>Ga0074045_10005157_pt1 | contig 11451 bp, 10 predicted proteins | sample BogForMeECP23OM2_FD_94442 | JGI IMG/M metagenome (GOLD analysis project Ga0074045, IMG submission 94442) | Bog forest soil microbial communities from Calvert Island, British Columbia, Canada - Bog Forest MetaG ECP23OM2 | ecosystem: Environmental > Terrestrial > Soil > Wetlands ...
GACACAACTTTTGCCTGCCTGATGAGCGTGATCTTCCTGTTCGTCGTGCCGTGGGACTATGTCTGGCGGAATTTTGTCGCCGCGCGCGGTGACCGCTGGTGGTGAACGCTTTGCGGTAAGCGTCCGCTGATGGCCGCGGGATTGGAGGTGGGTCCAGACCGGGTTTGCGCGTTTTACGGGGTCCGAGGCGCACGAGACGTTTGCGGATTTTGGTTTCGTCGAGGGCATTGGGATCGAAGGGACCACCGTACCAATCGGTCAGTTCGTCGTGGTCGTGGTGCTTGGGGTATCCGCAGCCCTTTAACGAAAGCACACGCGAAAGAGGATCGACCATGATCAATTCAGGCTCATTGGTTCGATGATAGAAGAGGAGTACGTGGTTTTCTATGCTTAACGGCCGGCGCCCGACTGTTCCCCTGCCACCACCGATTGCACATGGATTTTGGTTTTATGACCCTCTTTGACTACGCGTAAACATCAGCGGGGGTTTTCATGATGCGCACCGTTTCATTCGTGCTTGTCTAGTGTCCGAAGTTGTCGACAGGAGCCTGCTCACATGGCCAGCGGCAAGAATAATCGCCTGCTATAAACTTTCGATATGTCTCCGGAACGTACTCCTCTGCTTGAACATCCGTTGAAGGCGTCATCGGCATTCACTCCCGAGGGGTTGATCGCGGCGGTGCGCGCCGAACGAGGATTGGCAACTGATCTGCGAGCCGCTCTGTAGTCGCAGATGCCGAGCTCGCCGATTCCCTCGCCGCGGGCCTACAAGGGTAGCGTGTGCCAGTTTCGCACGGCACGGTTTGGATCACGGACGCGCCATACCGCGAAACGAAGGAGCAACTGGCACAATACGCGAACCAGGGGGTGCTAGCGGTCGAGGTGCAGGCGGCATCTCTTTTCGCATTTGCCATCGCGAAAGGCATTCCCGTCGGCATGGTCGCGCATGTGACCAACGCGGTGGATCAACACCAAGATCCTTCAATCAGGGGCTCCCACGCCTTCGGCCAGCAGTTGCTCGAAAGGATGTGCCGGGCTGCTAAGACCTACTTGGGTAGGACGACAAACCCAACTCACGCGGCGGACTTCCCCGAATAGGCCGACGCAACGGCATGCTGCGCGTTGTCGTGCTATGACAACACGGATAGGGCGTCGGCAAGCAGTGACAACGTAGCTTCTATTTCTTCACGCTTCGTCGTGCGGCCCAGACTGACGCGAATTGCGCCCGTACCAATCTCGGGTGGGATGTTCATGGCCTTCAAGACAGGAGACAACTCTACCGAGCCAGAATGGCAGGCGGAACCGATGGAAGCGGCAACGATTTCCATGTGAGCTAAGATCTCTGATTCGACCTTGCCGACGAAGCTGACGTTGAGCGTATTGGGCAGGCGATCGTGAGGATGGCCGTTAAGAACCACACCATCGCCGAACTCCTCTTGGAGCAGGTTCCAGAACAGATCACGCAGCTGCCGGACTGAATCCATTCCGACCCAACCTTCAGCCAGAACGCAAGCTGTGCCTAGTCCAACGTCGAGCAGGATGTTTTCGGTTCCCGCACGACGAGCGCATTCGTGCCCGGCGCCGTGAATCATGGGCTCCGGGCGGACGGCCTGGCGATTCCCTGCGGAACGGCGACTCCGCTTCCGCCTGGCCGCGACTTCAGCCTGGCATAAGTAGCAGTTGGGTGGCGGCATCGGAATCGCGGTCAGTAATGCGCGGGTCCCTTGTGTCCAGCGATACGAGCGAAGGCATTGTCAAGCTCCTCGGCGCTGCGTGAGAACTGCCCCGCTGTCTTCCGCTACGACATTACTCTCCTCAGCCTCGCCTGCGGCCCATCCAAAATATGCGTTCCGAGCGGATGTAAAGCAATACATAACATCTTTACATTGGCCCGGGCCCGGAGGCAGCAGGTTCGAGGTGCCGGTCTTTGACAACGACCATCGACGACATTAGACTGCCGTCCGACGAAGTGTGATGAGATCGGACAAGAGGGAGATTTTCTCTATGAAGCCACCCGATCCGTGTGAGCCCTTAGAGAGATTGGTTGACAAGCTCAATGAACAGCTCGAGGCTCTCGGTTCGCAGAGCCAGGAGGCCCCATTTCTTCAAGGCCTGATAGACCTCCAAGGCCTGATAGAAACGACGCGATCGATGCTCAACGACGCGGAGAGAAGGTTGGCGAGTTGCCGACGGCATCCACTACCACCACCGAATTCGCCATTCCTGGTCACCTTCACTGATCATAGTTGTTCAGGAGGCATCACGGAGACTTACCGAGGCCAACCGCGCACAACCCTTTCGAAGCGAGTCACTGCATATGCGGGCCTTGGGGTGCTCGGCCTGAGTCTGGGTGGCTATGCTCTTCATGAACACCGGGTTACGCAGAGCTTGGCGGCGCAGAACGAGCGGGTGGTCGCTTCCCTCAACGCTTCCCGTAGTCAAATCGATAGTCTCACAGCGGCGGTGAACGCGCTGGCCGCTCGACCTAAGTTGCCGCCGGCTCCAGCCCCAGATACCACCATCGTTTACCGAACCTTTGCCCCTCGCCACACTGAGGACCTAGGTCTCAAAAAGCTCCAATCGCAACTCGATGCGCAAGGCAAAGCCATTGAAGACACTCGCAGCCATCTGGCCGCCACGCGCGGCGATCCTACGAGCACGCGTACGGAACTAGCAGGCTCGATTGCCCGAACCTACGATGAGCTCGTGCTCTCACAAAAGAAAAGCGAGCGCAATTACTACGAGTTCGATATCGACAAGTCGAAGCAGTTTCAGCACGATGGCCCGCTCGGTATCCGCCTAAAGAAGGCCGACATCAAACATCAGTATGCTGATCTGGAGCTGCTGATAGACGATCGCGATCTCTTGCAAAAACACGTGAATCTCCATCAGCCGATAATGTTCTATTCGCCCGGCAGCCCATACCCGGTTGAGCTGGTGATTAACAGCATCAGCATGGACCACATACATGGGTATGTAAGCAAGCCGAAGTATCGTCAGGCGGAACTGGCATCGATGGGAAATGGCAGCACCCAAGCCACCACAGGCGCAATTCAGATCTCAACGACTGCCGATGCACAATCGCCGCCGAGGCAAAAGCTGCCAACGCCGAAGTAACTTCCCGCAACCCCGGGACATCTGAGTGGCCCCGTGCGGTCACATCTGTGGCGCGCCTCAACAAGTTGCAACCCCCCGGCAGACGCTCCGAGTCCCCGGATCAGGCGGGCATCGCTGGGTGGCCAGGGAAGTCTGCAGACGTTCGGAGTTTTACTGAACCACTATATAACCACCGTTTTGCGCCGCTGCGTGGAGATTTCCCGCTACATCCATTGGGGAGTCATTTTTCCTCGGGCCGGGAAATTTTGAGGCGCAACGCCGCTATCGTCTTGGTTTAGATACGGATCTAACTCCACAAAACAACTTACCGCAGCAGGCAACGGCTGGAATCCCAGTTGCATCTACGAAGGTTGTCCCGCCGTTTCTATAAAAGTCAATTCGTGCTGGAGGAACCCCATGACATCACAGCGATGCCTTCTGGGCGCATCGGCCATGGGCCTTGCCACATTGTTTTTCGTTAGTCGGTTGCGGCGGTGGCAACAGCATAAGTATCGCTTCTGATCCAACAAATCCAAATCCGACAAGTGGAAATGGAACGGTTACGGTAACCGTCAGTGATCCGCACGGACGTGACGATCAACGCCAGCAGTAGCGCGGGCGACAACGACTCCGGCTGGATTGATCTCACACCAAGTCTGAAGAATTCCCCGCAGCAGGTTGACCTGCTCGCCGCGGCTAGTAATCAGTGCTTCCTGGCGACGCTTGGTTCTATCGGCTTATAGCCGGGAACGTACCAGCAGATCCGCATCATCTTGGCAGACAACAGCATGCTGCCGGCGAACAACAATTGCAAGACCAGTCCCGCCAGCGCGAACTGCGTGGTGCTGTCTTCCGACGGCAGCTTTCATGTTCTGAATCTCTCCAGTGAATCCAAGACCGGCATCAAGATTCCCTCCGGCCAGATTGCCGGAGGCCAGTTCACTATCGCCGCGGGCCAGACCAAGGACCTAAATATCGACTTTGACGCCTGCGCCTCCATCGTGACCCAGGGCAATGGCAAGTTCCGGCTGAAGCTGGTGCTACATGCAGGCGAGGTTTCCCTCACCAGTTCCTCAATCAACGGCAAGTTGGTGGACAAAGCGACAGGGCAACCCATCGGGGGTGGAAAGTCGATCGTAGCGCTGGAACAAGCGTCTGGTGGAGTGGACCGTGTAATCATGCAGGCCACGCCGGATGCGTCCGGCAATTTTGTCTTTTGTCCAGTGCCCGCCGGCATCTATGACGTGGTGGCGGTGGCGGTGAACGGTGCCGGGCTTTCGTATGCCGCCAACATCACCACGGGAGTCAGCCCGGGCAATGCTTTAGGGAACGTTCCGATGAATGCGGTGACTGGCGCCAACACGAGCGAGGGGTCAATCGTTGGAGTGATTACAGCGACTGATGCAGGCTCGGCCACCGCAGCCGATATCACCTCATCGGCCCTGCAGCCCGTCGGTGGCGTGGAGGTGACGATTCCGCTGGCACAGCAGTCGTCGGCAACCGCGACGCTCAGCACTGCGCCCGGCGCCGCCTGCCCGAGCAAGACGGATTGCGCCAGCTACACGCTTGATTTGCCCGGAGTAAATCCTACCGTCGGCGTGTTCAGCAGCAACGGAACCAGCTACACAGCGGGAGCAGCTGGTCCTGCCAGCTACGTAGCAGACGCTCAAGCCTTCGTACCTGGCTCGGGAGGGACACTGGATTGCTTGCCCTCTGAGATCAGTACCCCGGTGCAATCGGTCACTCCGGGAAACATCACCAACGCCCCAACGCTGGCCTTCGCTGGCTGTCGGTAGGAATTCCGGGGATTCGAATCGCCCCGAGCGCTCCCTCCCTTGGCTCTTTAGAATTTTCGTATCTGACATCGTGGGACAAGCAGTAAGAGATTATTGTGAACGGCCGGTAGGCACAGTGTGCCGAGAGTGCCTGCATTTTCATGATTGCCGTGGACGAGCGCCATCTCCCGATGACGTTGCGTCCTGGCTCACGCACCATAACCAAGGTCCACACTCCGGCCTAGGGCTAGGCGCTCCGGAAAAAATCCTCGCAAAGCCGTTTGATCCACGGGCACAGATTGCCACGTGAGTTGTGAGATCAAAGCGAAGGACATCCTGGGCGCTCTACATCACGAATACCGGCTGGAACAGGGCGTCGCTTGACCGTAGGAAGTTTTTGCGGACGACAACAGGAGGAATCAGTGTCGATGCGGGCTAGGTGGCGGTTCTCATCCTGACGGATTGAAGTTGAACTTCATAGTACTTAAGGCCGGTTGCTTGCATCTGATTCCCAGAAGACCCTTCATCATTTAGGATTATCTCGATCGGAGGCTTCGTGCTCTGCAGCGCTTGCGGATATGTGAACCAGATTGGCAATCGCTTCTGCGGGATGTGTGGCATAGGCCTGCCGTTGGAAAGCGCGAAACGCTCCAAGCATGATCCCGTCACGACTTTCGCAGAGGAGGCGAGTAAGCCGGCTGTGCCAAGCCGGAGTGGCGTGGTGATCGAAATGCCCCGCGCCGAGTCACGCACGGAAACGTCACAGTCCGAGAATTTCTTTCCCCCCGCGGCGGACATGGTTCCGGAAGTTCCGCTGGACGAGTATGTCAAGAGTTTCCGCTATGTTCAGCCCGCAGATCCCGAACAGATCACCATGCGTGGCGAAGCCGAGATATTGCCATCGCAGACGCCGGTGGCTATGGATGCTTCCGCGACTATCCCCGTGGAAACCGGCACGGCAGCGGACACGGATTCCATTTCTCCCAAGGGAGACGTGCGCGAGCGGCTCGGATTGGAGGACTCTCCAGCCGGAGACGAGCGGAGCGATCGCCCGCGCTTTCTAGACTTCCGCGATCCCGCTCTGCCGCCCGTAAAGCCTGAAGCGACGGAATCAACCAGGCCCCCGTCGTTTCGCGAGCTGAGCGACAAGCTGCCGGTCGCTGCCCAATTGTCGGGCGAAACTGAAGCCAGTAAGCCTTCTCGGGGGAGTTGGCAAACTTGCTTTGCCGTGCTCCCGGTTTTCGAGGCGCTGGGAGTGCTAGAATATGCGGCCCTTGGTGTGCTCGGCGTGAGTCTGGGTGGCTATGCTCTTCATGAACATCGGATTACGCAGAGCTTGGCGGCACAGAATGAGCAGGCGGTCGCTTCCCTCAACGCCACCCATAGTCAAATCGATAGTCTGACGGTAACAGTAAACGCACTGGCCGCTCGACCTGAGTTGCCGCCGACTCCAGCCCCAGATCCGGATACTACCATCGTTTACCGAACCTTTGGCCCTCGCCACCGCACTGAGGATCCAGGTCTCAAGAAGCTCCAATCGCAACTCGATGCACAAGGCGAAGCTATTGAAGATACCCGCAGCGATCTGGCGATCACGCAGAGCGATCTTACGAGTACGCGCTCGGAACTAACGGGTTCGAGTGCCCGAAGGCACGATGAGCTCGTGCTCTTGCAGAAGAAGGGCGAGCGCAATTACTACGAGTTCGACATCTACAAGTCGAAGCAGTTTCAGAAGGAAGGCCCGCTCGGTATCCGCCTGAAGAAGGCCAACACCAACCACCAGTATGCTGATCTGGAGCTGCTGATAGAAGATCGCGATCTCTCGCAGAAACACGTGAATCTCTATCAGCCGGCAATGTTCTATACGCGCGATAGCCAGCCGCCGGTGGAGCTGGTAATTAACAGCATCGGCAAAGATCACATACATGGGTATGTAAGTAAGCCGAAGTATCGTCAGGCGGAACTGGCATCGATGGGAAATGGCAACACCCAAGCCACCACAGTCGCAAGTCAGACGTCAACGAACGCTGATGCACAATCGCCGCCAAGGTAAAAGCCGCCGACGCCAACGATGTCTTTCAATCCATCAGCCTAATAGCAGCCCATGCATCGAATCTCAAGACGCGAATGTGTTCGCATTGTAGCTCGGAATCTGCGGAAGCCCGCACCGCGCTGACTGCTCGTGCGCGAGATCATCCACGGATGGTGAGGAAAAGCTGTTACCGACTCCAGAGTGGCTTGTCTGCGAGTGATCATGGATAGCGCAACGAATGTTACAGCCAAACTAGCCTGCTAAGAAATCGTGTGGCAGAGCACAACGCGAGGGCACAAATTGCAAGGTGATTATGAGATCAGCGCGAAGGAGAACCTGGGCGGCCTACATCACGGATACTGGCTGGAACAGCGTGTCGTGCGAGCCAGCGACCGAGCCGCCGTGGTTGCTGCCACCACCCGAGGAGTGATAGCTGCCGCCCGAGCCGCCCGAGTAGTGGCCGGCCGAATAACGCGGCGCCGAATACGAACCCGAAGAACCGCAGTTACGTGCCCCATACGTTGGACCCGATCCGTAGCTCCGGTTGGAGCCGTAGTACGAGCCCGAAGAATAAGAGCTCCGGCCGCTTCTGCCGTAGGATCTGGTGCCCATCCGGCCAGCAGCGTACGAGGAGGAAGCCGAATGCGCCGGCGCCGCATGATAGCTGTAACCAGCGGGTGGGCGTGGCACTGATCCAGATGCTCGGGACCTCGCGGTCGAGTCGCTGTGCAAGCTGCCATGCTGATTGCCTCGCGGCGCCGCGTGCTGTGACGGCGCTGATTGACGTGACGGAGACGACTGCCGCGACGTTCCGCTGGGTGCGTGGTAGGCGTAGTTAGCCGGCAGCCTCGGCACCGGCGCGCTATGCGCCGTCGGCGCTCCCACGGTGCGTTGCGAACTGCCGTTCATCGTCTCGCGGGGGTTTATGCTGTTGCTGCCGCGCCCGAAGCTGTTGCTGCTGGCAGGTGGCCGGGGCCCGTTGTGCGTCGCCGGATTCGACGGAATACTGGATCTCGCAACCTGATTATTGGCCGTTCCGACGGCATACGGTGGCCGCGGCACGTTGTGCGCGGCACTTCCCTGATTCGCGGCGAGTCCTTGTCCTTCAGCGCCTTCGTCGCGTCGTTGACGGTCTTGATCCGCTCACACAGAGCGATAGCAGCAGAATGGCGACTGCGATGGAGCACCGTTTAGCCTGCATGATTGCCGCCTCCAGTTACCCCTTCAGGGCAAGCACCAATGCCATTTTTCTAACTCGCCAAAGCCCAGATACTTACTGACGGGAGGCTGGGCTCCGGCGTGCAAATTCTACATGCCTGGTCCTCTCTCGTGAAACTTTGTCTTCTCGATTCTGATCGTCCAACCGCAAGTCTAAGCAGTCCAGATACTTCCGCTTCGGGCAGATTGGAACATAAGATGCTCCGCTCTTAGCTTGCACTGTAATCCCGAGTTGTTCAGGAGGCGGCATGACGAATCAGTTAGGCCAAATGCGCTCAGCCTTTTCCAAGCGAATCGCCGCCTATGCGGGCTTAGGTGTGCTCGGCTTGAGTCTGGGTGGCTATGCTCTTCATGAACATCGGGTTACGCAGAGCTTGGCGGCACAGAACGAGCAGGTGGCGGCTTCCCTCAACGCTACCCGCAGTCAAATCGATAGTCTCACAGCTGCGGTGAACGCGCTGGCTGCTCGACCCGAGTTGCCGCCGCCTCCAGCGCCAGAACCAACCATCGTTTACCGAACCGTTCGCCCTCGCCACCGCACTGAGGATCCAGGTCTCAAAAAGCTCCAATCGCAGCTCGATGCGCAAGGCAAAGCCATTGAAGACACCCGCAGCGATCTGGCGATCACGCAGAGTGATCTTACCAGCACGCGTACGGAACTAACGGGTTCGATTGCCCGAACGCACGAGGAGCTCGTGCTCTTGCAGAAGAAGGGTGAGCGTAATTACTACGAGTTCGACATCTACAAGTCGAAGCAGTTTCAGAAGGAAGGCCCGCTCGGTATCCGCCTGAAGAAAGCCAACACCAACCACCAGTATGCCGATCTGGAGCTGCTGATAGAAGATCGCGATCTCTCGCAGAAACACGTGAATCTGTATCAGCCAGTAATGTTCTACACGCCCGATAGCCAGCAGCCGGTGGAGCTGGTGATTAACAGCATCAGCAAAGATCGCATACATGGGTATGTAAGTAAGCCGAAGTATCGTCAGGCGGAACTGGCATCGATGGGAAATGGCAACACCCAAGCCACCGCAGGCGCGAGTCAGACGTCAACGAATGCCGATGCACAATCGCCGCCTAGGCAAACACTGCCGCCGCCGAAGTAGCTACAGAAGCGGCGATACTTGCCGACCTTCCAACGGTGGACAGCCGTTCCAAACTCATGGCGGTAGGACATGAAGGGTGATTCTGCGGCCTTGAACAGTGAGGTTGGAGGAAGACGACAATGCTTTATGCGGAAGTGAAACGCGGAGCCGATAAAGGAATCTGCCCAACTCCCCACCCCTTCAAGGATGGTGTTCGCCGTGGCCAAGAAAAAAGGCGACGCCCATATATTCCTTGATAGCGAGGAACACGTTATCCATTGACGTTGAACTATTCGCTGCGAATGAGCAACAAGAAAGAGCGCCACGCCCCAAGTTTAATTGCGCCAACTTCCATTCGCGGCTGGCGGAGTTTTTGAAACGGGCGATTTAAGACACCGCCTTGCAAACCCGCCGCTTTTTCAGTTCGCGTGCAAGACGCTTCAGTACTTCCAGCCCACACAGCCCACAGCAAAGGGGGGATTAGACTCGTGGGGGCAGGGCGCTGGCGCACTACCGCTTCGGCTTCAACCCACGAAGTGTTGGTTTATCCAGAGTAAAAATGGTGCGCCCGGAGAGGCTTGAACTCCCAACCCTCGGTTCCGAAGACCGATGCTCTATCCAATTGAGCTACGGGCGCAAGATAAAACCAAATGAAACATCCACTCTGAAATACTCCGTGAGTCCAGCGCTAGCCCGGTTATTTCTCCCGTGGTAACCGAAAACTTCGTCCGATCTGAAAATACAGGGGTTCCCAATCATGGGCCACCACGATGAGCTCTCTTTTCGTCGCCCTGTTCGCTCTCCTAGCCTACAGTTTTCGAACCCGTGCTGCCCTGCAGGCGGAGATCGGGCAGCGCACGATGTTGAGACCCAAATCTGTGCAAAAGCCTATGGAAAGCAACCCCACTTTTTTTAGCTATCTTTATACCTGATACGTGTCACTTCCGCACAAAAGATAATAAAAGCAAAAACCCCAGTGAACACACGTTCGTTACCAAGTATGAGAAAGTGGCTGTAAGTATTATATTTTACTCGCCGACGACGACCGTCGTAGCCTAACAAGCCTCAGTCGACAGGGGGGAGGAATCGACAAAGACCAGCCCTTCCTCCATCTATAAGAAAAATAAAATCGATTGTCACTCAATTCGCGAGGAGAAGCGCCGTAAGAGAAGTGCCCAAGGGACGACCCCTCAAATTCAAAAGGTGTCCTCCACGCCCGGCCCGGTTCCGCGCCGGAACCATGCGCCCAGCGCCTGGGCCAATCCCCATCCGGTGACCCGCGCCCCTGGGACCTGAACCCCAGCCCCCTTTCCCATACGCACGTTCGCTCAGCTTCAACCACTGCGCCAGGGTTGCTGTTTATTCATTCAATGGTAACGTTAGCCGAAGTTTTCCCGAAAGATACTACCCCTAGCTTGGTTTGCCTGATGGGACGTGCCGCACTAGACGGAATCAGGGTTCATTGGGCAAAGCAGCAATCTAATTAAAATATGGCGCCTAAGCAAAACTCAGCGTTCCGCAAGCTTGATCAGCTTGATCCACGCCGGCGACTGTATGTGCAAAGGCTGCGGGAGGGCAAGACCAAGACCGCTGCAACGCGGGATGCAGGATTCTCCGAAGCCATGGCTCGCAGTGCGAGGAGGAGCATTGAAAACGCGAATGTTAAGGCTGCGTTTCGAGAATTCATGCGGATTGCGGTTTCGCCCGAAAAGCTGGTCAGGCGGATCGCGGAAGGCCTGGACGCGACGGAAACCAATTTTTTTTGCGCGCGAAGGCAAGGTGACGGAAGAGCGTCAAGTGATCGCATGAGCGGAGCGCCGACAGTACGCCGAGCTGGCCGCTAAGTACGGCGGTTGCTTGGAAGAGAAGCTGGGAATTGCGGTGCAGGTGCCGATCCAGATCCGGGTGCACGATATAGGAGCTGGGTGCAACGCAGGGTGGCGCATTGAGACGTGTGCGGGCCCGAATGGCTGAATGGCGAAGAACATCCAAAAGCGCTGCCCGAGCTGCGACACCTCATTGGACCTGTGCGGTGCATTATTTCGTTAACCTTAAAGGCAGCCATCGGGCGCGCCCTTTGCGATAGACGAAGCGAAATTAATTGCGCCCGTATGGAAATTCCCTCCAAAGCAGCGTCAGACGAGCCGAGATATCACCCGATGTTGCCAGTTCGAGTTGACAGCAATCAGTCTGGGATTGCCGACATGACAATGCACGGAGACGGGATGATGGAGCCGACGGGGGA
>Ga0074045_10005158_pt1 | contig 11451 bp, 10 predicted proteins | sample BogForMeECP23OM2_FD_94442 | JGI IMG/M metagenome (GOLD analysis project Ga0074045, IMG submission 94442) | Bog forest soil microbial communities from Calvert Island, British Columbia, Canada - Bog Forest MetaG ECP23OM2 | ecosystem: Environmental > Terrestrial > Soil > Wetlands ...
CCGGTCGCTACGATCAGAGGTATGCCTTTCTGACGTGCCTTTGTCACAATGAAATCATTTGGCTCCATCCCGCCTGTGAGGACAATACATTTCGTAGAGGTTTCCAAGGCGACGAGTTGTATATCAGGCCGGTGTGTTCCGGTAATGACGGCTTTGTTGGGTGTCATCATAAAATAGCTTAACGCCGTATCAGCATCCATAGCGCCCACAAGAAATCTCTCCACGAACTCATCCAACCTGTCCTCAGCGCATAGAACACCCCCATTCAGGGTCTCCACAATCCGGCGGACTGTGACGGACTCAAGCACCTTGTCATGAGGAAAGATACCAAATATCTTCAACCCTTTTTTTTCGAGGTAGGGTTTCACCTTTTCCCTGACATCCTGTAGCAGGTTGTCCGGGACTTTGGTTAGTACGCAGCCAATAAGCCTACCCTTTGTCATTTTAGACGCAGCAAGCACTGCGTCGATCGACAGAGGCCCCCGCCACGCCTCAACAAGAAGGACACGCGCATTCAGTGCGTCTATGAGATCGAAGGCGCTTATGTTAAGGGCCGTCCCTTCACAGAGGTCTTGGCCGGCCGTGATGAGCACTATAGTCTTTTCGCCAAAGGCCTTCAGGGCTTCAATAACCCGGCCCTGCACATTTTCAACTGAACCTTCCAGCAATGCAGATTGCGTCAAGTAATCAAATACAAAAGGAGAGATAACAGAGAGAGGTTCGGACAGACCAAGGGACTCCTTCATTAACAGTGCATCTTGGTCCACGACTATATCACCCTTTTTAGTGGGCGTCTTACCAAGTGGTTTCACATAGCCAATTCGATAGCCAATAGCTTTCAAGTTAAGCCCCAGGCCCAGAGTCATAAATGTTTTGCCCGAATGGGCACTGCATGACGCTATCAAGAGCGGTATCATCACTTCCTCCTTTAAGGCATAGCCTGTCGACACAGGGAGCTAGAGCTCATAATTCCATCTGCAAGGTAGCTGTAAGCTGAACCCAATTCGAATTATCCTGCCTATTTTAATCATTTGATAAAGTATAACCAAAATCATATGTTATGTCACTATATCCGACCAACACTTTACCATTGGCAAAGTTCGTGGTAAAAAAAAGACATGTCAGAGGCATGTTCGGAACGGATTCCATGTAGGGTCTTTGAGTCGTGGGAGAAATTGTGAGCTGTTTACAAAACCACGACAAAAATAATAATTATTTGAAATAATTTGATAAAATATTCTTATGATCAACAAATTCGTGAACTCTGTTGCCGGTAAGCTCATTATCGCCGTCGGCGCCATTATGGTTACGGGAAGCCTTCTCTTCGGCTTTATATTCATTCGGTACGAAGAAGATGTGATGATGAATAACCTTATACAATATGCTTCTGCAACTGCGGACATCATCAAAAGGAATATTCAGTATGGTATGCTCACCGACCACCGCGAGGTAATAGAACACACAACCAAGCTCTTCGGTGAATCCTCGGGAATCAAAGACGTCACGATTTACAGCAAAACTGGGAAAATCGTCTACTCATCAAAAAAAGACGCCGTCGGACATTCCGTTGACAAAGGACATGCATCATGTCAGATATGTCACAAGGAAAATAAGAACCCCCTGAGCGCCATAAAGAGTTCACAGGACTGTCTAATCACGACAGACGCACAGGGAATCAGGACCCTGACATCTGTCGTTCCCCTCTTCAATGAACCTTCATGTGCCAGTGGTGCCTGCCATTATCATCCGCAAAACAAGAGGATTCTCGGGATCCTTGAAACAAAGTTCAGCACTACCACAGTCGACTCTATAATACGACAAAACCGATTTACTCTCGCGTTATTTAGCGGACTCTTCGTTGTCATCATATCCTTCTCCATCTTTGCTATACTCTACAAATTGGTTTCAAAACCTATTTCCCTCCTCAATGAAGGAATGCAACAGCTCACAACACAAAAAGAACACGTCATAACCGTTCAATCCAATGACGAAATCGGGATGCTCGCAAAAGTATTCAACTCCATGGCAGCTGAAATAAGACAGTATAGGGAAAAGATGGAAGACAGTAAAAAGTCTCTCGAAGAGCAGATCCAGAGAAAGACTGCCGAAATAATAAAAGCCCATGATCAGCTGATCAATGCAGAGAAACTTGCTTCTCTTGGAAGGTTGGCGGCCGGCGTAGCTAATGAATTAAGCGGCCCTCTCGAAAATATTGAAGCATCCGCACAATTAATGCTCAAGCGGTGCCCGCCGGAAGGCACTCAGGAAATGTATCTTAGAGTCATCATGGAACAAGCTAGCAGAAGCAGTGAGATCATAAAAGACTTGCTGAGCTTTTCCCGCAAGATCACTGCGGAAAAAATCGCCGTAAGTATAAATCAATTGGCAGCAAGTGCCATTTCCATGATAAGTAACAAGGCCAGCTTTTACAATATACAGTTTTCCCTCGATTTTGACCAATCTGTCCCACTGGTGGCTTTAGAGCCAGATCATATTCAGCAGGTCTTCCTGAATATCCTCATTAATGCGATTGATGCCATTAAAGAAAACGGCCGAATTTCAGTCTCAACGCGTGTCTTCGATGAAGCCGGGACTGATTTGAAGTACGTCGAGATTGAATTTGCGGACACCGGTCCCGGCATACCTAAGGAAGACCTTAATAGGATTTTTGAGCCCTTCTTCACAACTAAAACCGGCGGCAAAGGAACCGGCCTCGGGCTTTCTGTTAGCTATGGCATAATTAAAAAACATGGCGGTCTGATATTAGTCACAAGCGAACCGGGTAAGGGATCCAGGTTTCTCGTTAGAATCCCGATTCAGCCACAATAGATAGCGGAGCAACATGTAATGGGTCTGTTTGTTAGCAACAGGCGATAAACTATTCTACAATGCTAATGACATTTGGTGGGAGGTGCGCCAGAGGGCGAGGTCATGATTTTTAAGAGAGTTTTAGAGATATTAGAGGCGGAAGTGATAGTTGATGCAAAGGACGAAGGTTTGGAAATTCTTTCCGTATGCAATACTGACTTGATGAGCGATCTACTTCATTTTTCCATTAAGCCTAACCCCATCCTCATCACAGGTCTCACGAATACTCAGGTCGTTAGAACAGCGGAAATAGCCGATATAAAGGCGATAGCGTTTGTCCTCAACAAGAGACCGGACGAAGAGGTCATCGAGCTCGCGAGGCGCAAGGATGTTCCTTTAATAGTAACAAAGCTCTCGAAGTTCACCGCCTGCGGTAGATTGTATGTTGAAGGACTCAGAAGCTGTACGGAGAACTAGTAATAATGGAAAAAAAGATCGTGGGAAGTTTCCACATTAGAGGGGGCGATTTTAAGAATGCAGGCGCTGCAGCCAGTGAATTCAAGTCCATCCTTACTAAGCTTGCGCTCACCCCTGACCTCGTCAGGAGGGCTGCAATCGCAACTTTTGAGGCAGAGATGAACGTCATCATACATGCAATTGCCGGGGTTATGTATTACGAGATACTGCCTGACCACTTAATAATCACCATCGACGACATGGGGCCAGGCATACCAGATATTGCGCTGGCGATGCAGGAGGGTTATTCAACGGCGCCTGACTGGATAAGAGAAATGGGCTGGGGGGCTGGGATGGGATTGCCCAACATGAAAAAGAACGCCGATACTTTCAAAGTGGAAACAGTCGTCGGTGAAGGAACAACTGTGGAGATAATTGTAAATTTCAAGGAGGGACTATATGACCTTTAGGGATGTCGTGAACAGCTTGTCTCTTGACCTGAAAACATCAAAAGGAGATCTTGATCGTAAGATTACGGGGTGCTATGTGAGCGACCTTCTGTCAGATGTTATGGCCAATGCAAACGAAGGAAATCTTTGGATCACCCTTCAGACCCATCCCAATATCGTCGCGGTCGCGGCACTAAAAAATCTTACAGCGATTATACTTACAAACAAACGGATTCCTGAAAAAGACACCATTGAAAAGGCCGAAAAAGAATCGCTGCCAATTGCTTCAAGCAAGCTCTCCACATTTGAGATTGGTGGCCTCTTGTACCAAAGACTCCGATGCTGAAAGCCTTTGCTGCGGACTTGCATATACACACCTGCCTTTCTCCCTGTGCCGACTTAGAGATGACCCCTCTGAAGATAGTGCAACTGGCCCTCTCAAGGGAGTTGAACATGATTGCCATTACTGACCACAACTCGGCAGAAAACGTGGCGGCTGCAAAAAAAGCGGCGGAGGGGACAGGACTTATCATTCTCTCTGGCATGGAAATCACCTCACTCGAAGAGGTGCATCTGCTTGCTCTCTTTGAGGACCTCGACATCGCCCTGCAATTACAGAGTGTAATATACCTGCATCTTCCTTCAGAAGAAAACGACGAAAGGCTTTACGGACATCAGATAGTCGTCAATGAGTTCAATGAGATAATTGGATTCAATAAAAGATTGCTCATAAGCGCAACAAGTCTGCCAGTTTATAATATCTTCAAGTTGATTAAGTCCCTTAACGGCATTTGTATTGCGAGCCATATAGACCGAAATTCATTTAGCGTGCTTTCTCAACTGGCCTTTATCCCCGAAGACTTGGCTTTTGACGCTCTTGAAATATCTCCAAATTTGAGCAGGCAAGAAGCAGTGGCTTTGTATGAAGGGTTGAAAAAGTTTCCATGGGTCTCCTTTTCAGATGCGCATTGTCTCAAAGATGTGGGCAGAAGACGCACAATATTCACAGTGAGAAACCTAAGTTTTCAAGGACTTCAACAAACTTTTCAAGAAACCTCAGGTGTAAATTTAGACTGGTATTGATCAACCGTCATGCAAGATCTGTCATTACATATATTGGATATCACTGAAAACTCGATAGTCGCGGGTGCCTGTAGAATTCTGATCAAGATTAGAGAGGAGACCGAAGGTGATCGACTCGTTCTTGAAATAAACGATGATGGTAAGGGTATTGACCAAGAATTGACAGAAAAGGTTACCGATTCTTTTTATACGACAAAAAAAGACAGACGGTTTGGTATGGGATTAGCTCTTCTCAGTCAGGCCGCTGAAGAGTCTGATGGTTATTTAACAATAACCTCACAAAAGGATAAGGGGACATCCATATTGGCCAATTTCAGGGGCAGTCATATAGACATGAAACCATTGGGAGATATTGGGGCTACCATAATGGTGCTGATAGCCGGCAACCCAGAAGTTGACTTTCTCCTTGAGTACCGCAAAGGTGAACATTGTTTCAAGTTTGACACTGTTGAGGTCAAGCAGACCCTTCAAGAGGTCCCCATAAATGCTCCTCACATTTTGAAGGCACTGAAAGAAGATATCAACAAAGGAATTCGTCTCGCAGCCTCAGAAATGTCAATCGACACCGCAGAATCAACTACATAGACGTTCACCTTTCAATGAAGTTTTTTTGCGTTCTACAAAATATATGGACTGTGATAGAATAAGTTATGGAGTAATGATTTTATTTTATAAGCTAGATATCAATAGGTGGACTTAGGCCATATTTCAAGTTGAATCTCGTTAAAAAAGTTATGGTGTTCCTGAATGCGATGTTTCGGGCGATTGTGCAATTGACTGAGACCATCGGGAGGAAAAATAATGGCAGACAGAGTGGACGTTAAAGAACAGCGGGGAACAGCGGAGGGTTGCCCATCGGAGAACCTTTCAGACGAGGTAATAATAAAGCTCGATGAGCTTATAAAGAAGTATAAGAAAAAACCTGGTAGTCTAATCCCGGTTCTTCAGGAGGCGCAGGAGTTCATAGGTTATTTGCCGCCTACCGCTCTGAAATATATCGCAAAAGGACTGAGAATCCATGTAAGTGAGGTTCATGGCGTCGTATCTTTTTATTCTTTTTTCACCATGAAACCCAAAGGAAGGCACAACATAAGGGTGTGCCTTGGCACCGCCTGCTACGTGAAGGGCGCTGAAGAAATAGTGCATAAATTCAGCGAGGGGCTTCAGATCGAGATAGGTGGTATGACCAGTGACAAAAAATTCTCTTTAGAGACGGTACGCTGTCTCGGCGCGTGTGGATTAGCACCGGTGGTGGTGGTGGATAAAGACACGTATGGTTCTATCAATCCAGTCAAGTCTCTGGATCTACTAGAAGATTATGAATAAAAACAAGAGAGCAGCCGCATTTCTCGATTAACAAGAGGAGGTAGTGATGCCTAAATTGACGGTGGATGATTTAAATCGGATCAAGGAAGAACATAAGGCGATGCTCACCGTCAGAGAGGGTGGGAGCAGGGGAAAGGTAACGGTGCACATGGGCACATGTGGGATCGCTTCCGGTGCACGAAGAATAATGCAGGCCCTCATTGAAGAAATCGACAAACATAATATACGCGACCTAATTATAACTACTTCAGGTTGCGCCGGGCTTTGCAGTAGAGAGCCGATGGTAACTGTTGAGATGCTTAATGAGGCCCCTGTTAAGTATGTACAACTTAATGAAGAAAAGATGAGGAAAATAGTGCAAGAACACATCATAAAAAATAATATCGTTACTGAATGCGCCTTTGTAAGGGGCAGTGAGAGTGCGTATTGAGTCGCCATAGAATTGAATGAGCTGTTGGACAAATAAGCAGCGTATCGAGGGATCGACGTCAAACGCCGAACTCTTATTTGCTCAGTGCCAACCGGCACTGAGTTGCCCATTACTTCTCTAGGGGGAATGTATGCGGAAATATCGTGCGAGCGTCATGCTTTGCGGCGGCACGGGATGTATCGCTGGCGGCAGTCTGAAGTTAAGGAATGCTTTTATAGAAGAGCTTAAGAAAAGAGGTCTTGACTATGAAATTGAAGTCGTCCTGACCGGGTGCAACGGCTTCTGCGCTAAAGGTCCAGTCATGACGGTTTATCCTGATGATATTTTTTATGAAAAGATCGCAGTCAAGGATGTTCCATTGATCGTGGAGGAACATTTCATAAAAGGCAGGCCTGTTACACATCTCATGTATAAAGAGCCAGTCAAGAAACAACCGATTCCCCTGACAAGGGATATTCCTTTTTTCGGGCTTCAGGTGCTTAGGGCTCTCCGAAACAAGGGTCTTATCGATCCGGAGAAGATAGAGGAATATATTGCCAGAGACGGATATCAGGCTGCGGCTAAAGCATTAACCGAAATGACATCAGATCAAATTATAGACCAGGTAAAGAAATCAGGCTTGAGGGGAAGGGGAGGCGCTGGCTTCCCGACAGGCCTCAAGTGGGAAGAGGCCGCAAAGGTCGAGGCAGACATCAAATATATTCTCTGTAATGGTGATGAGGGCGATCCTGGGGCATTCATGGACAGGAGCATTATGGAGGGTGATCCTCATGTGGTGCTTGAGGGCATGATAATCGCTGCAAAGGCAATTGGTGCTCATAAGGGTTACATATATGTCCGGGCAGAATATCCCCTGGCAGTCCATCGCTTAAAGGTTGCGATAGATCAAGCCAACGAATACGGTCTATTGGGCAAAGATATTTTCGGGACAGGTTTTGACCTTGACATCGAAATATATCGGGGTGCAGGGGCATTTGTGTGCGGGGAATCGACAGCCCTTATGACCTCGATAGAAGGAAAGCGAGGTATGCCGCGGACAAGGCCTCCACAGTCAGCACAGAAAGGGCTTTTTGGCAAGCCCTCAGTTTTAAATAATGTCGAGACCTTCGCCAATGTGCCTCTCATAATACTGCACGGCGCCGAATGGTTCAAGACACTTGGCACTGAGAAGTCAACTGGAACGAAGGTGTTCGCCCTGAGCGGCGCTATAAACAATATAGGGCTGATTGAAGTGCCCATGGGTATCCCTCTTCGAAGAATCATCTTTGAAATTGGTGGAGGAATCCCCAAGAAGCGGAAATTTAAGGCTGTTCAGTTGGGCGGCCCTTCAGGCGGCTGCATTCCGGAGAGTCTCCTTGACACGCCTGTTACTTTTGAAGATATTACGAAAACCGGTGCGATCGTGGGGTCAGGAGGGATGGTCGTCATGGACGACCTCAATTGTATGGTAAGCGTAGCAAAGTTTTTTCTCGAATTCACTGCTGACGAGTCCTGTGGCAAATGCACCCCTTGCAGGATTGGCAACACCGTGCTCTATGATTTAGTCAAGGAGATTACCGAAGGTAGAGGACGAGAAGGCGACCTTGAACTGATCGAGGACCTCTCACAAGACATCATCGCTTCGTCACTATGCGGACTTGGACAGACTGCGCCAAATCCTGTGCTAACCACTATAAAGCACTTCAGAGAGGAGTTCGAAGCACACATCAGACAGAAATGGTGCCCAACAGGTGTGTGTAGAGATCTCTGCACATTCTATGTGGACGAGCAGACATGCACAGGATGTGGGGCCTGCGCGAGAGCTTGTCCCCAAAAAGCTATCACGGGAGAAAAAAAGAAGCCCCATCATGTCTCCCAGGAACTCTGCAGCCATTGCCGATCCTGTTATTTGTCATGCCGTTTTGATTCGATAAAGATCGGCCCCCGCCATATGAGGGAAGACCTGGCGGCAGAGGACAGGGCTGCAAAAGCGTCCGTTGTTATCTCTAGTGGGAAGGAGTGAACAAGCATGGTAGAGCTTACCATCGATGGCGTAAAGGTTACTGTAGAGCCTGGGACAGCAATCATCGAGGCGGCGCGACGGTGTGGCATTAATATTCCAAATTTATGCTACGACAGGAGACTGAAACCTTACGGTGGCTGCAGAATATGCATCGTTGAAATTCAGGGTCAACGGAAACTTGCGACGGCCTGCTCGACGCCGGTCAAGGCCGGAATGGTCGTGTTCACTAAATCTCCTCGGGTGGCCAAGATAAGGAAGACCCTTATAGAATTATTGTTGCTTCATCATCCTATGGACTGCCCTGTCTGCGATAAGGCAGGCGAATGCTCGCTTCAAGATCTTGCCTTTGAGTATGGCGCTTCTCAGAGCAGATTTTCTGCCATGCGAAGGCGGGAGCTTGGACAGCCTGAAGACGCTATCGTTGCCCGCACAATGAGTCGGTGTATCCTTTGTGGCAAATGTGTAAATCTTTGTCAGCAATATCAGGGAGCCAAGGGCGTCAACTTCCTCGGCCGTGGGTTCAAGGTGAAAGTAAGCCCTGCTTTCGAAGAACCTCTTGATTGCGAGTTCTGTGGTCAGTGCATCGACATTTGTCCAGTCGGAGCTCTTGGAAGCGCGCCGAGTCGCTCTCGCTCCAGAATCTGGTATGAAGAGGAACATCGAACAATCTGTCCCTATTGTGGTTGTGGGTGCACCACGCATCTCAGTCTCAGAGAGGACAGAATACTGAGGGCGCGTGGCAGAGAGGACACAGGAATCAATAAGGGAGACCTTTGCGCCAAGGGCAGGTTTGGATTTGACTTCGTCTACGGAACAAACAGACTCACAGTGCCACTCATCAGGAAGGAAGGCAGGCATGTGCCTTCCACATGGGACGAAGCCTTACACTACGTAGCCACAAGACTCGATGCCATCAAACAAGCACACGGACCTACCGCAATTGGGGCGTTGGGCTCACAGCGCTGCACCATGGAAGACAACTATATGCTTCAGCGGTTCATGCGCGAGGCAATCGGCAGTGACAACATAGATTCAAGTGCCCGTTTCGGCTATGCTGTGGCGCAGGCAGCCACTAAGAATGTACTAGGCATCGAATTTCATCCTGTCGGGTGGAACGCAGCATTTCAGGCTGACTTTATTTTCGTTCTAGAGTCAGACATCACAGCCGCACTCCCGGTATGGGGCTTAAATTTTCTCAGGGCGAAGAATGAAGGAGCGACACTTGTTGTGGCTGATGCGCTCGACACCAAGCTTGCAAAGAACAGTTCATTGTGGCTGCAGATCAGACCAGGGGCTGGCGAAGCGCTCTTGAAAGGCATGATGAGGATCATGATCGATGAAAGGGCCTCTCTCCAACAGCGAGCTTCAACATTACCAAACTTCGACGCGCTGGTGCATAGCCTCAAGAAATATACACCCTCGCTCGTCTCACAGCATACTGGTCTCTCTGAACAAGAAATAATGGATCTCGCAAGAATGTATGGCGATGCCAGCAGACGATTGTTGGCAATTACCATGGGATCGTCAGAAAATAGAAAGGGTTTGAACACTTTTCTTTCGGCTGCAAATCTCGTTCTTCTCATGGGTGATCATCCATCGACCTTGCAAGTCCCGGCAGAATTTTGCAATACCCTCGGTATGTGGACCGTAGGAGTTCGACCACGCACAGAAGGTAAGGACGCATATGAAATGCTTTATAAGACGGGCAGTCTTAAGGGACTTTACATCATGGGTGAGAATCCTCTGGTAACTTTCAAACAGGCAGAATTGATTGAAAATAACCTGAGGGATTTGGAGTTCCTTGTTGTTCAGGATATTAATTTCACCGACACAGCAAAACTTGCAGATGTCGTATTGCCGGCTTGCAGTTGGGGCGAAAAAGAAGGGACCTTCATGAACGCGACGGGACTTGTTCAGGAAATGCCACGTTTGCTTCCCGTGACAGGCCAGTCACTTCCTGACTGGCAAATCTTCAGAAACCTCGCTCGACTCATGAATAAGAGTCTCGGCACTGTCCACCTGAAGCAGATCAGAAATGAGATAAATGATCTTGTGATAATGCTGAAGCGCTCCAGAACGACCCCTCCGGCTTTTCATCCAGTGCCGGAGCAGCCCCAAGAGATTCCTGATGAAAACTTTCCGCTTCTCCTTGTGATATCTGATCTTATTCAGCATTCCGGCACGCTGTCAACAGAGTCGAGAAGCTTAGCGAATCTTGTCCCGGAGACTTATCTAATAATTAATCCGGCTGACTCAGAAAAATATAATGTCATCGATGATGAATTTGTGCGTTTGAGTTCAAAAAGAGGAGAAGTCCTTGTGAAAGCCAGGGTCTCATCTGAGGTAATGGAGGGAACTGTTGTTACCTCTGCTCATTACCCCCATGTCAGGATAAATAGATTGACACACTTAGGCATCGATGGCGATGTGCCTTTAGACGCGGTAAGGGTCGAGCCGATCTCTTGACAACCGCCGTGCCCAGTAGAGCTGGAATTACCTATGAACGATGCCCATGAGTAGCATTTAAACTTACCCAATTATTTCAGTTTGTTGCCGCTAATCTCTTCGATCAATCAACTCTCTTTCATCATGCCAGACTCGCCGAAGTGACCGTCTGTGAAAACGATGGTTGCTGCTGGTATGAGGAGCGTAGACTTCCTAACTTATGAGGCTGATGGACCTTCAAAAAATGAGCCGGATCAAAATTGATGTCAGAAAAAATCGGCGTGTCCCCTGATTTTCAATGGCCACAAAGGAACTAAATTAACGACTTGCTGGATTGATCTTGTTTTTGGCATCAGGTCGGCTCAATACGAACCGGAATTCTTAGGAGATCAACCCCTTGCTGATTTTTCTAATATCCACTCCTCTGTAATTCCCTGCTCGGAGGAGATCGA
>Ga0074045_10005159_pt1 | contig 11451 bp, 11 predicted proteins | sample BogForMeECP23OM2_FD_94442 | JGI IMG/M metagenome (GOLD analysis project Ga0074045, IMG submission 94442) | Bog forest soil microbial communities from Calvert Island, British Columbia, Canada - Bog Forest MetaG ECP23OM2 | ecosystem: Environmental > Terrestrial > Soil > Wetlands ...
CCGTGAGGCCACGGAACGCCTCTGGAAGGCCGCGATTGAAATAGAGATGGAACTGCAGGACGAAACGCGATTCCTAACCCCCGATGGAAACACCAACTGGGTTTACTGGGGCTCGCGGGCCTTGCATGGGCCCGATGGCAGCTTGATTGGATATGTTGGCGTCATCGAAGACATCAGCAAGCGGCGGGCCGCCGAACAACGCCTGCTGGAAGCCAAACAGGCAGCGGAATCGGCCAACCAGGCCAAGAGCCAGTTCCTGGCCAACATGAGCCATGAAATTCGCACTCCGATGAACGGCATTCTTGGCATGACGGAACTCGCACTGGAAACTCCGCTGAGCGGTCAACAACGCGAATACATTGAGATGGTGAAGGGGTGCGCTGAGTCGTTGCTGGAGATCATCGAAGACATCCTGGATTTTTCCAAAATCGAGAATGGCAAGGCGGAACTCGAGAATGTTCCCTTCTCCATACTGGACTGTGCGGAGAACGCGCTGCAGCCGGTGACCCTGCGCGCCCAGCAGAAAGGTTTGGAATTGGAATGGTCGGTACGCGGCGATCTGCCGGCAACGGTACAAGGCGATCCCATCAGGTTGCGGCAGGTACTCATCAACCTGCTTGGGAATGCGGTGAAGTTTACCGAGGCAGGGGAAGTGCTCCTGGGCATTGAGTGCCTCCAGTGCAATGAAGAAGAAGCCGAGATTAGGTTCGAGGTCCGCGATAGCGGCATAGGGATTCCAGAGGAACACCATTCCAGGATCTTCGCCGCATTCCAGCAGTCCGATTCTTCCGTCACACGGCAATTTGGGGGGACGGGGCTTGGATTGTCCATTTCCGCCCGCATCGTGCGAATGATGGGGGGAGAAATTCAGGTGGAAAGCACGGCGGGTAAAGGGAGCCGTTTCTTTTTCACGGTAAAGCTAAGAATGGCTAAAGGCGCGGAGCGAGCGGACGGGGAAGAGGGTAAGCTGCCGCGGGCGAAGGTCCTGGTTGTGGAAGAAAGAAAAAACAGCCAGGAATTGGCGGTCTGGTTAATGTCGCGTTGGGGCCTGGAAGTGGAAGTGGCGGGAAGCGTCGAGGAAGCGCGGGCCAGCCTGGCACGGCAGAAAGAAGAAAATGGGCACTACCGCGTCGTTCTGCTCAGCCAGAACCTGCATGGTGCCGATGCATACGATGTGGCCAGAGAAATCGGCGCCCAGGCTCCACGAGAAACCACCGCGACTCTGATGGTGTCTTCCGCAACTTCAATCCTGGAGGATACTCGCGCCGCTGAATGCGGGGTATTCCGGCGACTCAGAAAGCCGCTACGCCGCCGAGTGCTATGGGAGAGCCTGTGCGCTGCCTTGACCCAGGGAGAGCCCGAAACTCCGCCGCTCATCGAACCACAGGCGAACACCGCGGGGAGGCATTTCCGGATTCTGCTCGTGGAAGACAACGCGGTGAATCAGAAACTTGCCGTGCGACTCCTGGAACAAATGGGGCATCAGGTGGCCCTGGCGAGTAATGGCGCGGAGGCTTGCGAAGCATTGTGCGCTGCGACGTACGACATCGTCCTGATGGACCTGCAAATGCCGGTGATGGGCGGACTGGAAGCCACATGCAAAATCCGTGAACGCGAACAGCATTCACGGCAGCACGTGCCCATCGTGGCCATGACCGCCCACGCGGCGGCGCAGGATGAGAAGCGGTGCTTGGAGGCTGGCATGGATGGATATCTTACAAAACCGATCCGGCGGGAAGTCTTGCGCAAAGAGATCGATCGAGCTGTCGCCCACAATGGACCCTCCGAGAACTGCATTGAGCCAGCACCGCATGGCGAACTTTCCGAGGCCGACTGGAATGTCCGCGAGTTGCTGGAGCGGCTCGAAGGCGACCAGGGCTTTCTCCGCGAACTCCTGCAGATATTCCGAGCCGACAGTCAGACGTCACTTATGAAAGCGCGAGAGGCCCTGGCCCGGGAGGACTTGGCGGAGATGTCGCGCGCCGCCCATACCCTGAAGGGCATGTTGAGAAACCTTTCGATGAACGCCGCTGGCGAAATAGCCGCAGCTCTGGAGACGGCCGCGCGCAATGGCGCGCGGGCCGAGGCAGAGACGCTTCTTGATCGGCTGGACGGTTCGCTTGCCGGTATCATGCCGGAGGTGGAAGCGCATCTGGCGGAGGTACACGCATGAAGATTCTGGTCGCCGAAGATGATGCTCTTTCACGGACGCTGTTGCAGAGAACGCTGCAGCGGGCCGGCTATGAGGTGGAGGCGGTGGAAGACGGCTTCCGGGCGCTGGCGGAATTGCGGAAGGAGGACCCGCCGCGGCTGGCGCTGCTGGATTGGATCATGCCGGGAAGGGACGGCATCGAAGTGTGCCGGGAGGTACGCCAGCGGAAAGATCATGCCTACACGTACATGATTCTATTGTCCTCTCGCGAAACGAAGCAGGACATCGTGCAAGGGCTGGAGTCTGGCGCCGACGATTATCTGACGAAGCCCTATGACGTGGAGGAATTGAAGGCCAGACTCCGCGCCGGGGAGCGCATCCTGGAGCTGGAAGACCGCCTGGTGGAGGCCCGCGAGAGCATGCGTTTTCAGGCGACCCACGACCTGTTGACGTCGCTGTGGAACCGCGGGGTGATCGTGGAACTGGTGTCGCGAGAGGTGGTGCGCGCGCGGCGGGAGAAGTGGTGCAACGCCGTGATGATGTGCGATATCGATCATTTCAAGAGGGTGAACGACGAGAACGGACATGCCGCCGGGGATGATGTGTTGCGCGAGGTGGCACGGCGGCTGCAAACTTCGGTGCGCTCTTACGATATGGTAGGCCGATATGGGGGAGAGGAATTTCTGGTGGTGCTCAACAAGTGCGATCCATCCAGCGCCGTGGCAAGGGCGGAAAATCTGCGCAATGCCGTGGCCGCGAAGCCCATCCTGCTGTCCACAAAACCCCTTACGGTTACGATCAGCGTGGGAGTCGCCCTTACGACGGATTTCCCCAATCGCGACACCGACGATATCCTGCACGCCTCGGACATGGCGCTCTACGCTGCGAAAGCGGCGGGGCGCAATTGCATACGATTGGCGCAGCCTGGAACCCTGTCCCCGGCCCCCGAAACGCCTGGTGCGGAGAGCCCGGTGCTCATTTCCCACAAATAGCGGGCACGCAGGCGGCGCCGGGAGAGGCGTCACTTGGTTTTGCCGCGGCTCTGCTCCATCATCTGGCGCATGGCGGCGGTGGAGCCCGGCGCGCGTCTTTCGCGCCATGCCTCGAGCCTCGCGCAAGCCTCTTCAATCGCAGAGAAGAGATGAGGATTCTTGAACGCGGCGCGCCACGCAGGCACGATGGAGCGCATGCGGTCCCACACGACCCAAATCTCCCCATTGCTCTCAAAAAAGAGTTCGTCGTTGATCAGTCCGCGATTGACGATGCTGGCGACCATATCCCAATAGCTGACGACCATGCGGATATAGGTGTTCTCCTGGCCGCCCTGCGGATATTTCTGCATCACCTCTTCCGGGTTGGCAGCGTGGTAATGCTCGACGAACCAGGCGCGCGCTTCGCGCAGCCGGGGTTCGCGGCGGAGATCGTAGAGCCGCAGCATGAGGTTGACTTCGTCATATGTGATCTGAGCCATGAGAGCTTCTCCTTTGCTTCAAGCGGAGTGAACGGGCGGCGGGGATCCCTGAGAAGCGGCAGGGTTCACCAACTCGACGCGGTGGACATTGTACAGGGGGACACCCTGCCGCTGAAACTCCAATTGGATGCGCCGGCGCAGCTCCCGGGCTACATCCTCGTGGCGCGAGGGCGCGGTGCGCACTTGCAGCCGCACGGTGCAGGCCGTCTGATCAAGGGACTGCAGTCCGAGGATGCGCGGGCCGTCCACCAGGGCCTGCGACCACGAGGGATCGTTGCGCAACTCGGCGGCGGCGGCATCGAGCAGTTGCAGCGTCTTTTCCTGAGGCAAATTGGGAGAAACGGCAACATCCACGAAGGCTTGCGACCAATCGCGGCTGAGGTTGGCCAGGGTGCGGATTTCGCCGTTGGGAAGGGTCACCAGGGCGCCGCGCGAATCGCGGACGACCGTCCGGCGCAACGAAAGATGTTCGACGCGGCCCTGCGTTTCGGCAACCTGAATGGTATCGCCAACGATAAACTGGTCCTCCAGGATGATGTGAAAGCCTGCGATGATGTCCCGGACGAAATTCTGGGCGCCAAGGCCAAGGGCCAGTGTGGCGAGGCCTGCGAGCGCGGCCACGGGAAAGACGTTAATGCCGATTTCCTGCGCGGCCGTCAGCAGCGCCACCGCCCAGACGGCCTTGCTGGCTACGCTGTAAACAACGCCGGAGAGCGTGCGCGTCTGCTGCTCTCTTGCTTGCGCCGCACGGGTTGGCGTCGCGGCCGGCTTGACCATCAGCTTGGTGGCCACGCGCAACAGGCGGTTCACGATCAGGGCGACGATAAAGATGAGTGTGAGGTGCAACAGGGGAACAAGCGTTAATTCGGGAAGATGCATCGAAAGACTGGACATAAGGATTGCCGGAGGGCGAGTATAGCATTGCTGGCAATGTGGTGTAGTGGGAGCCTGGTGCGCGGGCGGCGGCCGGGGCAGGAGGGACGTTGATGAAAACGCGACGCACATTTCTGGGCGGCATGCTTTTTGCGGGGGCGGCGACAGGCCTGACAGGAAGCCTGGCCCTGAGCCAGGCGCCGAGTGTCGTGCCACCATCACCACCAACCAGGAAAGAACCAGGGGTTGAACCCCCCGACCTGCCCTCACCCGACAAACAGATACTCGAGGAAAACAACAAGGACATTCACAAGAAGGTCGAGCGGCTCTATCAACTGGCCACGGAGCTCAAGACGGAGGTGGACAAGACAGATTCCACAAAAGTGCTTTCCCTGAATCTGGTGAAGAAAGCGGAAGAGATTGAAAAGCTGGCGCACGACATTAAGATCCGCTCGAAGGGATAGGGCAACAGGGAATCCCGCCGGCCGTGGGCACAGGGCACTGGATGGGTCCACTGGCGCGGAGAGAGAGGACGCGCTAAACTTTGTAAGATAGTTCGCCGGCGCGCCCGTAGCTCAGCTGGATAGAGCGCTTGCCTCCGGAGCAAGAGGTCGGGAGTTCGAATCTCCCTGGGCGCGCCACTAAACATTTTTGATTATCAACGGTTGCGCTGTTTTGCGTGGGCCTCTCCGAGAGCCCCAAAGGGGCTTGATGTGATAAAAACGTGATAGAAGTCCGCTGAGTGAGGTATGCCAATGCGCCGCAACAGAAAACAGCCGTGCCGCTGTTCCCACGGGAAAACAATACACAAGCCCGAGCATCACAAGTGGAAGCAGAAATTTCGTGTGGTTTGCTGCTACCCCGGCTGCAAGTGCAAGGAATACAGGCCCGTGAAAACCTAGGGGCGCTTCTTATCGATGCGTTCGAGCATGAACTCCGCCTCCTGATTCGCCATATCCGCAAAATACTGCTTCGCCAGATGTGGCTTTTCCGACTCCATCGAATCGGCCAACTTCCGCGCACGCAAAAGCGTTGCGGCAAGCAAAATAGCCTGCTTGCGTTCTTCGGTCCTATTGGCTCGCTGATTGAAGTGTAGAGGAAGGGAAATGCAGCTTACTGCTTCTTGTTCCACAGGTCCAAAAACAACTTGACCGTCGCTGGAGCATACCTTTGCGAAACAGGGAGAGAAAAGGGACTGGAAGGAAGCGCGCGAATTGGCTACAAGTGATTTCAGGCTCGAACGGATCGATAGAGCATGCCCGGAGCCGGGAAATCCATAAGAGCTCTCAAGGAGGCACCATGAGAAAGACATACATGCCGGTAGCTGCGGTGGTGTTGTTGGGAATTCCAGCCGCGGCCAAGGAGCCTCAGGCGGGAAAGATTGTTTCCGAGGGCTCGGTGGCCTGCGGGTCGCAGGTGAAGAACAAGAAAGAGACGACGGAATTGCTTTGCCAGGAATATGTGGTTCGCACGGAGACGACGGAGTACCACATCAGGCAGGAGAAGCATGCGGACCAGGAACTCATTCCGGTGAACACCAGCATCGAGTTCACGCTGGACAAAGATAAGATGAAGTTCAGAGCAAACGGGAAGAAATACGAGTACCTGGTCGTTTCCGAGGCGGCCGCAGCGACACCAAAACCCTGACCTCATCCGTGCAGTGGCTGGTCCTCGCAATGGCGGCGCATTGTCGGACATCTTCGGAGCGGGACCCGCATCCCCTTATATAGGACTTTACCGGTTAAGCTGGCAGCGTTAATCAGGCATGTGGGCAATTTCTGAATGGGCCGTCAATCGTTGACGCTGCCCTTGATCGGCCTTTCCCTATTGACGATCCTGCCAGACCCAGAAAGGCCAGGCTCCGTGCCCCAGAAACCGGAACTCCCCACCCTGATATACGAAAGTGTCCTCCCACGTGACAGCTTTGAAATCTCCCTTAAACACTAAATCTGCTTTTCCAGTCAAATTGATTGCAAAACTGACATTAAAACAAGTTGGTTCTTTCGCAGGAACAATGCCACTCAACTGCAGAGGCCCTGTATGCCTCCCGGAACCTGGTTGTTGGCTCGTCCCCGGTTCCAGGTTCATGTTTAATTTTCGACCTTTGGCGCTCGCAACATCCTCCAGCTTTTTTCCCATGGAGTTCAAGTAACTCTCGAACAGGAGATCGTAGCGTTTGGATAGTGTTTCGCCTTGCTCAGATCCAAACTGGTCAGCAAACCATCTGGCAGAGTCAGGCAAGCGGAATTGCTCAAGCAGGCGGCGGCCTTCGACGCGATCTCCTTTTTGATATGCGGCAAGGGCGGCAGACATCTGGGCATTGAACCCATCGGCTGTTTGAGGATACTCGGGCGCCGCTACTGCTGGAGCCGCTTGAGACGCGACAGCTCCGGGAACTTGCGGCAATTGAGCAATGCGTGGCAGCGCCTGCACACGGAGGCCATCGAGACCACCAAGAATGAGCACACTGAGCACGCTGAACACACCACAAGAAATGGTTGCAACTCTGTTCCTTCCATCCATGTTCACTTCCTGCTTTGCCAGTCCACGCTGCGAAGGCAGCCCATCAGGATTCTTCACTGAGAGAGTATGCCCCCGAACTGCCTAGACCGGCAATCTCTTGAGACAGGCTCTTGAGACAGGCTTCGCTCTCACATCCTCGTGAAGACGCCGGAGCTATCAGAAAGAACAATCCTGCATACGCAGCGAAGCGATGACAAGTCCTTTCTGTGCCATGATTGCACCAAGTGTGGACTCGGCCTTCGGAAGAAGGCGCGATTTCCAGGAGGCCGGACATGCCGGGAGAAACCCGCCAATCCATCATTGATGAAGAGCATCTCAAGATGTTGTCTGTTGGTTACTTCGTTTCGGCCGGCGTCTGCGCTTTCTTTTCACTGTTCGGTCTCTTATACGTGTTTATGGGCATCCTGATGAGCGCAACCCTTTCTCACTTACCTGAAACTGCTGGCAAGCCAGTCCAGCAGCCTCCTCCAGCGTTTTTTGGATGGATTCTCATCTGCTTTGGCCTGGCGTTCTTCCTCCTTGCGATAGGCATGGCAGCCGCGAAGTTCCGCGCCGCTTGGTGCATCAAACGCCGAAAGTGGCGAGTATTTTGCATGGTCATCGCCGCACTCGGTTGCCTTGAGTTTCCCTATGGCACCGCCCTGGGCGTCTTCTCGTTCATCGTTTTGGGACGCGACTCTGTCGTCCAGTCGTTCTCCACAGAGCCTCCCGCTGCCCCACTTGTGCAAAGCTGACTCGCTGGCGGCGCTTGCGAATTATGCGCGAACAATTGCACACGGGGTTTCCCCAGCGCCTGGCTGACCGGCTGAGGCTCGCCCGCTATCCCGAGTGTCACCTTATCGGGCAAATCTCGTTGCAGAACTCCAAATGTGCGAAGAACGCATTATCAGGGCTTCGCCGGGGCCCGTGATGCAAATGGGATCGGGTGCGGGCGAAAATCCAACGTATTGGTGATTCGCATGGATTTTTCTTCCTGGCGAGTGTTGTTCTGCGCTCTTCAATGAACGTAATAGCCGCTTTTGGCCAAGACGACGTAATCGTGCCCCTTTTTCCCAAACGATGATGCGAGACGAACGTCAAGTTTATGTGGCTTACCCTCGGCTCCGGTGGCCTTCGTGTAATATCCCAGCGTATAGCGCGTCTTAATCCGTTGGATCAGAGCGCGAAATGCGACATCCAGATGGGCCACATCCTGGACATCGAAAATTTCCCCGCCCGTCTGTTCCGTAACTCGGCGAATGTTCACCAGCCCGGGAACCATGCTCGCGGCAAATAGAGTTCCCGGCGGATTGTATCCAGGTATCTTCAGATTATATAAGACCGCATCCGCGGCAATGGATTCGGTAACGATGTCGCGCGTTCCCTGTCCACCCGCGCTCGTACCAACGTCATCGCTGATTAAAATGATCACCCGGCGGCCCTTGGGTGGCGCGTTTAGGAGATACTTGGCGGCGACAAAGATGCCGTCATTGATATTCGTGGCGCCGCCCACGTGGAAGGAATTGATCTGCCGGGCAATCTCGGTCTTGTCTTTTGTGAAGGGAACGCGGAGTTCGGCTTCGGTGGAAAAGGTAAACAGCGCCACCTCATCTTCGGGCTTGAGTGCCGCAAGAGCGGTGCCGGCGGCATCGCGCAACGGCCCCAGGAATGGGCCAATGGAATCACTCAGATCCAATACGAGCGCGACATTGAGGGGCAGTTCGTCACGGCTAAAGACCTCTATCTTTTGGGCGGCGCCATCTTCGCGAAGCTCGAAGGCCTCTTGCTTCAGATCGGCCATGATCTGGCCGGACTTGGTCTTCACGGTAGCGTCAACCAGCACAAGGTTCACGTCCACGCGAATGACACTTTGCTCCTGGTTCTGCGCCAGGGCAGGGACTCGGGAGAAAAAGGCGGCGAAAACGATCAGTGCGGACAAGCGCAGTGTGTTTCGCCAAATTGTGGCCATGGCCGTTACTCAATCCTACGCGACGCGGTTTGCGATCTTGCCGCCGAATCCGGCGTCGTTTTCTTGTTTGCTCTTCTATGGCAATCGCGGCGAGAAGTCGGTCAGGGCAAGGAACGTGGAATCGATTTTATCGACGAGCTTTCCGTTCGCTTCCGATTTTTCGTGGACGCTCTTCCACTCGGGGTCGTCCTGGAAGGACTTCCAGTTGGCGGCCGCCGCTTCGCGGCTGGGATGCTGAAGGAGGTAGATGAGGGTATTGCTCTTCTCTGGCTCTTCGACGGGCGTCCAGTAAGCCACACTTTTTATGCCATGTTTTTCAAATAGTTTTAGAGTGTGCTCGCGGAAGCGCGCCAGCAGTTCACTCAACTTTCCCGGTGGCGCGTGATAGACACGCAGTTCGTAGACTGTCGTCGCGGTGAGCATGGAATTGTCGTGCTCTTGCCGGGCAGCGGCCAAGAGGGACGCCGGAAGAAGTGCCGCCAACGGAAACGATTGAAGCAATGTTCGTCTTTGCATGGGCGGCATTGTAGCAGATGGGCTTAGGGTTAGCCTAAATCACCAGCGGCATAGGGGAGGCGCAGTTCAAGAGTCACAGGGGGATGTGACCGGAAGCACTGCGGGAGGAGGGGGCAGTGCAGGATACTGCATCGCCGCGCACGACAAAGTGGGTCTATTTAGTACATTTGACTGCCCGCTACGGAGCACTCTCGTCAATGTTCTTGGGGCGACTCTCAGATGAGGCGCCTCCGGCAACAGATGGGCGGAACGGGAGTGCTCTGCAGCGGGCAGTGGTGTTTATGGTTTGTCAGCGGGCATACAACGGCAAAAGCGGCGGCAAGCCGCCGCACTCCAAATCGGGCGCTAGAAATCGCATCAGGAGCAGGGCGCCAGTTCTCCATCGTGCGCATGTGCGTCCGTAGCAGATCCCAACTGCTTACGAAGGCAGGCCATTCCCGCGTCGATGGCCCGGCAATCCACATCCAGAAGTTTCGCGTTGTGCACTTTTGCTTTGAGGACCTCAAGGGCTGATTCTCGAGGCAACGTGTGGGTCAATTCCAGCAATGCGCCGAGCATGACCATGTTGGTGGCTTTGGTGGTGCCGAGGCCGTCGGCAATCTCCGCAGCGGGCACGCAGTAAACCTTCGCCTCGCAAGGCGGTAGTCCGGCGGGCAACTTGTCACTGTTGTAGAGGATGGTGCCATGCGCCTCCACCATCTTCTGGAACTTGTGTAAGGAAGGCTCGTTCATGACGATGAGGACGTCGGGATGCTCGATAACGGGCGAGCCCACGCGTTCATGCGAGAGGCACACGTGGCAGTGCGCGCTGCCGCTGCGCATTTCCGGCCCGTAGGACGGCAGCCAACTGACCTCGCGCCCTTCGCGCATGCCCATTTCCGCCAGGATTTGCCCCAATAGCAAGACACCTTGCCCGCCGAAACCGGCGATCTTCACGGTGAGGTTCGGCTGAGAGTCCTTCACGACCGTGGGACGCGTCGATTCTTCCCGCGACTCGTCCAGGCCAAGAAGTTTCGTCACGGTGGTTTGCGGCACACCGTCTGCCATGGGCGCAAGTTTGCGATCGCGCAAGACACCCAGTGGGAAAACCGCGAGCATTTTTTCTTCAATCCACTTGCGCGCTTCCTGCGGCGTCATTTTCCAGATCGTCGGGCAAGGTGACAGAATCTCGATAAAGCTGAATCCGGCGCCCTCACGCTGCAGTTCCAACGCCTTGCGCACGGCTTTCCGCGTTTTCATGATGTTCTTGTTGTCGCAGAGGGCCACACGCTCGATGTACACCGGCGCTTCCAGCGTGGAAAGCAGCTCAGCCATGTGCAAGGGGAAGCCCTCGTTGGAGGGCCGGCGTCCCCAGGGGGACGTCGAACTTGTCTGGCCAATCAGAGTGGTCGGGGCCATCTGCCCGCCGGTCATTCCGTAAATGGCGTTGTTCACGAAGAAGATGGTGATCTTCTCGCCGCGGTTGGCAGCATGCACGATTTCCGCCGTGCCGATGGCCGCAAGGTCGCCGTCGCCCTGATACCCGATCACGATGCTTTCGGGATTTGACCGCTTTACCGCGGTGGCCACTGCAGGGGTCCGCCCGTGAGCCGCCTGTACATTCCCGACATCAAAGTAGTAGTACGCGAACACGGAGCAGCCCACCGGGCTCACAAATACCGTGCGATCCTGGACGCCGAGGTCCGCAATGGCCTCCGCGATCAATTTGTGCACCACGCCATGCCCGCACCCGGGGCAGTAGTGCGTCTGGTGTTGCAACTCCGCCTTGCGCTCGTACTTGTCGTAGAAAACCGGTGACTTCGACTCAATCACTTGGTATTCGTCCACAGCGTCACCTCTTCGTATGCCGAATGCTCAGACGCCCCACTCCGCGGTCATGCCCATGCGTTCCGTTAATTCCTTGCAGACTTCATCGGCCATGGGCACGTTGCCGCCCGTACGGCCGTAAAACTCGACGTCCACTCGGCC
>Ga0074045_10005162_pt1 | contig 11448 bp, 10 predicted proteins | sample BogForMeECP23OM2_FD_94442 | JGI IMG/M metagenome (GOLD analysis project Ga0074045, IMG submission 94442) | Bog forest soil microbial communities from Calvert Island, British Columbia, Canada - Bog Forest MetaG ECP23OM2 | ecosystem: Environmental > Terrestrial > Soil > Wetlands ...
AGGCTGCCCGACCACCCGGCCCACCGTGTCGGCGAGATGATGCCCTGGGCCTGGAAGGCCCGCCAAGAGGCCGCGGCCCGCGTCACGACCGCCGTCGCCGCATAGCCAGCCTCAGCCCGTCGCCGCCACCGCAAGCCCACACCCCGGGCGCATCTCGGAGGCGTACTGAATAGCGATGCGCGCTTCAACGTCGCTGACCCTAGCCAACGTCTGGTTCCAGCGCAGTTCAAGTTCCGCTGCCACCAGACCAGGCGGTTCGACGGATTGATCGCGTCATACTGCCAGGAGGTGCGTTCTGTAGCATAGTGCCGTTGGCGGATCCTCGCGCACGAGAGTCAAGTCAAGCTGTCGGGCTCTCGACAAGGCCCAGTTCCTCCTGCATGTGCCGGCGCATGATGAATTTCTGGATCTTGCCTGTGACCGTCATCGGGAACTCGTCCACGAAGCGGATGTAGCGGGGCACCTTATAGTGGGCGATTTGGTCGCGACAGAACTCGCGCACGTCATCCTCCGTTAGCGATTCGCCAGGCCGGATCGTGATCCAGGCGCACAGCTCCTCGCCGAACCTCTCGTCGGGCACGCCGAAGACCTGCACGTCCTGGATTTTCGGGTGGCGATGTAAATATTCCTCGATCTCCCGCGGAGAGATGTTCTCCCCTCCGCGGATCACGATGTCCTTCATGCGGCCGACGATGTTGCAGTAGCCCTCGGCGTCGATGGTCGCAAGGTCGCCGGTGTGCATCCAGCGCGCCTTGTCGATCACCCGCGCCGTGACTTCGTCGTCGCCCCAGTAGCCCAGCATCACCGAGTACCCTCGAGCGCAGAGCTCCCCGGGAGCGCCGCGCGGCACGATGCGGCCTTCCCTGTCCACGATCTTGACCTCAAGATGCGGATGGATACGGCCCACGGTCGAGACGCGCCTCTCCAGCGGGTCGTCCGTGGTGGTCTGGAAACTGACCGGGCTGGTCTCGGTCATACCATACGCAATCGTGACCTCGCTCAGATGCATCGAGCTGACAACGCGGCGCATCACCTCGGTGGGGCAAGGCGATCCCGCCATGATCCCTGTGCGCAGGCTTGAGAGATCGAATCTCGGAAACTCCGGATGATCCATTTCCGCGATGAACATGGTCGGCACACCGTGCAGGCCGGTGCAGCGCTCCTCCGCGACGGTCTGGAGTGTGGCGAGCGGATCAAAACCTTCGCCGGGATAGACGATCGCCGCGCCGTGTGTGGTGCAGGCCAGGTTGCCGAGCACCATGCCGAAGCAGTGGTAGAGCGGAACGGGGATACAGAGCCTGTCCTGTTCCGTGAGCCGCATCGCCTCGCCGATGAAATAGCCGTTGTTGAGGATGTTATGGTGGGTCAGCGTCGCGCCTTTCGGGGCGCCTGTTGTGCCGGATGTGAACTGGACATTCACCGTGTCGTCGAACTGCATCCGGGCACCAATCTCCCCTAGCTGCTCACGGTGGCTGCCGGTGCCCATGTCGTACACCTGCTCGAACGGAACAGTGCCGGGCGAGATTGGCGCGCCAATCTGGATCACGCTCTCCAGCTTGGGCAGGCGCGCAGCCGAGAGGTGGCACGGCGATGCAGTCCTCAGCTCCGGTGCGAGCGTGTTCAACATGCCGATGTAGTCGCTGGTCTTGAACGAGGTCGCGGTCACGATCGCACGGCAGCCAACTTTGTTCAACGCGTATTCCAGCTCCGCGATGCGGTAAGCGGGATTGATGTTGACCAGAATCAGCCCTGCCTTCGCGGTCGCGAACTGGGTGACAAGCCACTCGGCGTTGTTCTGCGACCAGATGCCGACGCGGTCGCCCGGCGTGAGCCCCAACGCGAGCAGGCCGGCGGCGAACGCCTCCACCTTTTCGGCCAGCTCGCCATAGCTCCAGCGGATACCCTGCTGGCGCACAATGATGCCCGGGCGGTCAGCCGAACGCGCAACTGTCCTGTCGAAATTCGCCCCTACCGTTTCACCCAGTAGGGGAGTGTTGACCGCTCCGTTAACGTAGCTGAGTGTCTTTTCGGTCATGGCTCCTTCGCTCCTTGTCCTGGCCTCGCTGTCTTCAAAACGTTCCCATCAGCCCGGGTGCGAATTCCCTGCACCAACCCCCTCCGCCGTCCGAGTTGCGCGCGAGCCGCCTACCGGCGCCCTATGGCGAATCTATCCGCGCGCCTTCGCCACCTTTGACGCGGTGGGGCGGCCGAGTTCCGACGAGATCATGCGGCCGGCAGCACACAGGCGGTTCAGGTCCAGCCCGGTCTCGATCCCCATGCCGTCGAGCATGTAGACCACATCCTCGGTCGCAACATTGCCCGTCGCACCTCGCGCGTACGGACAACCACCGAGCCCGGCGATCGCACTGTCGATAACCGCGACACCCAGATCGAGGCAGGCAAGCAGGTTCGCGAGCGCCTGGCCGTAGGTGTCGTGGAAGTGCAGGGCAATCCGCTCGAGCGGGATTGCGGAGGCGATGTCCTCGACGAGTCGACGCGCTTTCAGCGGCGTCCCGGTTCCGATCGTGTCGCCCAGGGAGACTTCGTAGCAACCCATTGCGTACAGCTTGGCGGCAATGCGCGCGACCGCCTCGGAGTCGATCTCACCCTCGTACGGACAGCCCAACACGCAGGAGACGTAGCCGCGTACCTTCAGTCCCTCGCAGAGTGCGCGCTCCACGACGGGGGTAAACCGATTAAGGCTTTCCTCGATGCTGCAGTTGATATTGCGCTGCGAGAAGCTCTCAGAAGCAGCACCGAACACGGCGATTTCCTGCACGTTGCAAGCCAGGGCCTGATCCAGCCTCTTCAGGTTCGGCACCAGGACCGGATAGCTCACGCCCGGCTTGCGGTGCAGCTTCGCCAGCACCTCCGCGGTGGTGGCCATTTGCGGCACCCATTTAGGTGACACGAAGCTGCCCGCCTCGATGCTCGTCAGACCGGCCTCGGCGAGAGCCTCGATGAGCGTCACTTTGGTTTCAGCCGTCACCACCGACGCCTCGTTCTGCAGGCCATCGCGCGGTCCGACCTCGACCACCCGCACACGCGCCGGATAGCTCATGCTACCTGCGCCTCCACCGTGAACCTGACGAGCTCGGTGCCTTCTTCCACCATGTCGCCCACCTCGTGACGCACCGTCTCGATCGTTCCGTCCACCGGCGCCGAAAGGGTCAGCTCCATCTTCATCGCTTCCAGCACCAGCAACAGCGCGCCTTTCCTCACTATGTCGCCAGGGTGAACCAGCACCCGTGACACGCGCGCCGGAATAGGCGCAGTCAGCTTGTTATCAGCAGCGCTTTCCAGGCGGGGTGGAGCGAGCGGATTGAGGTGAAGCAGGAGGTGGTTCTGGCCGGCAAGTATCACGGTGAGCTCCGGCCCACGCCGAACCACGCGCAGCCGGTGCGAAACGCCATCAACGCGGAGATAAGTTCCCGCATCGCTCTCGACTGCGTCCGCATGGACGGAGCCCGTCGGCAGGTCGAGACGGAAGCTTCCGTCGGGCTGCGGGTGGGTGTGGAGCGTTACGGTCTCCTCGCCCCGCCGGAACCGCAAATCCTGATTGCCGTCACCGTTCATGCGCCAGGCATCCGCCACGCTCCAGGGAGACCAGGGGTCGCCCGACCTTTGCGCCTCCGCCTGCTTCTCCGCACGCTGGTCGGCGAGCACGGCGAGTGCCGCCGCCGCCCAGATCGCCGTCTGGTTCGCATCCGACAGCGCCGGTGCGACCTGTGGCATCAGCTGGTCGGCATGATGGGCGATGAAACTGGTATCCAACTCCGCCTTCTCGAAGGCCGGATGGGCGGCGATCGCGCGAAGCAGGCCGAGATTGGTCTGAACGCCAACCACCTCGTATTCGATGAGAGCGCCTGCAAGTCGCCGCACGGCCGCGGTGCGGTCCTCTCCCCAGACGATCAGCTTGGCGATCATCGGGTCATAGTTGGGCGTGATCTGGTCCCCTTGCCGCACGCCGGTATCGACCCGCACATTCGCGTCCTCGCGCGGCTGGCGCAGATGCGCAAGAGTGCCGATCGAAGGCAGGAAGTCCCGCGACGGGTCCTCGGCATAGACCCGCGCCTCGATGGCGTGGCCGCGGATTCCAAGCTGCTCCTGCAACAACGGCAACCTCTCGCCTGAGGCCACGCGCAACTGCCACTCAACTAGCTCCTGGCCCGTGATCATCTCGGTTACCGGGTGCTCCACCTGGAGACGGGTGTTCATCTCCATGAAATAGAACGCCTGGCCCTCCGCGATGAACTCTACCGTCCCGGCGCCCACGTAACCGACAGCGCGGGCCGCGGCGATCGCGGCCTCGCCCATACTGTGGCGTCGTGCGGGGTCGATCCCGGGCGCCGGCGCTTCCTCGACCACCTTCTGGTGCCGGCGCTGGATTGAGCAGTCACGCTCGAACAGCGACACAAAGTTGCCTTGCGTATCGGCGAAGACCTGGATCTCGATGTGGCGTGGACGCATGAGATACTTCTCGACCAGGACGCGGTCATCGCCGAACGAAGCCTTGGCTTCGCGCTTCGCTCCTTCGATCGCCGCCTCCAGATCCGCCGGTCGTTCGACGATGCGCATGCCCTTGCCGCCGCCGCCCGCCGAGGCCTTGATCAGCACAGGATAGGCGATGCGCGTGGCCGCTTCGTTCAGCGTGCCGAAGTCCTGCATCTCGCCGTGATAGCCAGGCACGAGCGGAACGCCGGATTTCTCCATGATGGTCTTGGACGCCGCCTTCGACCCCATGGTGCGCATCGCCTCCGCCGGCGGCCCGATGAACACGATTCCGGCTTTGGCGCAGGCGTCGGCGAACTGGGCGTTCTCGGAGAGGAACCCATAGCCCGGATGAATGGCCTCAGCACCCGAGCGCCGCGCGACGTCGAGGATCCTGTCGATTACTAGGTAACTCTCGCGCGCAGGCGCCGGACCGATCCGCCAGGCTTCGTCCGCTAGGTCGACATGGCGCGCGTGCACATCGGCATCGGAGTAGACCGCGACGGTCGCGATGCCCAGCCGCTTGCAGGTAGCCATGACGCGGCAGGCGATCTCTCCGCGATTTGCAATCAGTATCTTTTGGAACATCGGCATTTCCTTAGCCTGTACGCCAAGCGGGAGCGCGCTTGTCGAGGAATGCGGTCAGCCCTTCCTTCCTCTCGAGCGAGGCGCGGCGCGCGGCGATGCGCCGGCCGGTTTCCTGTCCCAGCGTGGCATCGACCGGCCTGCCCTCGCAGAGGAACACGAGGTCCTTGGCCTCGGCCTGCGCGCCCGGAGCGCCCTGCAGCAGCGCCGTCACCACCTCCTCCTTCATCGATTCCAGCTCTGTCGTGGGCACCACCTCGTGCACCAGGCCGATCTGCTGCGCGCGTACCGCGGAGAATACTTCCGCGGTCGCAAAATAGCGCCGCGCCCAGCGAGCCCCAATCGCGTTGATCACGTATGGACTGATGGTCGCTGGTGTGAGCCCCAGCTTCACCTCGCTCAAACAGAACGTCGCGCGCTCCGACGCGAGGACGGTGTCGCAGCAGGCCGTCAGTCCGACGCCGCCGCCAAAGGCCGGACCCTGCACGAGCGCGATGGTCGGCTTCGGCAGTCGATCCAACGTATTGATCAGGCCGGCAAGCGCCGCGGCGTCAGCCAGATTGGCTTCCTGCGAGTGGGTCGCCATACGACGCATCCAATTGAGATCCGCCCCAGCCGAGAAGCTGCGACCGGTGCTAGCGAGCACGACCATGCGCACATCTGACCGGCGGGTGAACCGCTTCAGCGCGTTCGTCAGTTCGGCGATCAGCGCATCGTCAAAGGCGTTGTGCCAGTCAGGACGGTTCAACGTCAGGGTAGCAACGCCGCGCTCATCCACGCTTTCGAAGAGTGTGCTCATGGCACGCTCACATCCGGAACACGCCGAAGCGCGTCTCTCGGATCGGCGCGTTCAGACTGGCCGACAAGGCGAGGCTCAGAATGCGCCGGGTTTCGGCCGGGTCGATCACACCATCGTCCCACAATCGCGCGCTGGCGTAATAGGGATGGCCCTGGATCTCGTATTGCTGCCGGATGGGTGCCTTGAATGCCTCCTCTTCCTCGGCCGGCCAGATTTGGCCGCGCGCTTCGAGCCCATCACGCCGCACCTGTGCCAACACCGAGGCTGCCTGCTCCCCGCCCATCACGCCGATGCGGGCGTTGGGCCACATCCAGAGGAACCGCGGCGAGTATGCCCGGCCGCACATGCCGTAATTGCCGGCGCCGAAGCTGCCACCGATGATGACGGTGAATTTCGGCACCGAGGTGGTCGCCACGGCTGTAACCATTTTAGCCCCGTCCTTGGCGATGCCTCCCGCCTCATATTTGCGGCCGACCATGAAGCCGCTGATGTTCTGCAGGAACAACAACGGGATGCCTCGTTGGGAGCAAAGCTCGACGAAGTGCGCTGCTTTCTGCGCGCTCTCCGAGAACAGGATGCCATTGTTGGCGATGATGCCGACCGGATAGCCCCAGATATGGGCAAAGCCCGTAACCACGGTCGGTCCATAGAGGCGCTTGAACTCGTCGAACTCGCTGTCGTCGACGAGGCGCGCGATGACCTCATGCACGTCGTACGGCTTACGCAGACTAGCCGGTACCACGCCGTAAAGCTCCTGCGGGTCGTAGCGAGGCGGGACGGGCTTGCGGAGCGCGATTCTTGGCTGCTTGACATAGTTCAGGTTGGCGACGATGTGACGGGCGATGCCGAGCGCGTGCGAGTCGTTCTCGGCATAGTGGTCGGTCACGCCGGAAGTGCGGCTGTGCAAATCCGCGCCGCCCAGATCCTCGGCGGTGACCACCTCGCCGGTCGCGGCCTTCACCAGCGGCGGGCCCGCCAGGAAAATGGTGCCCTGGTTGCGAACGATTACATTTTCGTCCGACATTGCTGGCACGTAGGCGCCCCCGGCAGTGCAGGAGCCCATCACCACCGCGATCTGCGCGATACCCTGCGCCGACATATTGGCTTGGTTGTAGAAGATGCGACCGAAATGATCCCGATCTGGGAACACCTCGTCTTGGTTGGGCAGGTTTGCGCCGCCGGAATCCACCAGGTAGACGCAGGGTAACCGGTTCTGAAGCGCAATCTCCTGGGCGCGAAGATGTTTCTTGACGGTCATGGGAAAATAGGTCCCGCCCTTCACCGTCGCGTCGTTGGCAACGATCATGCACTCCCGGCCAGCGACGCGCCCGATCCCGGCAATGATACCGGCGGATGGCACATCTCCGCCATACATATCATGCGCAGCCAGCTGGCCCACTTCGAGAAACGGCGAGACGGGGTCGATCAGCGCGCGGACCCGGTCGCGCGGCAGCAGTTTGCCGCGGGAGAGATGCCGCTGGCGCGCCGTATCCCCGCCGCCTTGGCGCACCCGATCCGCTGTCTCCCGCAGGTCTGTCACCAGCTTCTGCATAACCTCCGCGTTCACCCGGTAGTCCGGGGAGCGCGTGTCCACAATCGATTCAAGAACCGGCATGTCAGCGTCCCCTTAACATCGTGGGCCCGTGGTCAGGCCAGAGAGGCGACACCGTGGCCATCTCATGCTTCGATTGCATACACAGGTGAACCAAGATCTGGACGGGTCGAATAAGCTTAAAGATTACGCGCAGCTCGGTCTCGTGACCCAGGGGATTCGTGCAACACGGTCTTCCAGAGCCATCGTCGCCGGCTCGAACAGTTAGCTCCACGGAGTCGGTGCCCTTCTCCGGAGGATTGTTGGCCTTCACGAGCGACACCAGTAGACGTCCGGCTGCGGCATGGGCCACTCCCAGGTCTCGGTACAGGTGCAGGAAGAAGTCGCGGAGCCCTTGTCCTTTGTACTCCGTATCGCCCGGTTTCACATGAGAGACCTCGTTGACGAACGGTTCGAGGGCCATCGCTCTTGCTCGTAGCTGATTGCAGATTCAGGCAGTCGTTATGCGGTTTCTTTGAACAGCTCGCGGCCGATCAGCATGCGGCGGATTTCGCTCGTGCCAGCGCCGATCTCGTACAACTTGGCGTCACGTAGCAGCCGGCCAGTGGGGTACTCGTTGATGTAGCCGTTGCCGCCGAGGCACTGGATCGCCTCCAGCGCCATCCATGTGGCCTTCTCCGCAGCGAACAGGATCGCGCCGGCCGCGTCCTTACGCGCGGTCTCGCCGCGATCGCAGGCCTTCGCCACGGCGTAGACATAGGCCCTCGCGGCGCTCATGATTGTATACATGTCGGCGATCTTGCCCTGCATAAGCTGGAACTCGCCGATCGGCTGACCGAACTGCTTGCGGTCGTGGACATAGGGCAGCACCGCGTCCATGCAGGCCTGCATGATCCCGAGTGGGCCTGCCGACAGCACCAGACGCTCGTAATCCAGCCCGCTCATTAGCACGTTGACCCCGCGACCGACTGTGCCGAGCACGTTCTCTTCGGGCACCTCGCAGTCCTGGAACACCAACTCACAGGTATGCGAGCCACGCATTCCGAGCTTGTCCAGCTTCTGGGCCGTAAAGAAGCCTTTGAACCCCTTCTCGATCAGGAACGCCGTGATTCCACGCGAGCCGGCTTCAGGGTCGGTCTTGGCATAAACCACCAGCACATTCGCCTCCGGGCCGTTGGTGATCCACATTTTGTTCCCGTTTAGCAGGTAGCGGTCGCCGCGCTTCTCCGCGCGGGTGCGCATGCTGACGACATCCGACCCCGACCCCGACTCGCTCATCGCCAGGGCACCGACATGCTCGCCGCTAATCAGCTTCGGCAGATATTTCCGCTTCTGCTCCTCGTTCCCGTTCCGCTTAATTTGGTTCACGCAAAGATTGGAGTGCGCGCCGTATGACAGGCCAATCGAGGCCGAAGCGCGGCTGATCTCCTCCATGGCGACGACGTGCTCGAGATAGCCCATGCCGGCGCCCCCGTACTCCTCCTCGACGGTAATTCCGAGTACGCCGAGATCGCCGAGCTTGCGCCACAGATCGGCCGGAAACTCGCCCTTGTGATCGATCTCGGCGGCCCGGGGCGCGATCTCGTTCGCCGCAAAGCCCTGAACCTGGCCACGCAGCATATCCACGATCTCGCCGAGGTCGAAGTTTAGGTTACGGATACTGTTGCTCACGGACGGTTCTCCCCGCGCTGCTTACCCCGGAGGTGCCGGAGTTGTATGTATCGTTTAGTCGTCGCCGCGGGCGGGCGGCCCCGCCGCCTCCAACTCGGCGGCCTCGTGGTCGGTGAAGACGCCCGAACGGGTGAGAAACCTCACGCCTTCCGGGGCCTCAAGCGAGAAGCCGGAACCGCGTCCTGGTACCACATCGATAATCAGTTGCGTATGTTTCCAGTATTCGAATTGCGACGCGCCCATGTAGAATGCCACGTCGTCGATCGTTCCCATGCGCACGTCCTGCGCACTGACACGGAAGTCACGCAGCGGGTAGCACATCGGTGAACTGCCGTCGCAGCAGCCGCCCGAAACATCAACTCGCCGTGCAGCGCGTGCTCAAAACCTTGTCGACCATGGCGTTTTCTCCCTTAGCTTTTACGACTGTCGTGACGCGTGCGGCCGCTGAAGTGGACCGACACGGTCCAGTAACCGGAGGCTTGGTTCCAGGTCTTGCCCAGAGTCACCCACACATTGCGCAACTTGTCCTTGGCGATGATGTTCATGTGGGGGATGCAGAAATAAGGAAGAAGGTAACAGCACCAACACCTAGCGCACCCTTGCGCAGCTGATTGGCGGCAGGCGCAAACGGCGGCACCTCGGCGGCGGTAAATTCAAGGGCCATGACAAACCACCTCGAAACTGTCGGAAAACACCGGGCAGACTCGCCATTTTTTTTGGTGCGGCCCGCCAGCTTCGCTATAATATCTGCGCGAGCGCGCGTAGATAGGTTCGGAATCTACTCATTGCTTCGCACACACCGGCGCGCGTGTGATCGGACCCGTCTCGCCTGTCTGAGTAGTTTCCGAGGGGCTCCGCGATGTCTTGAACAGAGCAGGCGCCAAGCCGACGACTGTAGTTCTACCCTTTGTAGCGGTACTCTACACAGGTGGTGTGGGGCATTACTCTGGTGCTTCGCCATGTCCGAATCGGATCAGCGGCTTGAGATTGAAGCGCTTGAACGAAGGCTCCGCCTTTAGATGGTGTCGACAGAGCTTTCGGTCCCGATCGCAGCCCAGTAGCCAGAGACAGAGCTTTAGTCTTGGGTCATTATTGGCCATCAAGCATCCCGACAAAAAAGACGCCCGACGCGACAGCCAAGACGTCGCATACAGAGCCGACGGCGCCGCTCACCGGAAAAACGCTGGTGACCATTGTTGCGCATATCAGTCCGGTTAACGCAATCTGCCAGATCTTAAACATTATTCAATCCGGCTCCTTCTCGATAGTATTTTCTTTAATAGCCAATGCTTTCAGCGGCCGTCGGGGCGAAAGTCCGTTGTTTGTACATCATCGTTTTGACCCTCGCTCGACATCTCTGCGCCGATCAGCTCACTGCCGATCATGGGCAAGGATGCCGAAACCCGTCGTAGCCGAGATAGGTCCCACTGGCGGGATGGTAGCCGGCTTCGAAAAGTGTCATCTACGGGCATTCCGGGCGGATTTCGACGGGCGTGCCCGATGGCGCGGGCTCTAATCGGCGGAGCCGCGGGCGGGCGGGAAGTCAGTGGCGCAGCGACTTCTCGCCGTTGCGGCCGTAGGCCATGGAATGCGCCTGGCGCTGTCCGCCATCTGGATCGCCTTCTTCGCACTTCTGGGTCAGGCTCGAGCGGAATCCGCGGACTCGGCGCTCTCCGCTTGCGATTGACGGCGCCTGGCGTGAGCCTCAGAACCGCGGGCGTGACGCCTATCGCCCTCCCTATGCTGAAGCCCGGTATGACGGTTGTTGAAGTCGATCCGGGCGTCAGGGGATGGTGGACTTGAGATTCTCGCGCCCTACGCCCGCGCAACAGGGGGCGCAGACATTGCGGCCCTGCCTGATCGCGCCCAGTCCGGCGCCGCAGCGGAAAGTCCCGATGCCGCGCACGCCGCCTTTTGGAAGGGCGTCGCGGACAGGTCCGTCTTCGGCGAGGTCAAGGCGTATGACTTCGGCCCACAGCATCCGGACGCCATTCCTGCCGGATCGGTCGACCTCATTCTGGTGGCCAGGGCCTTCCATAACTGGGCGCGCCAAGGGGAGGCGACCCAGGCCTATCTGCGCGCCTTTTTCGCGATGCTGAAGCCCGGCGGCATTCTCGCCGTTGAACAGCACCGTGCGCCGGAGGGCGCGGACCCGCGCGCCGGGACCGGTTACGTCCCGGAATCCTACGTCATCGAAGAGGCGCGCAAGGTGGGGTTCGTCCTCGACGCAAAGTCCGAGATCAACGCGAACCCAAAGGACACCAGAGTCCATCCTTTTGGCGTCTGGACGTTGCCCCCGACTCGTCGCAGCGCGCCAGCCGGGCAGCCCACCGACCCGAATTTTGACCAC
>Ga0074045_10005165_pt1 | contig 11444 bp, 6 predicted proteins | sample BogForMeECP23OM2_FD_94442 | JGI IMG/M metagenome (GOLD analysis project Ga0074045, IMG submission 94442) | Bog forest soil microbial communities from Calvert Island, British Columbia, Canada - Bog Forest MetaG ECP23OM2 | ecosystem: Environmental > Terrestrial > Soil > Wetlands ...
CGCTTCCGTTATCGTTTGCTCCGGGACGTTCGTGATCGAGATGGCAACTGTAGACAATTTCTCCCGCGCCAGGGTCGGTGCCAGGAATTGTAGCGGTTACTACCGTCCAGTGGCCAGGTCCGATGGTTGCTTTGACATGAGCATTCAGAACGATGGGTTCGCCGCTTTGCAAGCGCATCCGTAGAGCCTCGGCAGTCTGGCGAGACACCATGAAGGCGAAGCCGGAAGGTTGACGCGCATCCAGGTGACCCCACCGAACCACAGTCGTGTCCAGACCGGACCAGGCCGTGGTCTGGTTGGGCATGTCGCTGACGATTCCCACCGCGCCATGCTGCGTGATTGCTAATTCCTGCACTTGCGCAAGAACGCCGTCGGCCAGCACGATCTTTCCACGGACGTCCTTGCCGGAGTAGTCGGCCGCGCTCGCGCCGTTGCCGACGTCAACCAACTCCGTTTCCACGTCGGCACTGTGGCTGTAGTCCGCGAGGTGGATTGGATCCGTCTTCCAATCGCCGAGAAGAAGATGTTGCGGCCGGACTTCCCACAGCCGAGCCTCTTCGACCGTCCATGCCAGGTAGGAGCGCATCAGGCCGTAACGCTTCGCGCCGTCGATGGGAAACTGCTCGCTATGGGCGTCGGCAAGGCCGTATTCGCGCGCGCGCTGCAAAACGAACTGTGCTGCCTGGTCAAATTCTGGAGTGGCCGGCACTCGATGCAACCCAGTCAAGTAGCGGAGGTTCTCGTAGGGAGCAGCACCGCTCGACTCGTCACGCAACGCTGTCCACTGACGAGCGTCGAGAAAGGGTTCCTGGCCAAGAGCACAGAGCGAGGTGACTATCTTCGAATCTTGCCAGACCTTGTCACGTCCGGTTTCGTTAAACGCGATAAAAAAGCAGAGCAGGCGGAAGATGCGCATAAGTTAACGAGGATAGCATTGACGTTGTGCCCGGCAAATGTACAGCACAAAACACATTACACATTGTCATCTTGAGCGAAGCGAAGGAGTTGCTTCCTGTCGGGGCACGAGACAGCAGATCCTTCGCTTCGGTCAGGATGACAACTCAAACGTATTTGCCAAGCAATGTGCGAATGGAGGTCAGAATCTGGAGTCGCAACAAGGTTGCTATCGCGTCGACGCCATCTTCATGGCAGGGTTGCTGATCTCGGCGTGCGATTCGCCTTCGAGACAAACGCGATGCCACAATTCAAGATTGAGCAATCGCCAGATGCGATCGTAGTTGTCACGGTGCTTCGCGCGATGCTCGTTGAACAACTGCTCGATCGCTTCGCGCCGGAAGTATCCGCGATTCAGGCTGCGCGGTTCGAGCAGCATGTCGCGGATCGCTTCGAGACGCGGTCCGGCCAACCATCCACTCCACGGCGTAGGAAATCCGAGCTTCGGCCGATACAGAATCGAGTGCGGCAATAGATCCTCCACTGCCTTCTTCAGAATCCGTTTGCCGGCTAAGCCTTGAATCTGCACTTCGCGTGGGATTCTGGTCGCGAATTCAACCAGCACATGATCGAGAAACGGCACCCGGCTTTCGATCGATGCGGCCATGCTCATGTTGTCCTGCTTCATCAGCAGTTCGACTAGGTAAGTCTTAATGTCGGTATAGAGCAGCCGCTGCAGCATTTCGCCCGAGGAGTGGTCCCAGTAATTGACGACATTCTTATATGCTGTATTGGGCGCGGCTTCCTGCGCGAACTCGCCGGTCAGCAACCCGCGCTGCTCCGCTTCGCCGAACGCGGAAAAGAAATTATCGAAGTAGAAAGAAGCCCAGGAATTTCCATCCTTGGCTAGGAACGTATGTTCCAGTTTGCGGCGCAGGGTTGCACCCAGCAGAGAAGAAGTTGCAACCTTGTTGCGCAGTCCGCGCCGCAGAAAACCCGGTACGACGCTACGGTACGCGCGATCCATGGCTGCATTTTTCAAGGTGAAGGCATAGCGCGTGTAGCCCGCCAGCGTTTCATCCGCGCCCTCTCCGGTCAACACCACCGTAACTCTCTCGCGTGCGAGGCGGGCAACAAAGTAGAGCGACACGCTTGACGGCCACACGATCGGCTCATCCTCATGCCAGATCAAATGCGGGAGCGCGCCGAAAAAATCTTGCTCGCCAACCAACACTTCGTAGTGCCGCGACTTGATGTAATCCGAAACCGTACGCGCATAGGGCAGTTCGCTGTATGTCTGCTCGGCATAGCCGACGGAAAAAGTTTCGACTGGCTCGCGTCGCAGTTTCGTCATCAACGCCGCCACCGCGCTCGAATCCACGCCGCCGCTTAGGAACACACCCAGCGGCACGTCGCTCATCAGGTGGCTGTTGACGGCGCCTTCGAGCAACTCGCGGTAGCTCTGGACGATGTAACTTCCATCGTAACTCTGACCTTTCGATTCGTGCGGCTTCGATGTGTCCAGATCCCAGTACTGCCGGATCTCCGCTTTGCCGTCCGTACCAATTGTCATTGTGTGTCCGGGCAGCAGCTTGTCGATTCCAGCGTAAAAACTTTCCTCGCCCGATAAATATCCAAACGCCAAATACTCCGGTAGCGCTGCCCGATTGAACTCCGGGCGAATCCCGCCATGCGCCAGCAGCGCTTTGATTTCAGATGCGAACAGCATTCGCTCCGGCGTCAATTTGTAGTACAGCGGTTTGATACCCAGCCGGTCGCGCGCGATGAAGAGCGTTTTGGTGTTGCGATTCCAGATGGCAAAGGCGAACATGCCTCGCAGGTGCTGTACACAGTCCGCACCGTACTCTTCGAAGAGATGGATGACGGTTTCGGTATCGCTGTGCGTGCTGTAGCGGTGGCCGCGCGCAATAAGTTGCTCGCGTAAAGCGAGATGGTTGTAGATTTCGCCATTGAACACGATCCACAGCGTGCCGTCTTCGTTCGAAATCGGCTGATGTCCGCCGGCCACATCGACGATGCTGAGCCGTCGCATGCCGATGCCCACCACGCCGTCGGTATAAAAGCCTTCGTCGTCGGGTCCGCGATGGGTGATTACATGGCACATTTCGCGCAAGGCTGCTGCGTTCGCTCGCGTATCCCGTCCGAATTCAAGAATCCCAGCTATCCCGCACATTTAGTGTTTCTCCACATATGGCGACGAACTACGATTCGACGGATCTTGATTCGACGAACCATGATCCGACGAGCCAGGTTTTGACGACCCTTGCCTTGACGAGCCGTGATTCAGCCCCGCCGATGGGGAAGGCGAATCGCCCGTCAGCTCCTCGAATATAGACGTAACGGAAACAGGGTTGGGCGCTGCGTTCATTACCGCGTCCTGCCTGCGCCACTCGAAAAATGTAAATGGCACCGCCGATTGCAGCAGAGGTTGGCCCTGCCACATGACGTGCGTCCCACCGATCACGACGAGATGTGCCAGCTTTTCTTTTTCAATGCGGCAATAGAGCATGTGCGCGTCCGAAGACCACGGACCGAAACTCCACGCCTCGTCGCCGAGCGCAAAAAAGAATCCGTGGCTTTCGTCATGCGAGTCGAGTTCGTAGACCTGCACTGCGGCCTGCGTCATGCTGGCCAGGCGCGGGTCATCCTGCTGGTAGGCTTGGCCGCAGCGCGGCACCAGCACAGTCGCCGTCTCTGCCGGCAGCAACACCCGCGCATGGCATCTGAGTAGAGGCGCGGGCTCGAACGCACCGTAAGCGGGCGAGAGCAGAGTTCTGCTGACTTCGGTTGCCGTATACCAGATCGTTTCTTCCGGCACGATGAGGCTCAGTCCTGATTCACCCGACGCAGCGCCAGCCTTCGATACTTCTACTCGTCCCGAGCCGACCGCTCTAACTTCGAGATCAGGCGCGAAGTGCCACCGTATCTCCATTTCATGTTCTGATTGGCCGAGCGCAACATCGCGAACCAACCATAGACCGCCGGCATTCTTTAGATTTAGCACGTGTCGCCGATGCAAGACCGGATCCGTCAGCCGCGCATATCCGTTATGACTGCCCACAAAGTAAGTGAAGCTTTTCCCCTCGATCCAGTTTTCCGCTTGCGGGGTCGGAATGTGAGTCCACGAAAAAGGCTCGTCCGCAACCGCCTGGTCGACTTCATCCACCCGCAGCGTGTTGTGCGCCCCCGTCCCGCGAAACGTGTCCCGGTCAGCCGGATTTTTCGCAATATAGACGCCGCTGCCTGCGTCCACGAGCCAGCGCCGGCCATCCATGGTGAGCCGCAGGCTGAGCGCGTCGGCATGTCCGTGCCCCGAACGTCCCACACCCTGCGGACCGGCATCCACCACCATCGCCTGTGCGTAGGGCTCGGAATCGGCCAGCACATAAAGGCCGCCGTCGGGAAAGGCCAGAGACTGTGCAGCCGGGCTCGCTGGCGGGCTCGAGTTCGCACGCGCGAGTTTCTCGACAGCCTGATTTCCAAACAGCCAGATCGCCTCTTCGGTAAGCCGCGCCGGCGAAAGCTCCCTCGAGTACATCACCGCGCCCAGGGCCAGCGAGTCCGTCATCTGCTCCGTCCGGTTGCGTCGCGGATTCCACAACCGCCCGCCATCGTCATCGCCGAAGCCTTCTGCCGGTCCTGCCTGCGCGAGCGCCGCTACTACCGTGAGCATTCGTTCCAGCACGGCGTCAAACGCCGGCGGGATTTCGGTTCCATTCCGGGCCGCGAGCAGCCGCGAATATAGAAAAAAATCGAGAGCGTAAATGTGATAGTACAGCGATTGCTCAAAGTACACACCATCAGGACGCACCTGTCGCTCAGCTTCGCGCAGCACGATCTTCCACCCTGATTCCTTCCAGTGCGCAGCTCCCGGCATTTGCGGATACAGAGTGCCCAGAAAGAAAAGCGCCACGGCTTCGCCCAGCAGGTGCGTGTTTGGAGAAAAATAAGTAGATAGATAGCGCTCGATGTAACGACCGTGAAAGGCGAGCGCCGGTAGCAACTCGTCGCGAAACTGCGCGTACTCCGGTGCATCGGCCAGCAACTGGTCCACCCACATCCATGACAAACTGCGGAAGGCAACTTCCAACGTGCTGCCCCAGTTGATCCCCAGCGGATACGGATTCGCCTTGATCCAGCTTCGCCACTGCGCCATCAGTTCGCGAACGTATTTGTCATTATCATTTCCCCTCATTAGTCGAGCCTTGGCAAGCGTTACCAGGTGCTGGTGGCGATTCAATTCCCACGTGACTTTGTGGTCGCCTACAACTGAGAAATCAAGAAAAGGAATCTTGAACCATGGATCGCGCGGCGCGTGCTTGCCGTGGACCGGGTCGAGATGCCAGTCGATATCTTTATCCTTGAAAGTGTTGGCGCCGATGCTGACATTGCCACCGGCAAGATTGAAGGCAAGATTTTCGTAGCCCAGCAGCCGGAAACGATGGGCGCAAATTTCATCGGCCTCGTGCAGAATTTCGAATGCTTCGACGGGCAGATGCTTGCGCAACAGTGCGGCGCGCTCTGAAATTTCACTGCCAGAAAACTCGCTGGCCAAAGAGAAGAACTGCATCTGTGGCGCCCGATCCGTATTCAGCCGAATCGCCCCAGCGCGCACCCCCAGCCTGTGCTTGAGCAGGTCGCTCTGCTTATGGAATTCCTGCCCCACGCGCACCCGCACCTCTTCCCAGTCCATCCGGGAAACGCGCGCCAGCTTGCTTTGCCATCCAGAAGCCACAGATGCCCCTATCTTACATGCTGAAAAGGCCGGTCTCGACGCACCTGGTTACTCCCGATACCCCGCCAATCCGTGTCCTCGGCCGACGCCCTGCGATCAAGGTTGTGGCAATGTAGCCCAAGGGAATTCTCATCTGGTGGAAAAAGTTGTCCACATTTTTCCCCGGCGACGGTAGGGGTTCTGAGGAATTTTAGAGATACTATGTAAGATATTGAAAACAAGTATCTTGATTAATGTGTTTGAGGCAATTCCATGGCCCAATGGGCAGCCATTTGCTATCGCTTAACCGGGGGTTGGTATAGTTCATAGTGCCACCAGGTAGCCCCCAGACACTGGATTGCGAGGAGAATTCGCTTGGGCTTGACCGTTAGCATTTTTGGGTTGGGATACGTCGGTTCTGTGTCGGCCGCTTGCTTTGCCTCCATAGGCCACAAGGTCATCGGGGTCGACGTGAGCCGCGCCAAAGTTGAGACGATGGATTCGGGCCGAACTCCGATCATCGAAGCCCGCATGGCCGATATGGTCGCCGAAGCGCATCGCGCCGGACTCCTGCACGCAACCACCGACGCCACTGCGGCCGTGCTGAATTCCGAAGTCTCGTTTGTCTGCGTGGGAACGCCCAGCCTGAAGAATGGCAAGCTCGACCTAAGCCACATCGAGCACGTCGCCAGGGAAATCGGCGCCGCCATCCGGCAGAAAAAATCGCCGCACGTTTTTGTTTTGCGCAGCACGGTGCTGGCCGGCACCACCGAAACAGTGGTGCTTCCTATCTTGGAAAAAGAGAGCGGCAAGAAGGGCGGCCATGATTTCACCGTTTGCTACAACCCAGAGTTCATGCGCGAAGGCAGCGCAGTGGCCGACTTCCTAAACCCGCCCTACACCATTCTGGGAGCCAGCGACACTCACCATCTCGCGCCGCTGCGGGAACTTTACAAGGGCACTCCCGGCACACTTTACGAGACCACGATTCCGGTTGCCGAAATGGTCAAATATTTTTCCAACTGCTATCACGCGGTGAAGGTGGGCTTCGCCAACGAAATGGGAACCATGTGCAAACATCTTGGCGTCGACGCGCACGCGGTCACCAAGATCTTCACGTCTGACAACAAGCTGAACATTTCTCCCGCCTATCTTTCTCCAGGCTTCGCCTTCGGTGGTTCGTGCCTTCCGAAAGATCTGCGCGCCATCACCTACAAGGCCAAAGAACTCGATCTCAAGCTTCCCCTGCTCGAATCGCTCATGCCGAGCAACGCGGAACACGTCGATCGTGCCGTGGAAATGGTGATGAGCACGGGTAAGAAGAAAATTGCGCAGCTCGGCCTGAGCTTCAAAGCGGGCACTGACGATCTGCGCGAGAGTCCGCAGGTGCAGTTGATCAAGCGCCTCATGGGCGAGGGCCTCGACGTCAAAGTATGGGACGAGGATGTTTCCCTCGGCCGCCTTGCCGGTTCTAATCGCCAGTACATCGAAGAAGTCATCCCGCATATTGGATCTGTGCTCTCTGCTGACCTCGAAAGCGTATTGCGCACCGCCGAAGTCGTGATCCTTGGCAACAAATCGGCGAGCAAAGATCAGCTTGCCAAGTACCTTCGGCCCGAACACATCGTGATTGACCTCATCCACTTGGATAAGACTCGGCGTCCAGAAGGCGCCCAGAAGTATGAGGGGATTTGCTGGTAGATTTGCCGTTAACCATGCAACTGGACAACGAATGAAGTTTCATCCCATCGACATCAAATCCGCCGACTGGAAGCGTCTCGACCGTTTCGCCGACCGCACCGTGTTCCAGACGCGCGAGTGGCTGCAGTTTGTTGCCGAAGCACAGAAGGCCCAACCCGTGCTGGCCGAGTTGCGCGACGCAGGCGACGTCCTCGGATACTTTAGTGGTCTTACCTTCTCGAAGTTCGGCATGAAGGTTCTGGGAAGTTCCTTTCCTGGCTGGACGACTCCTTACATCGGGTTCAATCTCAATCCCGGCGTCCCGCGTAGCGCCGCGCTCGAAGCCCTCGAAAAGTTTGCCTGGGACGATCTCAAGTGCCTGCATCTCGAAGTCTCCGATCCAAATTGTGCTTTCGAAGACGGCGAGACGGCGGGATTCCAAGCCGAATACTACGCATCCTACCGCACTGACCTGACCCGCTCGGAAGAGGATCTATTCAATGGCATGGAAAGCGCCTGCCGCCGCTGCATTCGCAAGGCAGACAAAAGCGGGCTCAAGATCGAAGAGGCACACGACCTTGCCTTCGCCGACGAATATTACGAGCAACTCGAGGACGTCTTTGCCAAACAGTCCCTGGTTCCCACTTATTCGGTGGAGCGTGTCCGCGCCCTGGTTCGCAATGTGGGGCCGAGCGGAAATGTGTTGCTGATTCGCGCGCGAGATCCGGAAGGGAAGTGCATCGCCACTGGAATCTATCCAGGCTTCAACCAGATCGCGGAGTTCTGGGGAAATGCGAGTTTCCGTGCCTATCAGAGCCTGCGCCCCAACGAAGCCTGCCACTGGTATGCCATGCGCTACTGGAAGAGGCGGGGCGCCACTATCTTCGACTGGGGCGGCGAAGGCACTTACAAGGAAAAGTATGGATGCAAGCCGCATCGCGTGCCCTGGTTCACCAAGTCGCGTTATCAGATCGTAGGCGCGCTGCGCAACGAGGCTCGCAACATGTTTGCGCGCAAACAAAAATTTCTCGGATGGCTGCAAGGCAACCGCTCCGCCGCGGAACGCAGTCCGGCCGAAGAATAACGATCACTGCTGAGCAGCATCGGCATCGGACTCGGCGATACCCATGCGCCCTTTGTCGGCGATGCGGGCGAGCGGGGTATCCGACTTCAACCAGAGTTTGAAGTCGAAATACAGCGGGTAGAGGAAATTCATGAACCGCACTGCGAGCGACGACCGCAGTTTTGCGGCCGGTGTTTCCAGCGTATAACCAGTCTCGACGAGCAGACTACCAATGCTCCACTCCAGGTCGCGAACCTGTGGTGGAGTAAACAGGCGCTTCCAGCGGCCGATGGTGCTGGCCTCGGTTTCCTTGCCATCGCCGCGAAACGAAGAATTCGGATTGTGCACCGACCCGAGCGCGACCTGCTGGATACGGTCGTAGTCCAGATCGTGTGCAATGAACTTGCCGATGTGCGCCAGTGTTTCGCGCGGATTCTGCACCAGATCCTCGTAATGAACTTCCATGTAATCGGCGCCCAGCGCCTGACCATAGCGCCGGCCCTTGCTTACGATCCAGCGCCAGAAGATGGCCGGCACAAGGAAAGCGCGGCCGCGGTCCCACGGCAGTGGGCGAATCCAACCGATGCGGTGCAAGGAGGCAGTGACGTCGCGGCCGTCGCGAATAATATGGACGATGAGCGCGTCGGGAATCACTTTCTTGATCAACGGAAGATAGAGCAGGTGCAGCGGCGTCGATTCGGCCCAGCGATCGACGCCTTGTTTGCGGGCGATTGCTTCCATCACGATGCGAAGGAAGTCGCCGGCGTTGCGGCAATCTTCCAGCACCCGCTCTTCGATATCCTTGGGATCGAGTCCGGTGCGCTGAAACAGTTTGCTGGTGAAGTAGGCATCGAGCAGCTGGCGGCGGTTGCCGCGACTGGCTAAATTGCCGAAGCGCAGTCCTAGCAGATTGAAGGCGTTGCTCTCGGCATGATAGACGGCGAACCCTCCGGCGGAAAGCAGCGTGTGGTAGAGGAACTTCGTTCCCGAACGGCCACAGCCCAACACAAATACGGGAGCCTTGGAACGGCGATCTGCTGGCTGGTTTTCCACGAGAACGTTTTCCATCGCTCTGGTTGCCGGATTCATAACCATCCTCGACTCGACCTTGGCTCGACCGTCAGGATTGGACCGACTCGGCCACCGGCACTGCCTCTTCTTCCAGTTCGAGCGCCGTTAGATTGGCAAGCCGGCCGACCGGCGTATGCAGCTTCAGCCACAGTTTGCTGCCGAGAAAGGCGGGATACATTCCGCTCATCCACAACTGCCGTAAGCTCTGACGACGTTTGGCGACGGGCAGCGACAGCTCGTAGCCATTTTCCTCGAGGCACCCGCCCACGGTCGCTTCGATGGCGGCGATATCGGCGTTCGCCAGGCGTTCTTTCCAGCGGCCGAGTGGATTGATTGTTTCTTTCGCGCCTTCTTCGCGAAACGAAGAATTCGTTTCCGACAGACGGCCCAAGCCGGCGCGCTGAATCCGGTCGTAGTCCAGATCGTGATCGAGGAAGCCGCCGAGTTTGCTTAGCGTTTCGTGCGGATTGGTGATCAGGTCTTCGTAGCGGATCTCGATGTAGTCGGCAGGGAACTTGCTGCCATGGACGCGGCCTTGGTGAACCATCCACTCCCAGTACAGCGCAGTCGCCACCAGGCTGTCGGTCTGGCCGCGGTCCCAGGGCAGGGGAGTGAAGCCGCCCATCTTCTGGAGCGAGAGCGCAATGTCGCGTCCGTCGCGAATAATGTGCACAAATAGTGCGTTGGGTATGTCGCGCTTTACCCGCTCGACGTGCAGCACGTTGTCGGGGTCGTACACCGCCCAGCGCCGCATTTGCTGGTTCCGGGCGACCGAATCCATGACGACGCGGATGAAGTCTCCCCCGTTGCGGCATTCGTTCAAGATGAGCGCCGACAACGGCGCGGCATCAAGTCCGGTGCGACGGAACCCCTTGCTACGAAGAAAGGTGTCGAGGATCTTCTGTCTATTCGCGGGGCTCTTTATGGAGCCGAAGCGGGGAATCAGGGCTTTGTAAATTGGCAGATAACCGCGGTAAATGGCAAACCCGCCCGAGGACAACAACATGTCGTAGAGCAGGTTGGTCCCGGAGCGATGGCAGCCCATCACGAAGACAGGAGCATGCTTGCGGTCGTTTGAGCTGGGCGTGAGCACCCTAAAAATCTTATCACGCAGGACGGCCTAAGCAGTTCGAAACCCTTGCTGAAAAAGGGGTTACAGAAGTCACCAGAGTTCTGGTTCGGCCAGCATATTTGGCGGGTACATCGGGGTTAACCGGCTCAAAGCAGATACCCCCGGGCTCTTACGAATCTTGGTATCCTAAAAATGCCGCGGGAAGGCTTCTCCGGCGGATTTAACAAGGAGATCGCCACCAAGCCCGGCGGGGAGCCGGTTCGCAGCCCCATCAATCATGGCTAACATGTGGATCAAGAAATCGTTGATCAGAACGGGAGCGCTGCGTCTTGCCTCTCGGTTCACCAGGAGCGGCGTCGTCATCATCATGTATCACTCGGTGATGAGTGATCCGGCCTCGGCGCAAACGACTTTGGGCGGCATCATCCACTCAACGGAGGTCTTCCGCGGGCAAATGGAAGTTATCGCCAGGCATTTCCACGCCGTGAGCTTGGACGATGTTCTTTCATTCCTGAAGGGTAATAAAACTCTGCCACCGAGATCGGTGGTCGTAACTTTTGACGATGGCTACGCCGATAATTGTCAGGCGGCAAACGACATTCTCAGCCCGCTGGGTATCCCCGGTGTGTTTTATGTTGCCGTCGATTGCGTCGATAAGCAGCGTCTGCCTTGGCCCAGCCTGCTGCGGCATGCATTTCTGACCTCGAAAAGGGAACGTTGGACTGAAGCCGACGGACGGGTCTGGCCGTTATCGTCTACCCAGCAGCGCATCCAGGCGTTTGATCGCGCGTCGGAGTACTGCGGCAAACTGTCAGGAATCACTCAAGATCAGTTCGTCGAGTCGCTACGGCAGGAGTTGGGGGCCGAATCGCCTCAATCCTCGCAGCGCCTCATGATGACGTGGGACGAAGTGCGAGGGCTGGCGCGCA
>Ga0074045_10005166_pt1 | contig 11443 bp, 11 predicted proteins | sample BogForMeECP23OM2_FD_94442 | JGI IMG/M metagenome (GOLD analysis project Ga0074045, IMG submission 94442) | Bog forest soil microbial communities from Calvert Island, British Columbia, Canada - Bog Forest MetaG ECP23OM2 | ecosystem: Environmental > Terrestrial > Soil > Wetlands ...
CAATGACGACCGAGCCCGTCGCGTCGACCGCGTGAATGCGGAAGACCCTCTTGGCCAGATCAAGCCCGACGCGCGTGACAGACGAGGTATCGATGATAGACTTCCCCACGGACGGCTCCCTTCCAGATGGCGCTTTCAACGACGACCATCTTGGCACGCGTGATGCCGTTCGGGGCGCCGTCCACCTCATCAGCAAGGGGCGGATATGTCCCGTTCACAAAGCCGTTGGGGAACGGCAGCTATTTGCGCATTCCTGCCATTCCAGTCGGACGCCAAGCGTTTGATTTCGACCACCGGCTGGTCGGCCGCGATCGCGTCGCGGGCTTTTGAGCTTCGCGACCAAGCGTCGCTGTCCCAGTCCGACGCCTTTGGGAGCCGTCGCGACCGACGGATCGGATATCCGTCTCTTTTTTCGCGCGGATCAACTTTTTCTTGCGGCTTCTCAGAAGACTCATTAGGATCGCCTCATGCGAAGGCCGAAGGGCGTCAGCGGATTCGGTGGCTCTTTACGGGGTGAATTTCTTTTTGGAGGGGACAGGCGAGTCGGGAAATAAAAATCGACCGGGTTCGCGCGTAACCCATTGAAAAGGCCCGTTTCGGTCGAGAGAATCCAAGGAATTCCAAGGAAATCCAACCTTTAAAACCTGGAGATTCGCGGACGCCTGAGGTTGGCCGGCGGAGCGCCGAGGAAATCCAAATTTCGCCCGGCCGCCGGCGGCTCGCTTTAACTGAACTGTCTCGTCTATTGGACCGGCTTCGACCGCCCGGCCAGCGCCTCGAGCCGCGCGACCATGGCGTCGCTGTCCCACTCCGCCGCCCCCTCGCGGTAGGCGAGCGGGGCGCCGTCCGGCCCGAGGATCAGCGTGGTCGGAAAGCCGCGGGCGCCGATTTCCGGCTCGAGCTTTCCGTCCGGGTCGAGGAAGAGCGTCAGGCGCTTCAACCCCATTTTCCCAAAAGCTTTTTGGGAGGGCGAGTCGCCGACCGGGTCCTTGGTCACCGCGACTACGGCGAAGTCTTCCGGCAGGCGCGCCGCGAGCCGGTCGAGCGACGGCATCTCCTGAAGGCATGGGACGCACCACGGCGCCCAAAGGTTGAGCACGACCGTTTTTCCGCGGAACGAGTCGAGCGAAACCGGCTCACCGAACGCGTCGACGAACGGACTGAGCTTCGCCGGCTCCTTGTGGAGGATTTCTTCGACGAGGTCGGGCGGCGCCGAGGTCCGCCTCGCCTCGAGGATGACCAGGATCCCGAGGCCGATCAGGAACAGGCCGGCGAGCGCCGCCCACTCGGTTTTCCTGCCAGCGGGCGCCGCAGCCGTCGCGGTCATGGCGCGGCGCCTGCGGTCTTCGGCCGAGCGAGCGCCCGGATGGCGATCACGACGAAGGCCGCCCCGCCGAGAATGGTGACGATGGACGCGATCCCGTGCACCGCCATGCCGGCCGCGGCCACGGGGTCGAGCGAGCCGACCCCGGTCGGAGTTTTGCGCAGCGCGCCGTAGCCGCCGGCGACGAACATGCCGATCGAGGCGACAAACTGGCCGCCAGCGTAGAGCCCGATCAGCCAGCGGGTCGCGCGCGCCGACACCGGCCTGAGCCCGAGCTCGTCGAGGCCGAAAGTGAGCAGCATCCCTGCGCTCGACACGCTGACCGCGGTGACAACGGCGTGATAATGCGCCGGCGTGCGCGTATCCGAGCCGGAGATCAGCAGGCCCATGATCCCGCCGAGCGCGAAGAGCGCGAGCGAGGCGGCGAGGGTGAAGAAGCCCGGATCGCGCCAGGGCCAGCGCTGCGGCCCGAGCGCCGCGCGCGCATTGGCGAAGAGGGCGATCGCGAAGACCAGCATCGGCAGCGCGAGGCCGAACTGCAGCAGGCGGAAGGCGTCGTGCTGCTTGTCGGAGAACGGCTCGAAAACCCGGTAGAACATCGGCCCGGGAATGGCGAAGATGGCGATGATCCAGACGGCGAGGCGGAAGATGTCGTCGTCCACGGCCTTTTGCCCGAGGCTCCTGAGCGCGAGAATGCGCCAGTTGGTCACGAGCAGGATCGCGTAGACGAACTGCAGGAGGTGCCCGCCGCCCCAGAACAGAGCCTCCCGGTCCGTCAAGAGCGGGTCCTCCCGCGCGAGCAGGATTCCAGCCACGATGAACGAAACGAGCGCCAGGACGAAGACGAAGCCGGCGAGCGCCATCGCCAGCGTCAGCGCCGGCAGGGGCCGTCTTCCGGGCAGGTTGACGAACAGCCGGACGAGCGGCGCGAGCACCCCGAGCGCCAGCAAAATGAGCCCGAGATCGTAGAGGGGATGGCGGAGGAGCGGAACGTAGTTGGTCAGCTCCGGCTGGGCCTGGTCGAGGAAGGCCGGCGCGAACAGGCAGGGAAAGGCGATCAGCGCGATCCCCTGCCCGACCCGCCCAAAGGCCTGTGCGCGCACCTGGTCTCCCGCGGCCTCGCGGGTCGCGACGGTCGCCAGAAAGGCAAACACGCCGAGAAGCCAGATGACCAGCGAGAAGATGACGTGGATGACGAGGCCCTTGTAGAAGAAGCCGATCGGCCACAGCGGCGCCTTATCCATGCCGGGCACCCGCGACAGCGCCAGCAGCAGGGCGAAGACTCCGGCGAGCGCCAGCGCGCCGACCGCGATCCACGCCCACCCGCTGAGTTCGCCCGCGAGGGCGCCGGCCGTGCGGGAAGTGCGCGCGAACGCGGACGGCCCGGAAGCGGATTGGACGGCCCCGCTCATCGGCTCAGCCCGGCAAGGGATAGAGATGGACCGCCATCACATAGACGACGAGCCCCGAGGCGGCGACGAACAGCCACGACGGATAGGTCACCCGCGCGAAGCGGCGGTGAACGGCGAAACGGCCCTTGAGCGCATTGTAGACCGTGATCGGCACGAGAGCGGCGACCAGCAAAGCCATGACGACGTGAACCGCCAGCAAGGTGAAATAGATCGGCCGGATCGGGCCTTCGCCGCCGAATTTCGCCAGGCCCGCGAACGCGTGATACACAAAATAGACCGCCAGAAAGGCGGCGCCGATGGCGATCGCCACCATCATGGCGCGCCGGTGCCCGTCGCGATCCTGAGCGCGGATGCGGCTGTAAGCGTAAATGAGCACGACGATCGTCGCCGCATTCAGGACGGCGAGCACGTGCGTGAGATCGTGAACAGCGATCATCCGCCTCAAGGTCCGTATTTGATGATCTTGACCATGATGCTCACATACATGAAAGCGGCGAGCGCGGCGAGAAAAGCAAGCAGGACCCACTTGCCCCGCATCGGCCTGCGCTCGGGCTTGGGCTCCGGGGCGAAGGGATCGTTCATCGGCTGATGTTCCGGATTTTATGAACAGAAAGCCCTCCGCGACGGGCGCGGAGGGCGCATCTTTTTAGCTCAGCGCCGGTCAGTGGTAGTCGTAAGGCGTCCAGTCGGGTCCGACCACGACGGGCTTCAGGAAGTTGCCGGGGCCGGGCGGGCTCGTCGTATGGGTCCACTCGAGCGATTTCGACCCCCATGGGTTCGTGCCGACCACAGGGCCGCGGATCGCCGCGTAGATCCAGCCGATGATCATCAGTGTGATGCCGGCGGCGCTGATGAAGGCCCCGTAGGTTGCGATGTGATGATAGGCCTCGAACTGCGGGAACAACGGGTAGCTATAGTAGCGGCGCGGCATGCCCTGCACGCCGATGATGAACAGTGGCCAGAAGGTCACCTGCGTCCCGATCAGGTTGAGCCAGAAGGCTGCCTTGGCGATCGGCAGGTCGGCCGAGCGCCCGGTCAGCTTCGGGAACCAGAAGTAGATCGCGGCGAACAGAGCGTAGGTCGCCATCAGCCCCATGATGAAGTGGAAGTGCGCGTGCACGTAGCTCGTGCGCGCCAAATTCACTGTCAACGAGGTGACGGCGAGGGGAATGCCGGTGAGGCCCCCGACCAGAATGAGGAACATGCAGGCGACCGCGTAGTACATGGCCACGTTGAAGGTGATCGCGCCCTTGTAGAGCGTCAGAAACATCGAGATGACCATCAGGCCGACCGGCACCGAGATCAGGAGCGTCGTCACCATCATGCCGATGCGGATCCAGTCCGGCATGCCGGAGATGTAAAGGTGGTGCACCCACACCTCGCCGGTGATCGCGACAGTGCCGCCGATGCCGCCGTAGACGGCGGCCTTGTAGTTGAAGATCGGGTTCTTCGCCTGGCAGGCGATAACCTCGAACAAAAGGCCCATCGCCGGCAGGAATATCACATACACGGCCGGGTGCGAATAGAACCAGAACAGGTTCTGGTAGAGCAGCACGTCGCCGCCGCGGGTCGGATCGAAGAAGCCCATGCCGACGTAGCGGTCGAGCAGGAGCAGCGTGACCGCGGACGCCAAAACCGGCACGAACACGATCTGAATGCAGAACGCCGCGAAGATTGTCCAGACGAACATGTTGAGCTGGTTCCAGCCCATCCCCGGCGCGCGCATATAGATGATCGTCACCAAAAAATTCACCGCGCCAAGAATCGACGAGAAGCCGATCAGGTGGACGGTGAACACGTAGAACGCCGTGTTGCCGGGCGAGATGATCGAGTACGGCGGATAGCCCGTCCACATGATGTCCGGCTTGTCGCCGATGACGAAGGTCAGCAGCGCCATGATGACGCCGGCCAAGAACAGCCAGACGCTCAGCGCATTGATGCGCGGGAAGGCGACGTCGCGCGCGCCGATCATCAGTGGCACGAGATAGTTGGCCGCGAAGCCGGTCAGGCCCGGAATGAGGAAGGCCAGGATCATCGCCGCGCCGTGGAAATAGAGCGCGGTGTCGTAGGCGTGTGCAACCGTCAGGCTCTTGGAAAAGTCGCCGACGAAATAGTTCACCGGGCCATCCAAGGTCATGACGTTGTACTGGGTGAGCCGAATGGCGATCGCCATCAGGCCCGCGACGATGAACGCCGCCATCGAGCCGAACAGATAGAGCACGCCGATCCGCTTGTGGTCGGTGGTGAACACCCACTCGCTGATCTTGAAGCCAGCCCCCTCGTGAGCCGGAAGATGGGTTGTCGCGGTCATGGGTCCCTCGGTCGATGTCTAGAGCGCGGAGGCCGCAGGCGCGGCGGCGGAGGAGCGTGGGGCGTCGAGACTGGCGCTCTTTTTCTTGGTCAGCTGTTCGGCCATCCATTTGTCGAAGTCGGCCTTCAGAACAGCCTTGACTGGCGCGTTCATCTGGGAGTGGCCGTCGCCGCAGAATTCGACACAGGTGACGAACGTTTCGAGCGGCTTGTCGGGGTAGAACCAGATGTGCGTTATGCGACCCGGCAACATGTCTTCCTTCAGCTTGTACTCGATCAGCCCGAACGAGTGGACAACGTCGGTCGCCGTCATGCGCAGCACGATCGGTTGGCCGACCGGCACGACAAGCTGGTCGGACTTGACGCCATTGCCGTAATCGAACTCGAAGTACCATTGCGAAGCGCTGACATTGACCTCCATCGAATGGGCGGGCACTGTCCGTTGGATGCTCCAAAGGGACCAGCCTCTGGCGGCAAGGAAGAAGTCGTCCGCCATGAACAGCGCCGCCGGCACGAGAGACCATGCGAGCGCAATGTCGAGATTGACTTTTGGGGCCGTGCCGACCTGCCCCGGGCCGGTTGCGCGGTACCGCCACAGGAGATAGGCGCCGACCGCGGCGAACAGGCCCCCGATGACGAAGAGATCGACCAGCACGTCGTTCCAGGTGTCGGTCCACGCCGTCGTCGGGTTGATGATCCCGCCCGTATCCTCATAGGCGAAGCTCGGCCCCGCCCAAACGAGCGCGGCCACGGCCGTCCAGAGCTTCCTGTTCAACCTCATGCCATGCTCTCCCCAGCGTGATCCCGCCGGCGCAGCTTGAAGGCGAGTGCGGACCCGGCAAGCGTCAGTATTCCGCTTGCCAGCGCGCCAACGCCGACGAAGATCGGAATGCTCAAACGATATTTCCCGTCGTGATAGTTGTAGCTGTAACAGAAGCTGATCGCATAATCGACGATCTCGCTCGGCTTGAACTGGTTGTCGCGGGCGTCGAGCGCCGCAAGCTCGATATCGTCGGCGTCGACGTCCTGGTGATACAGCACGCGCGCAAGTTCGCCCTTTGGCGAAAAGAACAGGTAGACGCCCGGATGGACGAACAGCCCGTCGTCCACCGACCAGAAGAACTTGAAGCCGATCTTCGCCGTCTGAGCCTTGAGGTCGGCCTCGTTCTTGAAGGTGGCGAAGGTCCAGACCGGGGCGAGATCGTCGGCAAGTTCGAGATGCTTGCGGAAGGCGCCAGTCGATTCGAGATCGTCGCGGCGGTCGAACGAGACCGTCAACAGATTGAAGTCGACGCCCGGCTTGACGCGTCGGACCTTCTTCAGAAGCTCGTGCAGCGTCGCATTGATGATCGAGCAGCTGCCGTCGCAGGTGTAGTAAGAGAGCACGAGCAGTGTGGGCTTGCCGGCCAGATCGCCCCAGCGGAACGTTCGGCCGTTCTGGTCGACGAATTCGGTCGCTGGATCGATCGCCCGGCCGAGCACCGCCCGTTCGTCGATCTGCAGCACGGCCGGGTTCAGCGCCGACTCCGGGCGGACGAAGTACTGCGCGGACGCCCCGCCCGCGCCCCAAACCAGGGGGAGCGCGAGCGCTGCGGCCATTGCCGCCCTGCGTCTCGTCATCGCCGGCGCCATCCGCCTGTCCTTCATCTCACCAGAAATAGACCTGCGATGCGACGAAGAACCAGACCACGTCGACGAAGTGCCAGTAGATGCCGGCCACCATGACGAACAGCGGATTGATCTTGTTGCGCGCCACGCCCCACGCCACGCCGAGGAACGTCGCGAGGCCCACAAAGACGTGCGAGGCGTGGAAGCCGGTCAACGAGAAGAAGGCCGCGGAGTACTGGTTGGTCCCGGGGGTGAAGCCTTCCGAGTAGAGGTGGACATACTCGTAGATCGTGCAGGAGAGGAAGGCGGCGCCAAGCAGGAGCGTGATCCCGAGAGCAGAGAAGAATCCGCCCCGGTCGCCCTTGTGCAGGCGGGTCTCAGCCATGTGGTAGGTGAAGCTGGACGCCACCAGCAGGACGGTCATCGCAAGCGGAAGAACCTTGTTGAACTCGGGCGTGCCAGCCGGCGGCCAATTCACGCCCGTCCCGAGGCGCAACACCCAATAGCTGGCGAACAGGCCGATGAAAATCAGCGCCTCGCCGATGATGAACACGCCGATTCCGACCGGCGAAACGTTGGAGATCACGCCTTGCTGCGTGGCCCCCTCGTAGATCCATCGCCCGATCCCGGCCATGGTCAGGACGACGCCCACGCCGGCGAACAGGATCGCCAGCAGCGGCAAATGGTAGACGAGCAAGCTCGTGAAGGTCAGCGGAACGAGGAACAAAGCCCCGAACGCGATCGCTATCGGCGCCCAGCTGACTTCCCAATGGCCTGCGTGAACGGCGCCGACGCCCGTGTGCGCGTGATCCGTCATCAGTAAACCCCAGCCTAGCCTGTTGTTGTCGTCTTTGTTGTTCTTCTTGCCGATGGTCTCAGCCGCGCTTTCCGAAGTTGCGGCCGGTCGCCTCCGAGTTTGTTTGAGCCTTACCGCGGCGCGTCTATCCCCTCAGACAGACTTGCGCCAGCAGCGTCGCGAACAGCAGGAACATGTACAGAATCGAGAAGCCGAACAGGGCCATCGCGGCCTTCCGCCGCGCGGACTCGTCCTTGGCGCGCAAGCGGTAAAGCGCCACGGCGCGCCACAGAAACACCCCGTTGCAGGCCGTGGCGACGCCGGCATAGAGAAGGCCGACGCCCGGAATGGCCAGCGCGCCATAAGAGGCGGCCGCCACCAGGACTGCGTAGACGAGAATCTGCCGGCAGGTTGCCACGTGCCCGGCGACGTTCGGCAGCATCGGCACGCCGACGCGCTCGTAGTCCGTGCTGCGGCAGATCGCCAACGCCCAGAAATGCGGCGGCGTCCACAGGAAGATGATCAGGAAAAGCGCGATCGCGCCGGGCGAGAGGCTTCCGGTCGCCGCCGCCCATCCGATCACCGGGGGGAGCGCCCCGGCCGCGCCGCCGATCACGATGTTGAGCGGCGTGCTGCGCTTCAGCACCATCGTGTAGAGCGGGATGTAGATTGCAATGGTCAGCAGCAGCAACGCCGCCGCGAGCCAGTTCACCTGAAGGCCGAGCGCGGCGACCGAGACGATCGACAGCAGGAGGCCGATCCCCAGCGCTTCGTGCGGAGGCACGCGGCCGCGAGGGATCGGGCGCATCGCCGTCCTGGCCATGTTGGCGTCGATATCGGCGTCCCACCACATGTTGAGCGCGCCGCAAGCCCCGGCGCCCGCGGCCATGGCGGAGAGAGTCGCGAGGAGCCTCAGCCAGTCGATCGCGACCGGCGCCAGCGCGAACCCGACCGCACCGGTGAAGACGACCAGCGACATGACGCGCGGCTTGAGAAGGACGAGATGATCCACGACGCCGCCGCGAACGGTCCGTTCCTCGGCCGCACGATCGTCGATTCCGATCGTCCTCACGCTGACGCGAGTCGTCGCCATGCCCTCGTCCGTTTTCCAGCCCGCCGACGGGAGTCAAGGCAGTCCTCGGGTCTGGTCGAGGGCCGCTGCTTCCCCAGCTCGCTACACTACACTTACCTGATCCCACGCGTTCAACGCGCAACGCATGGGCCGGTGTTTGTTATGCACTAATGACACGATGATCGGATCGAATGTCAAGGCGTCATCCGCCGCCGCAAACCTTTCGCGTTTAGACGAACGACGCATACGGCCGGCTACGCCGCCCAAGGCCGCGCTTGTTACGCGCGTAGCGCCTCCGCCGCCTGCCCGAACTGAAGGTTCGCGAGGCGGGCGTAGACGCCGCCTTTCGCCACGAGGTCGGGGTGCGTCCCCTCTTCGACGATTCGGCCCGCCTCCATCACAAGAATGCGATCGGCCTTCTGGACCGTAGCCAGACGATGGGCGATCACGAGGGTGGTGCGCCCGGTCATGACGTCGTCGAGAGCGGCCTGCACCTGCGCCTCGTTGTGGGCGTCGAGCGCCGATGTCGCCTCATCGAGCAGGAGAATCGGCGCGTCCTTGAGAATCGCCCGCGCAATCGCGAGGCGCTGCCGCTGACCGCCCGACAGGGTCACGCCGCGTTCGCCGAGCTCCGTCGCGTAGCCGTCGACGAGCTCGCGGATGAAGCCGTCTGCCGCCGCCCGCAGCGCCGCCGCCTCGATCGACTCCTCGCTCGCGTCCTCCCGCCCATAGGCGATGTTTTCCGACACCGTTCCGCCGAAGATCGACGGGTCCTGCGGCACGGGCGCAATGCGCGCGCGTAGATCGCGCGGGTCGACCGTCTTCACGTCGACCCCGTCGACGAGCACCCTGCCCTCGAGGCAGTCGTAGAACCGCATGACGAGCTGGAAGACCGTCGACTTGCCTGCGCCCGAGACGCCGACGAGCGCGACCCGCTCGCCGGGGCGGATCGAGAAGCTCAAGTCGTCGATCACCCGCGCGTCGGGCGCCCCCTCATAGGCGAAAGACACCCGCTCGAAGGCGATCGCGCCCCGCGGGGGCGGCATCGCGAGCGGCTTAATCGGCGCGACGATCCGCGGCGCGACCGACAGAAGCTCGGATATGCGGCCGGCCGCCCCCGCGGCCGCCGCGGCCTCGCTCCACACCTGCGACAGCTCGCCGAGCGACGTCGCCGCCAGCACCGCAAACAGCACGAACTGCGACAGAAGCCCGGCCGTCATCCGCCCGGCCAGGACGTCGTGCGCGCCGAGCCAGAGGACGAAGACGACGCTGCAGAAAGCGAGCGACACCGCGACCGCAATCAGGATCGCGCGCGTGACCGCGGTTTCGCGGGCGGCGGCGTAAGCGCTCTCGACCACCCGTGCAAACCGCGCCCCGCTCGACTCCTGCGCCCCGAACGCCTGCATGGTGCGCACCGCCCCGAGGCTCTCCGAGGCGAACGCCGTCGCGTCGGCGAGCGTGTCCTGGGCGTGGCGGGACCGGCGGCGAACAATCCGGCCCGAGGCGATGAGCGGCGCCGCGATCACGGGAATGGCGACAAGGACCAGCGCCGAGAGCTTGGGGCTGGTGTAGACCATCAGCGCGGTCGCCCCGACGAACATGAAGAGATTGCGCAGCGCGATCGAGGCCGAGGCGCCGAAGGCGGCTTTGATCTGGGTCGTGTCCGCCGTCAGCCGCGAAACGAGTTCGCCTGTGCGCGCGCGGTCATAGAAGGCGGCGTCGAGACCGGTGAGATGCGCGAACACGTCCCGGCGAAGGTCCGCCACCACGCGCTCGCCGAGGGTCGTCACGAGATAGTAGCGCGTCGCCGCCGCGAGCGCGATGACCACCACGACCGCGGCCATCGCGAGAAAATAGGCGTCGATCGCGCCGCCGCTCTCCGTCGAGAAGCCGAAGTCGATCATGCGCCGCAGCGCGAAAGGCACGGCGAGCGTGGCGACGGACGAAACGATCAGCGCCGCCAGCGCCGCCAGCGCCCGCCCCTTGTAGCGCAGTCCGTATAGGCCGAGCGGAAGGAGCGCGCGGAAGGAAGAGGTCCTGGACGGTTGCGATGCCTCGGTCATGGACGCCTAGATAGACGCTTCCGGCCTCAAAGACACCCGCGCTATTCGGGGTCGCGCGGAAGGCCGCCTCAGGCGGCGCGCGTCCACTCGACCATCGTCACCCCGTCGTCCAGCCTTTGAACGGGCCCCGGCTTCAGCCCCGCGGCGGCGAGCACGTCCTCGGGCGAGCGCCCCGACCCCTGCTCATGAAAAACCGGCACGCCCCCCGGAAGGCGGACCCCCGGGGCGTGGCTCAAATGAAAGGCGTCGTAGCCGATCCCGAGAAACAGGCTGAAGACGAACGGACCGCCGACGACGGCGATCTCGCCCCCGGTGACGCCAAGCGCGGCGCAGGCCGCCTCGAGCGACTCGCCGGCCGGGTTCCAGAGCCGCGCGTTCGGGTTCTTCGGGTCCGGCGCGAGCCCGGAGACGCTTCGCGTGACGACCAGCCGTTTCCGGCGAGGCGAATTCAGTTGTCCTTCATACGATAGCCTGCCGTTTGCGATCACCGCCGCCTGATCGAGTGCCTGCTCGTACAACTTCTGGTCGGACGGGAACTTGAGCGAGTCCGGCATCAGTCCGTTCGCCGCGGCGATCATCCCGTCCTCGGACGCGATCGCATGGCCTTCGATGCGAAACGAGCCGCGCATGCGCCAACCTCCGACAGCCCAATGCGATCGTCTAAGAGCCGAGCGCCTGAAGGGTCTCGATCATGGCGCCGGGAGGAAGCCGGAACAACCCCGAGTACGGGCGCGACCAGGGCAATCGCATTTCAAAATTGCGCTAGCAGTTTGGAGAGAAATGCGTCGTTCCAGCCGGCGTGCTTGATCTTTCCGCGCAGAGAGCCCTTCGATCCTTCTTTCTGCATTGCGTTCAGCG
>Ga0074045_10005167_pt1 | contig 11443 bp, 12 predicted proteins | sample BogForMeECP23OM2_FD_94442 | JGI IMG/M metagenome (GOLD analysis project Ga0074045, IMG submission 94442) | Bog forest soil microbial communities from Calvert Island, British Columbia, Canada - Bog Forest MetaG ECP23OM2 | ecosystem: Environmental > Terrestrial > Soil > Wetlands ...
CGTTGCCCGTTGAGGAACGCGCCCGAACCCCGCTGGGCTGAGAACATCTCGTTCCGGATGGGGTCAAACACAACGCCGGCGATCACTTGTTCGCGCTGGGCCAACGCCAGTGTCACGTTCCACATGGGAAACCCGTGTGCAAAGTTGGTGGTTCCATCCAGCGGGTCCACGAACCAGCGGTATTCCGAGTTCATCTCCGCACCGCCACCTTCTTCAGCAACAATTCCGTGATCCGGAAAGCTCGCGTGGAGGCGTTTCACCACCAGTTGCTCGCTGGCGCGATCAGCCGCCGTCACCAGGTCGTGTTCGCCCTTCAGTTCGAATCCGACACCGCGGTGGGCGAGCAGGATCGTCCCGGCTTCGCGGGCGATCTCCATCGCCGCATCGAGAAATTCAGTCATATATCTCCATTGTGGCGCGTGCCGGTTGTGGATTTCAGCTTGCACTCGAAGTTTGCTGACGAGTCGGTGTGAAAACTCCGGCAGCGGCTTCGAGTCGGCAAGGGAACAAAAGCCGAGACGAATCTCGGCTCGGCAGGCCTGGCGGCCCGCGCCACGTGGAAGAACCGCGCGTTAAGGCTCGTAGTACCCCGATCTCGCCGCCACCCGCAAGCCCTTGTCTCGCATCAGGATTTTAATTTGATGGTACTGTCGCGGCTTCTGCAAATTGCCTTTCGGGTAAAAGCCGAGTAGGTACTGGGTCCGCAACTCATGCAGGATATCGTCAAAGCTCTGATCCAGCTGATCGAACCCAGCAGGGTAGAAGATACGGCCGCCCGTATTCGCCGCCAACGCATCCAGCGCATGCTCACCACCCATGTTTCGTCCAGCGTCGTTCGGAATGGGCACCACCACAATCGGGTAGATGACGGCGTCGGCCAGTTGGGCGCTGCGCTGGGCATCGGCGAATCGTTTGTAACTGGTCGTATCGCCACCATCGGTGACAACGACCATGACGTGCCGCCCTTCGCGTGTTGCCAGTTCATCGCTCGCCAGGTATATCGCGTCATAAAGGGACGTGCCACCTTCCCCCCGCAAAGCGCGCAGCGACCCTTCGGCCTTGCGAACGTTACGACCGTATTCTGTTTCCAGCCGAACCTGCCAGTTAAAGCTGTAAAGGGCGAAGGTATCGGACGGGTTCCCATCGCGGATCAGAGCGTGAAGAAACTTCGTGACGGAATCCACCTCATAATGCAGATCGCCTCGCGTTGAACCACTGGTGTCGATTAATACCGATATCGACAAGGGAACCGACGTGTTCCTCTCGAAAACGGCAATGTCCTGGGGAATGCCGTTGTCGAGCACTTGAAAGTCCTCGCGGTTCAGGCTGGTCAAGATCGCGCCATACCGGTCGCGAACCGAAGTCAGCAGCCGGACCAGGTTCACCTTCACCGAGAATGTCGGTGGTGCATTCTGAGAGCTTACGTTCGGCGCCGGCGGGGCCACGGCTGGAGGCTGCGCCGGCTTGAATTGGGCCCAGGCGGTGGCCGCCAGCACCAGCACGCCTATCCATACCCAGGGGCTTCCCGGCCTCATGAGGACTGACGTGAGAGCAGCAGGTCGTCCCATTCTCCGTCTACCCACACGGCGCCATCTTCGAAGTGCTCTTTCTTCCAGATCGGGACTTCACGCTTCAGCCGATTGATCCCTTCCAACGCCGCGTCAAATGCCGGCTTGCGATGAGGCGCCGTCGCGAGGATAGAAACGCTCGCTTCACCAATCTCCAGGCGGCCCAAGCGGTGAATCATTCCCAGGCGCCCGATCGCAAACTGCGTCGCAATCTCGCGGCCAATTTGGGCCATCTGCAAAATGGCCATTTCCTCGTAGCACTCGTAGTCGAGAAACAGTGTGCGGCGCCCCTTTGTGTTGTTGCGGACGACGCCTTCAAATACGATCACCGCGCCGTCCTCGGGCCGTTGTAGTTCGCGAATCCAGTGCTCGGAAGCAATGGGCTTCCGGGTCAAGGCAAAGAGGTGGCCGGCCGGCTCGCGGATCTCTGCGACAAAACTCGACGTTGGAGTGGCGACGCCAGGCACGCCGTTCATTGGCAGAGCGCCGCCAGTGCTTGAGCCGCCACTAACGGGCGGGAGGAATGCCACTTCATCGTCTTCCTGAAGTACTGTGTCCGCCTGCGCAAATTCCCTGTTCTTTGCAAATAGAATGGACGGACGGCTGTCGCCCAGGGTTTCGAATTGGTCCGCATATCGCTGAAACAACTCGGCGACAGTGGTTCCGGCCGGGACCTCCGGCCGGTCGGTCGAAAGCCCGGTGAAATCCTTCAAAACCCCGAAAAACAAGACCCGCACGTGCACGCCTTAATCGTATCGAACTGAAGCCGGATGCCGATGACGCTATCCTGACGATGCATGTCCTGAGCCATGCGAGTACAAACAGAACGCAGGTTACGAGAATGGGCAAGCACGAAACGTTCCTCCGGGTGCGCTACGCGGAGACCGATCAGATGGGCGTAGTCCACCACGCCAACTACTTCGTTTGGATGGAAATTGGCCGGGTTGAACTGGTCCGCGCCCGCGGGATGAACTACAAGCAGTTGGAGGAATCCGAAGGGCTTTTCTTGTCCGTTATCGAAGCCGACTGCCGCTATGTATACCCGGCGCGCTATGACGACGAAATCGTGGTGAAGACCGAAGTGACAAGTTCGAATGCACGCACAGTTGAGTTCTCTTATGAGATATCGAACGCCGCTCAGCAGCGCGTACTCGCAACCGGCGCCACTCGGCACATGTGGCTCAATCGCGCCATGAGGCCGGCGAAACTGCCGGAACGTTACCGCGACCGGTTGGGAATTGCACCTAGAGAAGTAACGCTATTCCCGAAGTGATGGCACACCAGAATGCCCACACCATGAGCAGGTGATGGTCAATCAGCATGTTGCCGGCGATCGGCGCTGCGATCTGGGCTACCGATGTCAGTGACTGCGTGAGCCCGATAATGACGCCCTGCTCCCGCCGGTGCGCCTTCTGTGTGATCAGGTTGGTGAGCGCGGCGCGCAGGCCGGCGCCACCCACGGAGGAGACAGTATTGGCCCCGAGTAACTGCCAAACCGTCTTGGAAAGTCCAATCAGGACGTAACTGACCGCGCTCGAAGCAAACCCGATCCGTACGACGTTCTTGTCGCCAAACCATTTCACCATTCGTCCCACAAGTCCGCCCTGCATGAAGATGCCGAGTAATCCGGCGTACGCGAATACGTAGCCGACTTCACGGGGGCCGAACGGTCGCCCATTTAGCTCGAAGCGGCGTTCGCAGAAAAGAGCGAAACCCGAGACAAAGGTCGCGAAAGAGAACGCAAAACAGAACCACTTGGCCAGTAACCGCCCCAGTTCACGATCCTGGAAATACTTGGTGTAGGCGCCCCAGTCGAAGAACGTGAGGCGGCGCCCGCCCGGGCCCGGGTCTGCCTCGTTTTGTTCATGCACTACTTCGCGACGCGGCAATAAGAAGAACGTACAGAGAACGCTCGTCGCGGATAGGCCGGCAGCGGCGAAGATCGGGCACTGGTAGCCGAACCTAGCGGACAGGAAGCCTGAAATGGCGGGACCTATCAGGAATCCAAGGCCAAACGCGATGCCAATCAGGGCAAATGACTTGGTCCGTTCCTCGGGCTTGGTGACATCGCTGATATACGCCTGCGCAATGGTAAGATTCCCGGCTGTTGCGCCGTCGATCATTCGCGCCAGGAAAACCATCCACACATTCGTGGCAAACGCCAGCATGAGGAATCCGGCGAGCGTCCCCAATTGGCTAACCAGCAAGACCGGGCGTCGCCCGATTTTGTCCGACCACCGGCCCAGAAAAGGACCAGCCAGCAACTGGCAGAAAGCGTAGCTCGCCACAATGATGCCGATCACGGTTGGTGAGGCGCCCAGGCGTTCCGCGTAGAACGGCAGCAGCGGAAGCATGATGGTGAGTCCGAGCACATCCACCGCGACAACCAGGAAGATCGGCAACAGTGAACGAGACCTTGGACTCTCTGTTTCCGCTTCAGCGTGTTCAACCGGGGACGATTCCACAGATTGATTTTAACGGGCGCCAGTTTGTCACTTGCTTGAATCTGACTGGTGGATCGTGGATAAACTGGTGTCATGCCCTTGCCAAGCGACGATTTTTACCGCATCAACAAACTTCCTCCTTATGTGTTCGCCGTAATCAATGAGCTCAAGGCAAAGGCGCGGGCAGCGAACCTGGACATCATCGACATGGGGATGGGCAATCCCGATGGCGCCACACCCCAGCCGGTCGTCGATAAGTTGATTGAGGCCGCCCGAAACCCCCGAAATCACCGATACTCCGTCTCGCGTGGCATACCGAACCTGCGGGAAGCGATCGTGGCCCGCTATAAGATGCAATACGACGTGACGCTGGATTCCGAGTCGGAAGCCATCGTGACCATTGGCGCCAAAGATGCGTTGGCCCACCTTCTGTTCGCCATCATCGGACCCGGCGATGCGGTCGTCTCGGCGAATCCTGCCTACCCGATTCATCAGTACGGCGTAATCATGGCGGAGGGCGAGGCCTGCATGCTACCGATGCCGGATGCCGGCACGTTTCTTGAAGGCCTCAAGAGGCTATACAGGACGGCCGCCAGGGCTCCCAAGGTCATTCTGATCTCCTTTCCGCACAATCCGACCACCACTTGTGTCGATCTTGATTTCATGCGGGAGATCGTTGAACTCGCCAGGCAATACGGGTCGTACATCATTCACGATTTCGCCTATGCCGAACTGGGCTTCGATGGGTATCGGCCTCCCAGCATTTTGCAGGTGGAAGGGGCGATCGACTACGCGGTTGAGGTCTACTCAATGACCAAGAGCTACAACATGGCAGGCTGGCGGGTGGGATTTTGCCTCGGTAACAGGAAGCTCATCGCCGCTCTTGCGCGAATCAAGAGTTACCTGGACTACGGTATCTTTCAGCCGATTCAGATTGCCTCGATCATTGCTCTGCGTGAGTGCAACGAGGACCCGAAACGGATCTGCGCTCTCTATCAGAGCAGGCGCGACACACTTGTCGAGGGCCTGAACCGCGCGGGCTGGCCGGTGGAGCCGCCACAAGGATCGATGTTTCTTTGGGCCCGCATCCCTGAGGCGTTCCAGGAGCTTGGCTCTTTGGAGTTTGCAAAGCTCCTGATGAGGGAGGCCTATGTGGCCGTGTCACCCGGAATCGGCTTTGGGCCGATGGGCGAAGGCTTTGTGCGGTTCAGCCTGATTGAGAACAATCACCGCACCCGGCAGGCAACCCGGAACATCCACCAATTCCTACAGCACCAGCCCGTGTTGACCGGATCACGAGCAATGAACATATAATCGCGGGAATGGCTGCCTACAAGGAAGCTTGGCTCCCCGAAGTCGAAGATCTTCGACAGGTGCCCGCTTCAGACCTCAACCGACTGCTTGAGGAAGAGGCGCGCCTCTGGGACGCCGAGTACTCCTGGGACTTCCGCCCATCGGCGGATTTGGTTCGGCGCTTCGTTCAACTGCAGTCCCTAACCGGCTACGCGTTGCGGCAGGGACATGAACTGATCGGCTATGGCTACCAGGTCTTCGAAGATCGTAAGGGACTGATTGGGGACTTCTATGTCCGCCCCGGCCCGAACAGCACGGCCGAGTCGATGCTGCTTCTCGGCGCCATTGTCCAGAATCTGATGCGCACCCCTGGAGTGCGAAGGATAGAATCGCAGCTATTGCTGGCTCGGGTCCCTCCACAACTCAGCATCCCCTTCGACCGCTACGCTCTCCGCCACGACCGCCGGTTCATGATGGTGGGCGGTGAAGCGATCCGCCGGCTTGGCGAACAACCCATTTCATTCCGAGCCAAGCTGGTTCCCTGGAGCGATCGCTACCAGGAGGACACTGCCCACCTCATATCGGCGGCCTACCGTGGTCACGTCGATAGCGAAATCAACGACCAATACCGCAGCATCCCTGGGGCTCGCCGTTTTCTAACAAACATAGTGAAGTACCCCGGTTGCGGCCGCTTCTCACCCGCCGCGTCGGTGGTCGCCGTCGACGACGGTTCTGGCCGGGTGTGCGGCGTCTGCCTGGCGAGTCTGGTGTCCGGGAATTCGGGTCACGTCACGCAGCTTTGTACGTTGCCCGGAGTACGCGGTTCGCGGCTGGGCTACGAACTGCTCAGGCGATGCCTACTCGAGATCATCAACCAGGGCTGCACGATGGTGAGCCTCACGGTCACGTGTTCGAACATAGAGGCGATCCGGCTTTACGAGTCAATCGGTTTCCGCCAGCACTCCACGTTTCCAGCGCTCGTCTGGGAGGACTTCTAATCGTGCCGTTGGCTAGAACTCTAGCTTCGCGGGCGCTTGTTCTGCGCCGACCCGTCCTTTGACAACCTCTGCCAGAAAGTAGTTCTCCGGCCTGACGTTCGAGCCTGCCATCCGACGCAACTGGGCAATCTGACCGATGTGAGTCAGGGCGTCGGCGATCGGCCCTTGAAACAGACGTTCCGCCTCTGCCGCGGTCGGTGGCTTCTTGGCCAGCGCGTCGTCGAAGGCTTTCAGGGCGGCGTGGAAGCGTGCCACCTCCTCGTCCCACGGAAGCGGTGTTGAGTTGGTCCATTTCTGCTGGCCTTCAACCAGCGATACGGCCCAGTCGAACAGGTCGCCGACGTGCGCGAGAATCTCGCCGGCACTTCGAGCGTCATCGGAAGCCCGTGTTTCGCTGAAGCCTTCGGGTGCGCCACGGAGCACTTTTCCTCCCCGATAGGCAACCGTTGCTACCGTGTGGCGTAAGAGATCGTTCGTTCCGTCCATTGTTAGATGTTCTCCTCTCAGGCAGTTTACGACGGCCGGGCGCTCACACCGCTTGGCCGGCGCAATAGCCGGAAGCCCAAGCCCACTGGAAGTTGAATCCACCCAACTGGCCTGTGACGTCCACCACTTCGCCAATGAAGTACAGACCCGGCACCTTCCTGCTCTCCATGGTCTTCGCGGAGAGATCGTCTGTATCGACACCGCCAGCGGTCACCTCGGCCTTCTCGTAGCCCTCGGTGCCACTCGGCAGAACCTGCCAGCCATGAAGCTGGCGTTCAAAGGCCAGCAGAGCCTGGTTGGTCCAGTTCGGAGGCGTGTGGACTTGGGCCCAGCGCGTCGCCAGCCGCTGTGCCAGCGCTTTGTTCAGTGCGGCGCGCAGAGCCGGCAGGTCGCGGCCAGAGGGCGACGACCTGATCCCGGCGGTGACGTCGCGGCCAGGCGCCAGATCGATGCTGAGAGAATCCGGTGCCCGCCAATAGGTCGAGATCTGCAGAATAGCCGGGCCGCTGAGGCCGCGGTGTGTCAGCAGCATCTTCTCTCGGAAGGACCGCTTGCTGATTGAAGCCACAACTTCCGCCGACACGCCGGCGAGATCGCAGTACCGTTCCTGGTCTTCCGGCGCAAGTGTGAACGGCACTAAAGCCGGTCGTGGCTCGCGAATCGCCAAACCGAATTGGCGGGCCAGGTGGTAGCCGAGCCCGGTGGCGCCCATCTTCGGAATCGAGAGACCACCTGTTGCCACTACTAAGGCAGGTGCGCGGAAGGTCTGCGATTCCGACTTCACCACGAACTCCGACGGCCGACCCACTTCCAGAACAGGCGTCTTGACGAGCATGGTCACTTGCGCCGCCCGGCACTCCGATTCGAGCATGTTCGTGATGTCGCGCGCGGCGTGGTCACAGAACAACTGCCCCAACGTCTTCTCGTGATAGGCGATTCCGTAGTGCTCCACCAGCCGGATGAAGTCGGCCGGCGTGTAGCGTGCCAGCGCCGATTTGGCGAAGTGCGGGTTCGCCGACAGGAAGTTCTCCGGGCGGCAGTGAAGGTTCGTGAAGTTGCAACGGCCCCCACCTGAGATCAGGATCTTCTTGCCGGGCCGGTCGGCATGCTCAAGCAACGCGACACGCCGGCCGCGCTTGCCGGCCTCGATGGCGCACATCATGCCCGCGGCGCCAGCGCCGAGCACCAGTACATCGAACTGGCTATCTGTCACAGCCCGAGCTTCGCCATCATCATGGGCGGGTAGCGATCTCCCACCGCCGCACCCTTCGGGAAGATGTCGTCCAACTCCGCCAAATCCTCCTTCGAGAGTTGGAGCGAAGCTGCTGCCACGTTGTCTTCGAGATAAGTCCTCCGTTTGGTTCCGGGAATGGGCACGATGTCCTCGCCTTGGGACATCACCCAGGCGAGCGCGAACTGGGATGGCGTTGCGTCTTTCTTTGCCGCCAACTGGCTGACTTTCGCTACCAGGTCCAGGTTCTTCTGGAAGTTATCCCGCGAAAAGCGCGGCTGGAGGCGTCTGACATCGTCCTCGGGCAAGTCGTCATAACTCTTCAACTCGCCGCTGAGGAAGCCGCGGCCCAACGGACTATAGGGAACGAAGCCGATACCAAGCTCGCGGCACACGGGCAAGATCTGTTCTTCCACGTCGCGACTCCAGAGCGAGTACTCCGTCTGCAACGCCGAAATCGGGAACGTCTTCATCGCGCGGCGGAGAGTCGCCGGACCAGCTTCCGATAATCCCAGGAAGCGGACCGTGCCCTCCTCAATCAGTCGCGACATCTCGCCGACCGTGTCTTCGATCGGGACGTTCGGATCGACGCGATGCTGGTAATAGAGGTCAATGGTGTCGACGCCGAGCCGTTTGAGGCTGCCCTGGCAGGCCTGCCGCAGATAGTCCGGTCTGCCGCAGACTTCGCGAGAGGCGGGATTGTTTGGATCGCGAACAAAGCCGAATTTCGTCGCGATGATGACTCGGTTGCGGTGACCCTTCAGCGCGCGTCCGAGTAGCAGTTCATTCGTGTGAGGCCCGTACATATCGGCGGTGTCAAACAGCGTCACGCCTAAATCAATCGCCCGGTGGATTGTGGCAATGGACTCTGAATCGTTGTCGCGGACGCCATAGAAGTCCGACATGCCCATGCAGCCAAGGCCCTGCGCGGAGACGCGCAACCCCTGTGTGCCAAGTTTTCGTTGTTGCATTTGATCTATTGTCTCGCTTCATTCAGCCGGCATGAAAGACTGAAAGCGCGCTGAAAAACGAAAGTGCCGGAACTCGTACGAGCCCCGGCACCTTGTTTAGATCTCGTCTGGTGGCGCTTACGCGGCTGCGTAGGCCTCTTCGTGCTCTTCGTTGATCTGGCCGTCGGCCTTTTGCTGGTCAAGCAACTCCTGGCAGGGGACGCAGTATGCGGCCCACGGCAGCGCCTTGAGGCGCTTCTCGGGAATATCTTCCTCGCACAGCAGGCAGGTTCCAAACTGGCCATGCTTAATGCGGCCGAGCGCGGCTTCCACGCTGCGGAGCAAGCTTGCCTCGCGGTCCAGGTTGCAGATTGCGAGTTCGCGATTCATAGCCAGTTGCAACTGGTCGAACTCATCGGCGGCCTTCTCGATCTGAATTTCCTCGCGGTCTGCGGAAGTTGGTAACAGTTCTTTACGCTTGGCTTCGAGCACCCGCTTATAGTTTTTGATTTCTTGATTCGTCATTTTGTTGTTCTCCACTCACTTTTCGTTTTGGGTCCCGCTTCCTTGCCACTGTTTGACGTCGTCGAGGTTCCCTCCGCTGCAATTATGTTTCGTACCCATCCAGCGTCAAGAGATGCTACAACAATTGCTTGGGTTGCAGCAACTTTTCTTATCGGCTGCCAAAGGGTTTCTGCACATCCATCAGGCGTAAAAGCATTGACGCCAAATCTCGGGGAACGTTTCTACTCAAAAACTACTAGATTCCGGGACCTCAAAACAAAAAGCACGAAATCTGTTCGCTCGGAAACGTCCGGCGGTTACGGTTCCGACACGACCGGATTTCGCAGTTCGCCGATGGCCGGTATGAGCACCCGAACGTCATCGCCCGGACGCAACCAGCGCGGGGGTTTTCTCGCGGCACCCACGCCTGATGGTGTTCCGGTTGAGACGATGTCGCCTGGTTCCAGCGTGAACACGCTGGACAAGTACGCAACCAGTTCTGGAATCTTAAAGATCAGGTGCTTCGTATTGGAATCCTGCAGGATTTCGCCGTTGATCTCCATCCGTATGTCGAGCGCGTGCGGGTCGGGGATTTCGTCCTTCGTCACGATCCATGGGCCAATCGGCGCAAAGGTGTCGAAGGTCTTGCCCATCAGCCACTGGCTGGTTGCCCGCTGGAAATCACGAGCGCTCACATCGTTCACGATTGTGTAGCCGAAGATATGTTCGGCCCAATCTTCGGGCCGGACGTGGCGGCCGCCCTTGCCGATGACAAAAGCAAACTCGGCCTCGTAGTCCGGCGACGTCGAGACCTTTGGCAAGACGATCGGGTCGCCAGGCGCAATCACAGCCGTGGCGAACTTGTTGAAGATGGTCGGCACCTTTGGAATCTCCTGGCCGGTCTCTTCGGCGTGATCGCGATAGTTCAATCCGACGCAGATGAGCTTGCGAGGTTTCGGAATGGGCGCCAGCAGCCTCAACCGGTCCAGAGAGGTACCGGGGTGGCCACTAACGTAAGCGTCGATCTTCTGCCGTCCGGCGTCACCGGCTTCTATCACTTCCAGAAGGGAGGCAAAGCCGAGAGAGCTTAGGTCGACAACCGAGTTTCCGGAAGTGACGGCACCGGGGCGGCCCTGACCCTCCGACTCACCTTGAACGAACGTAACGAAACGCATAACTAGTCATCTTGCCGAGTCGGCTGACCAAGCGCAACCCGAAATTACGAAACGAAGCCACCGCAGCCCGGCGACAAAAGGGCAGACAGTCCTTGTGTGCGAACTCATCTCTATGATTCAAAGTCATTTACGCCGGATCGTCGGAGATAAAGCAGGACTTACGAAACGAGCTACCGGCGACCGGGTTCCGTTCAAGGGAGCGACGACGGAAAAGCCGAGATGAATCCAAATCTAATCTCGGCTCAGCAGGCCGGCGGCCTGCGCCAGTGTGCCCAGCATGGGTCTGGGAACGCACGTTCCTGGGCTTTCGACCGGACCGCGTGCCAGACGGCGCGGGGTTACGAAATACAACCGGAGCTCTTGGGAGTAATCCGGTCAAAGTTCCCCTAAGCCTGCCACAGATCTAGCGCCGCATCATACTTCTTGGCGTGCAACGAGGGATGCCGAAGATCAAGTTCTAACAGTTTAACTTGCTTGAAGAATGCCTTCTGAACCTGCGGCGGAGCGTCACCCGGAGCTTTGATGGCCCGGGGTAAATTGAAAGGACCGTAAGTGCGGCCTTTCTTTGAACTCCTCTTCAGACTCAGCCAGCCGCGCATCGAAATACCGCGGACGAGATGATTGCCCATATGAAGGCTGAGCTGAAGAAGCGCGGTCCCGCGAAGAAAACCAAGCGCACCCGATGAAGTCGACTATGATTCGCCGCTGTGCCGTGTCGGAATGGTGACCTGGCCTTTGTGCTGAATTCTGGTGGTCGTACTCATGGATGTATGGAAGTCAGGATTTCCGGCTTC
>Ga0074045_10005168_pt1 | contig 11442 bp, 14 predicted proteins | sample BogForMeECP23OM2_FD_94442 | JGI IMG/M metagenome (GOLD analysis project Ga0074045, IMG submission 94442) | Bog forest soil microbial communities from Calvert Island, British Columbia, Canada - Bog Forest MetaG ECP23OM2 | ecosystem: Environmental > Terrestrial > Soil > Wetlands ...
GCGCTGATTCCACCATTGCCGCCGTTGTAGCTGACGCGGCTCTCGTTGTGGTAGTTCACGTGGGTGTCGTAAACATTGTGAATGTTGGTGATGTCAATATTGCTCACGGAACGGTTGTAGAAAAAGTGTCCGCCGTCCCAACGTCCGCCTTCAAAGCCGGTACCGAAATAGCCAAAGCCGTAATTGATTCCGCCGTAGAAGCCTATGTGCGGACCCCAGTACCCCTCATAGAAAACAAACCCGTCGCCTCCCCAGCCCCAATAGGCTGGAGTCCAAAGGAAACCAACTTCCGGCGCCTCCACCCATGTACCCGGCACCCAGTAGAAATCGTTGACGTCGTAATCGTAGGCCCAGTAGCCAGGTGTCCAGAGATAGCCGTCCCCTGGACAAAGCGGCTGCTCATAAACGGGCAGCGGGGGCGGGCCGATCCTAATGGCCACGCCAATTTGCGCAAACGATGCTGCCGACATCGACAGCACGACCAGCCCGAACAACAGCGTACGAATGAAACGAATATGCATTGTGATTCCTCTGGCCCGTCATCCCTCGTTTGCTCGGTGATGCTCTGCTGACGCAAGTTGCGTGGATTGAGGGCCGATTGTTTGGACGAAACGTACCGCAGCCTCCGTCTCGGTCGCAAATAGTTCTGGCGGAACTCTCTCATTCCGGAGATGTCGAAATCTGTTCAAAAAAGATCAGTTCCGAGATCCGTCGTATCAATTCCCTGTGGTGAACTGACTCGATGAAAGGTTCGAATCCACTCTGAAGAGTGAGCTACCCAGATCTTTCCCCAGTTACCCAGGAGCATGCCCTCGATCGAAAATCTCGATTGCGGCTCGATGGCGGGGACATCGAATCAGCGAGAGGCGATCTTGTAATCCACGAGCGGAGGGCGTTGGCGTTGTCAGTTTCGGGCGGTGCGTCGGTCTTCTTGGTGTCGGGCACGAAAAAAGGCCGGCTCCCCCGTGGAAGTCCAGCCTGAAACGTGCCACTGATATCGCGCGGTCGTGAGGGTCCGAATGGTCGGTGTTCCGCCGCTAACCCATGACCGCGCTTTGAGCTTACGGACTAAAAGCACACTACTCGTTGACACTCTTAATGACTGTGCTCTTTTATACACTTTTGGAAATAAAACCGAGCAATACTGCATTCCTCGTGACGAGAGACTGTGCTGTATGACTCCGACCGAACCACGCGTGGCTCACGAGGTCTTGCTTGTCGATGACGATGACGCTGTTCGCGCCATTTCGCGCCGTGATGAAAGCGACACTCGAAAACAACTACGCGTGAAGTGCCGGAAGACGACGTCCCTCGAGAGTACTTAAACGACGACGAGCGCGTCGCGTAAAACGCGAATCGCGTTCAGACTGGTGAAGGAGAACCGCATGTCAAAGACTTGGGAGCATTACCAAAAGGCTGTTCGACATCATGAGCGGGCAGCCTTCCACTACAAAGAGGCAACGAAGTATGATGCAGCCGAGGAGCACGAAAAGGCTGCGCACTACGCATACCTGGCTAACGGACACAATCAACACGCAATTCATCACGACACCGAAGCTGCGAAACTGCATGCCGATCGCTGCGACAGCCTGTCGACACCAATTTCCGCCGAGCAGGGCACCAAGAAAAAAAGTGCTGCTTAAGCGGCGTGGATGTCCTGTCCCTCCCGATGACAGCAATCGGATCAACACAGCGGGGAAACGGCGACAAGCTGCACTGGCTATATCGCTGCATCAAAACGAGTGAGGAAAACACCATGCCACAGAGCCCGCACAATCGAGTTGCAGAGCTCCATAACCTCGCGGCCCACGCCCACACCGCCGCCGTCGCCCACGGCAAGGGGGATCATCTAACCGCTCATGAACTCAGCAAACGGGCGCTCGAGTACTCCAGGAACGCCCACCAGCTCTTAGAAGAGCTGGCCACCAAGGGTCGTACAGTCCAGAAAAGTCGAGAAGGTTTAGTTTCGTAGAAAACTTCGCTACTACTGTGGTTTCAGTATTGCGTCCGCAGAAGCCTGAACCGGAGCATCTGAGGGTGTTTTGTATGAGATATTGGCCGGCGTTTGCCTGTTAGGTGGAATTTCGGTTCCGGCTGGATAGATGAAAATCTGCACTGCACCCCAGTTTGGATCGGAATTCCCGTCTGTCTGCTTGCCCATTCCTAGAGTTTTAAGCTGGCTATCATCGAATCCGAAGTTCTCTACCAGATACTCCCGCACAACCATGGCCCGAGCTTCGGTTAGCACCAAGTCCTTCTGGGTATCGCCTTCCATTCCAACAGACACGACCACCACCGCAAACCCGAACTGGTTATTAGCCAGAAACTCGCCGCCAGCGTTTAGAGATTTCTGGTTCTTCAGCTTTGCCGAATCCTGCTTATCAAAAAGCTGCTTCGCTGAATAAGTAAACTGCTTTGTCGGTATGCCTTGCGGTAAGCGCTCGATCTCATTCTTGGCGAGTTCGGCGGAATCTTCGTAGCCGCGGCTCTTGAAATACCCGCGCAGGAAAAAATTGTGCTTCATGGCTTCCATATTCTCCTGGAAATCGGTAACCCCCGCTTGCGCCTCGACCATCGTGTCACGCATGGCGCCGCTGGTTTGTTCGAGGTTGCTATAGAGCTGTTTATCGTTGACCAGCGCTCCTGCGGTTCCTTGACCTCCATCGATTTTGGCGCTGATCGAGTCTAGATTCGCCGTCGCACGAGTGGCATTCTGTATGGCTTGCTGGCTGGTGTCGAGAATGGCGCTTGTTTTCTGGAGCAGGTCCGACATTTCCAGCGGTGGCTGGCTGGCGATGGTATCGCCATCCCGGACGTCGCCTGATCCAGCCGATCCAAACGAGATCGCCAGAAACTGGTTGCCCAACAAACCCTCCGTTTCGATCGTGGCCACGGAGTCTTGCTTGATGATCTCGTGCGTCGATTTGCCCAGATCCATGAGTACCGTGACCTTTTCGCCCGGCTTATGGGGCAACAGGATGCTGCGCACAGTACCGCTGTGAACGCCGCCCACCCGCACATCGCCGCCAGCATCGAGGCCCACCACATTGTCGAATTGAGCTTTCAATTGGTACGTGGAGCTGAAAAGATACTGCTTGCCTCCGATGATGAAGACACCGACTACTAGAATTGCCAGTGTTGCAACGATGAAAGCTCCTAACCGCGCCGCTCTCGACATATGTCCTCCTACGAATGTCTTAGAAATTCCCTGACAAACTCGATGTCACTTTTCTGAAGTTCTTCAAAGTCGCCTTCGATCACGACTTTTCCCTGATTGAGCAGCGCCAAACGGTTCGCAATCGTTTTCGCGCTGTGCAGATCGTGGGTCACAACGATGGATGCCATGTGATGTTCCTGCTGGAGCTTGAGAACCAAATCATCAATCTCCGCTGCGCTGATGGGATCGAGGCCAGCGGTGGGTTCATCGAGCAGCAGAATATCGGGCTCTAAAGCCAGCGCACGCGCGAGCCCTACTCGTTTCTGCATGCCGCCCGAAATGTCTGAGGGCATCTTGGCAAAATGCCCTTCCATTCCCACTTCCGCCAGTAGTTGCCTGACGCGGGCGGCTTTTTCAGGCCTCGACATCTCCTTCTTATGGTGTTGCAGCGGGAAAGCTACGTTCTGCTCGACGGTGAGCGAGTCGTAAAGCGCGGCGTGTTGAAACAGGAAACCCATTTTCTTCCTGATCTCGCCGAGTTGGTCAAGAGCCAGGCCGGCGATGTCTTGCCCGTGGATGCGAACCAATCCCGAGTCGGGCTTTTCGAGGCCGACGACGAGCCGCAGCAATACGCTCTTACCGGTACCGCTGCGACCCAGCACCGCGAGGGTTTCGCCGCGTTTCACGCTGAGGGTGATCCCGTTCAAAACGTTTTGGCTTCCGAAGGACTTGTGCACGTCCTCGACCGTGAGCACCGGTGCACTGCCGTTCTGCTCGGCTTCTTCTCGTTGCGTCGCAATTTGATCGAGTGTGTCCATAATTATTTCGCGAGTTGTTCAACCAATATCACTGCAGACGTTCACGGAAAAAATATGATGATCAGTTTCACCAGCACGACGTCGGCGAGGATCACGAATAGCGACGACAACACTACTGAACTCGTGGCCGCGCGACCCACGCCCGCGGCACCTCCCTGTGTCCGCATTCCTTGGAAACACGCGACCAGCCCAATGATCAGGCCAAACACCATAGTCTTAAATGTGGGTGGCAGGAAATCGTTGAAATCGGCACCGTTAAAACCGGCATTGATGAACTGGTGTAAGGAGACCGGCTCAACCATCGCTTGCGTAACCCAGCCCATGAGCAAGCCGCAAAAGTCAGCGGCGAGGGTCAGCAGAGGCAGCATCAGGATACAAGCCAGGATGCGGGTCGCCGCCAGCAGCCTATAGGGGTTCACCGCAGACACCTCGATGGCGTCGATTTGCTCGGTGACTTTCATCGACGCCAGCTCCGCGCCAATCCCAGCGCCTGCTCGACCGCTGACTACCAGACCGGTAATGATCGGACCGGTCTCATGGATTATGGAGAACACGATCGCGGCGGGAAGCAGCGATTTGGCCCCGAATCGAGTCAGGCTATAACGGGCTTCCAAAGAGAGCACAACCCCGGTGGCGGCGCCGGCCAAAGCGACCAGCGGCAGCGACTTTGATCCGATCTCGTCGAGTTGTCGAAACAATTCGCCAAATTCAAACGGTGGCGTCACCGCAGCCCGCACAACTCGCCAGAAAAAGATACCCAGATCACCGAACCATTCAAGAAACTCGCTGATCAGGCCTTTGGCGGAACTCACGCCGGGCGACATAAGAGAGGTCCGTGGCACTGGAAGGGGCGATTCCAAGCCTGCGGCCGCAACTAATTTCCTGTCGGTCACGGGTTTGAACCCGAAGTTGGCGCTCCGTGCCCATTGTTCAAGTGCATGCGATGAAGCAGGGAGTGGGGACCGCTATAGAGGAATTCCAGGGCGACGTTCCCGCCCACATATCCCAGCATGGTGTAGTTTCCCATCCGAAGGGCGTCCTTGCCGCTATAGCGGCCGGGATACCATGCATAGACGGCTGTCATCGAACCCGCATATGGCGCAATCAGCGCAGGGAAAGAGAAGACACGGTGGCCGTCTTCGCCTCGGCGAGCTGTTAAGGTGGAGATCACGGCATGACGCAGCCGAGGTAACACCCCCTTACACTCACAGCGGTAGTACAACGTGTCTTCCCTGAACGCTTCCGCTAGGCCATAGCGTGTCGTCGTGCTGATGGCTGCGATGCCAAAGTCCGATCCAAATCGCTTGCCATAGCCTTTAGCTCCTTGTTTCCACTCAGGAGGGGTGTTGTACGCTTGGCTAATGCCAGCCGCAAGCGTTGCGCCTGCGGCCGGATATGGGCCGAACGCATCGAAGAGGTAGTTCTCGATCTTCGTTTTCTCTGTCGGACGCAAGTACGTCAAATCTGGCTGCGCCGCGGTTGTGCTTGTAACAATACCAGAGGGGTCTAGGGAATCGACCAGCGCTTGCGCCTTGGCCGGCACTGGTAGCGCCGCGAGGCCCGCGATCGCCAACAACAAAAGCGTAAGTATGCGCATCATGTCGATTCTCCTCAGTTAATCTAAGTCCGCCAACAAGGAGTTGTTGTTCTTCATGTGGTAAGCGGGCAAGTTCCATGGTCACACTGGCAGGCAATCTCCACCTCCTTGGATCCCGCTTCCTCACAAGCCTGACCACAGTATTCATCGCCAGCCTGCACCAAGCAGCGGCATGGTAGATGCGCACACTTAACCTGCTCATTCGTCGTCATCATCGTTCTCCTTTCTGAAAGCCTGTTTTACAAGGTATCTGTGAACCCAGATCGATGTCCTCATCTCACCGTTCCTTTGTCCTCAATTCAGCCACTAAGCTACTTCTTTTTGTTCAACAGTCGCCGGCACCTGGACTAATTCATCGAACAGGGAACGGTAGTGAATCATTGCTGTTCTCAGCTCTTCCGTGGTTGCTTGGTCTTTCCCAACACGCAGGGCAATCTCATGCGCAGATCGGTAGTTCTCCACTACCCGGGGATGGTCCACAGAAATGTCGGCTGCACGTTGATCGAAATCGGATACAGGATAGCCGCGAGCCTTCATTGCTAAGGACACTAGGTCATCGGCTTCCGCGACGGCCCCCTTCGGGGAATCGACAAAGCGAGACTGCACTGCCCGCCACTGTTTCGAAAAGCGTTCGTGTTCGGTCGGATCAAGATCGCGAATGTTGAGTTTTTCAACTCTCTTCTCGCGATCCGCTAATTTCGCTTCGGCCTTTCGTTCTGACCCATGCGTCAGTACTGCCCGATCATACTCAGGGCCAAATTTTTCCCGCATGTCTGCAGTCGTACTCCTGCGATTTCGCACGTACAGCCAGGCAACCACTGCGAGGATCACTATCAGGGCGGCGAGGAGCGCAATCAGCCTTGGATCCAGCACACTCAAGGTCATAGAAACCTCCACAAAACCAAACGTTATTCACGAGATTCGCTTTCCAGCAAGAATCTTGTGAGTGCCAGTATCGAACTTTCGGTTTCAGAAGACTGGTCACAATTGCTCGTCTTTTGAATCGGCGTTAGGCCAACTGACCGAGAGTTGACAGAGTGCAAAGTTCTTCCTGTGCCGTGGTTAGGACGTCCTCCGGCACAAAGTGAGCGATTCTGTACAGCACTGCCGGGGCAAATGAGCGACTCTGGGTCGTCCACAGGCAGGAAGTTGCTCATTCTCCCGGATTCAATCGAGATCCGATCAAAGGACAAAATATGAAAATGACTATATGATGTAGTTGGGGCGGTTACCACCTTCTCCTCTTTCAGGTTCCCTGAACTAAGTCAGCCCATCTGAAGATTTCTCTCCTTAGGCTTTTAGAAAGCCGCGTACCCCAATGCATTCCAATGCGATTCTGCACGAGGTTCAGCAACTCTACAGTGTGAGCGACCGTCTCGACTTGTTAGCAGAGGAACATCCCGTCGTGTCAGAAGCACTGATCACCATCTCGGGAAGCGTTCGTAACACAGCCACATTGTTGGAGGTGCTGGTTGCGACGAGAATAATGCCGCTTTCCGGGCTGGATCCAGCAAATGCCTGATTTCCTCTTGCTGCCTGGAAGGTGATTCGCGAAACTTGCAGCGTGGGACTTAGTCGTGGAGAACGACATTTAGAAGGGAACTATGAACTTGCAGCCCAGTCCCGCCATAATCGAGGAAGCCTAACTCTCTGAACCGATTCATGAAGAAGCTGACCCGCGACCGAGTTGTGCCAATCATATCCGCCAGGGTTTCCTGACTGATCTTGGGGATTACAGTCTGGGGTACGCCTTCTTTGCCGAAGTGAGCAAGCAACAGCAGAAGACGAGCCAGCCGCTTTTCGCTGGAATTGAAGAGCTGATCAACCAGATCCTCTTCGTATCGGATGTTTCGTGCCAGCAGATAGGCTACGAATAGATCGGAGAACGTTTGTTCCCGGTGAAGCGCCAGCATCATCGCTTTCTTGTCGATGCGCAGAAGTTCGCATTCCGTCATAGCGGTTGCAGATCCCATGCGGACCGACTGGCCCGCAAGCGAACCTTCGCCGAAAAAGTCTCCCTCACCTAATATGGCGATCGTCGCTTCCTTGCCAATCTTCGAGACCACGGTGAGTTGAACCTTGCCTTTCTGAATATAGAAGATAGCGTCAGCTAAGGCGCCTTGTGAAAAAGCGGCGCCTTTCTTTTTCAGATTAACAACCGTCTTGCCGACGCCGACGTTTGCAAGAAACGTCTCGGGGGCAAAGCCCGTGCTCAACTTTCTTACCTTAGCCAGGGAAGTTCCCGAATCTGGCGGTGGGTGGGAGGCATTTAATGTCGTTCTCATCGCCTTGTTCTCCGATCGCCGTTGACCAGCTTGTGACCTGGGTTCGCGGGGGAAGCTACACTTTTTCAGCTTGTACAATAGTGTGCAGCTCATGCAATAAGCGGGGTATCGGGGGTGCTGCTAATAATGAGGGGCTTTGTCCGGGGAAAACCTGACAAGAGGCGCATGTGCGCCAAATATCGGGGCAGAAAGGCGGCCTGAAACAAAATTCCTACCGAGCCGAGCCGCCCGGCTCACTCTCCAGAGTTTCTGGGGTCAATAGACCCATTTGCACGGCAAAACGAATCACATCACTGCGCGTCCGAAGCCCGAGCTTTTCGGCAAAACGCGAACGATACGTCTCGACCGTTTTCACACCCACAAAAATCTCTTTGGCGATTTGCGTACTGGTGTAACCCCGCGCCACGAGTCTTAGCACCTGCAGCTCACGGTCGCTAAGGATGCTTACGGGCCGTTTGGAACCAGCTCTTGTACCTCTCTTCGCCAGCACGTCCTGGACAAGAACGTCGGCCAAACGCGGGTCCACGAAGACCCCTCCGCGATGCACCGCGCGTATGGCGGCAAGCAGCTCCACATCAACCGCCCTTTTCAACAGGTAGCCAGAGGCCCCGGCCGCTAGTGCCGATCGTAAGTACGCAGGGTCATCGTGCATCGTGAGGACGAGCACACGGGTTTGGCGGCAGTTTTGCGCCATCTCCTGTAGCGCCTTCATACCCCCCACCCGAGGCATGGTGAGGTCCAGCAAGGCCACATCCGGTCTCGTTTCCCGTACCGCTTGAACCGCCTTCTCTCCATCGGGAGCTTCCGAGACGACTTCCATATCAGCCTGGGCATTGACCAGCATTTTCAATCCGGCGCGAAGAATTGCGTGATCATCCACGATCATGACTCTGATCTTGTGTGTTCGCTCCGGCATTTCAGGTAGTCCTCCGCGCCACCGAGGGCTGGAAGTTCTGGTGGGCAAGTGGGACCTGCACCAGAATCTTGGTCCCCTTGCGCTGGGATGTGAAACTGACCGTTCCGCCTAACATTGCCGCTCTCTCTCTCATACTCTGAAGCCCCAGGCGCTGCGAGGAGACAGCCACGGCTTTAGCGTCAAAGCCACATCCGTCATCGATTACTGCTACCTCCAAAGCCGTGGCCAAACGGGCGAATCTAATGCTGACCGCCTTGGCTCCGGAATGTCTGGCTACGTTGGTCAAGGCTTCCTGGAGAATGCGATACAACGCGATCTGGATTGCTGGCGGCAGGTTGCTGGAGTCAAGTTCGCTAAGTGTGAGATCCACAGCTATCTTGTGGGTCTTTGTGTACTCGGTAACATATCGGGTCAGTGCAACACCCAGGCCGTGATCGTCCAGCACGGTTGGGTGAAGCCCGCGGGCGAGCCGGCCGACTTCGTCGATGGCCTGGGCGGCGATTTCCCGTAGCCGACGTCCCTGCACCTTAACGTCTGCTAGCTTTCGAGCGTCTTCCAGAGTGCGCGGCCCGACCAGAAGAGAGGTCAGCAATTGGCCAGCTTCGTCATGCAATTCGCGCGCAATCCGGCGCCGTTCTTCCTCTTGCGCCGAAAGCTCGTGCTCCAGAAGGAGCCGGTGCATCGCTTCGGCCTGCTTGATTTCCTCGGCCTGCTTGCGTTTTTGCTGGCTCAGATCGGTTATCACCATGCCTAGCGCCTGGCCCTTGTATCCACGAAACTGGTTAAGAGACAAGTACACAGGAACCAGACTTCCATCGCTGCAACGCAGGTTGAATTCGCCTTTCGCAACCGCCTTCTGAGCCTCGGCCAGCAGAGTTTCAAATCGGCCTCGCTCTGTGTGGGCAACCAACGACTGAACCGCAATCCCGATGATTTTCCCCGGTGGCCTGCCCATTAGCTCTGCAAACCTGCGATTGCAGTAGAGAACGGCGCCGTTCCGGGACAGAGTCGCCGCGCCCTCGCTCATGGCCTCCACCAGCATGCGATAAGCGGGTTCGCCGCCTTTCAGAGAAACAACCTGCTCCCCGCGGCGACCGGAAACCATCAAAGCATCCACTTCGCCGGACTGGATGGCGCGTAGAGTTTCCTCCGCAGTTTCGAGCCGAGCGAGGAGCTTGGTTTGCTGATCCGATGGCGTGGATGACGGCACTTTGCGTGGAGAAAATCCGAGGCTTCTGCGTGCTGCTTTCGACGCGACTTTGCCGGGCAAACGTCCTTGGAGGACTCGGCCATCGGAACGCGCTCGCCTGCTAGACATCTGCTATTTGAGCCCCTTCTTCAGCGTAACGGCTGAAGATCCAACCCCACAATGACACTCTCGGTCTTGGAGAGGTTCCCAATGATTTTCTTGACCGGCGGCGGGAGCCTTCTTACCAGGGTCGGAATGGCGATGATCTGATCGCCCTTGGCCAGTTGCGGCTTCTCCAGCAAATCGACCACTTCAATACGGTACTTGCCCCGCAGCTTGTCCTCACAAATCTTCTTGAGGTTGGCGATCGCAGTGACCGAATTAGGGGTTTGGCCCGCTATGTAAAGCCGCAACCGGTAAAAATCTTTCTGGCGGGTCTTGGCTGGGCGGCGCTTCCGTGGTGAACTCTTCTTCATGTCGGTGCTCGGTGTCTCTGGCCTGTATGGGCCACGCTTCCTACTTGGCGGATTTGACTGCGCTTGGAACCGCGACGGTCGTGCCCAGCGTGTGATCAGTCAGCACGACGCCCAATTCGATGCCTCTCTCACTCACGATTAGCTCACGAGGTTCGCGCGAATGCGCCATGCCGCGGGATTTCAGAACGTAAAGCTCGCGTCTTTGTCGTCCATTGGGTTTGCTGTCCCGCAACACAATCCAGGCGTCCATGAGAGAGGAGACGCCCGCCGCAGTTCCCTCATGAGGGTCTCCTGCAAATGTCAGATTCGTGAACATGGAAGTGATCTGTTCCACCTTTAGAAAATCGACCAGGCGCATAAGCATCGATTTAACGTCATACGTACCCGAGGCCAGAACCAGGTTCGTAATCGGGTCGATGACCACGACCCTTGGTCTAAGCTTGGCAATAATTTTGTGAATAGCGGCCAAGTGTCCTTCCAAGCCGGTGCTCGTGGGCCGCATCGCGTGGAAGTGCAGTAAGCGCTTTCTTACCAACCGCTCCAGATTAAGCCCGACCGAGCGCATGTTACGGAGAATCTGGCTGGGAGACTCTTCAAAAGCGAAATACAGGCAATCTTCGCCGCGAGCGCAGGCGGCGCTGGCGAAGTTCGCGGCGAGGCTGGACTTCCCAGTTCCCGCCGTGCCCGACACCAGCACACTGCTTCCACGGAAGAACCCCTTACCTTCCATCATCTCGTCCAAAGCCGGAATTCCCGTTGACACGCGGTCGGTCAGTGCTTTGTGGGCAAGTGCCAGTGAGCTGAGCGGCACCACCGAGATGCCCTCGCGATCGATCAGGAACGGATACTCATCGGTGCCGTGGGAAGTGCCCCGGTACTTGACGATTCGCAGCCGCCGCGTGGAAATCTGTTCCGTTACCCGATGGTCCAGCGAGATCACGCAGTCGGCGATGTATTCCTCCAGCCCGTGACGGGTCAGCGTGTGCTCTCCCGCTTCGCCGGTA
>Ga0074045_10005169_pt1 | contig 11440 bp, 7 predicted proteins | sample BogForMeECP23OM2_FD_94442 | JGI IMG/M metagenome (GOLD analysis project Ga0074045, IMG submission 94442) | Bog forest soil microbial communities from Calvert Island, British Columbia, Canada - Bog Forest MetaG ECP23OM2 | ecosystem: Environmental > Terrestrial > Soil > Wetlands ...
CCGAAGGAGGTCCGAAATGGATATCCCAACCAATGCCGCTGCGCCGGAAGCGCAAGACGAGAGCGGCCGGACGGACAACGACCGCCGGCTTTTTGCAAACCTGAGAGAGATTAATGCGGCTGCCCACAAGTGGCAAGCCGAACTGACCGCGATCCTCGATGCACCGCCAGCCACCGCCGACGGTCAACAGTCCGCCATCAATGGACAATTGAAAAGGAAGCCGCAGGTCGAGGCGTTCGTTCGCGCCGGCCTCAGCTCGATCCGCGACGTTTTCGAGAAGGACCTGAAAGAACACGAATGGGGCGCCGCGGTGCTGGTGGAACTCGACCTGACATGGCAGGACATCGAGAACCAATGGCCGATCGATCCACAGAAGCCGGACCGCGGAATGGCAATCCTCGGCCTGATCCGAGACAAGCTGGACGGCATTGTCTGTACCTGCCTGGCCAACACACTGACGCCCGACATCAACGACCGGCTGCGCAACCTCGATGTCGGCCAGCCGCTCGATTTGCAGTTCGTGTATGGGGACGAGTTCCCCCGCGATCCCAAACTGCGGAAACGGCTGATTCTCGAAGTGGCGCAAGAGCGCGGCGTGATCGCGAGCGGTTATTGCGACGCCGATGCCGGCCTCATCTACCGCATCGCCCCCACCGCGAAGCAGCGCCGCAAGTGCATTTGGCACGTCTCCGGGCTGCTGCTGCTCGGAGTATTGCTCGCCGGCGGAGCGTGTCTGCTCGGCCTTGTTCTGCCGGCCTGGCCGATCCGGCCGTACACGTTTGCGACGCTCGCCAACTATGTGTTTCTGTTCCTGGGCGCTGGCCTGCACCTCCTCATCGACGCGCTGAAACAGAAACGAGCTCAGAACAAGCCGAGCTTCGCGGCTATGGACGATTGGCTGCTCTGGCTGCACGTCCATGAGAAGCCGGTGATCTACGGAATCCTTTGGGCGGACCTGGGATTCCTCCTGCTCACCTTCATGGTTCCCGGCATGGATTGGAAGGGGGCCTTCGCCGCCGGCTATAGCATCGATAGTGTGACCGATTTGTTCCTTACCCGATTCGAGGCCGCAATCGGCAACGCCGCCGCGCAGCTCAAACCGTCTGCCGCCTGACGACGGGGCGACCCCGGAGCCGTTTCTGTTCCGAGCGAGGCGGCGGCCAGCGACCGCGGCATCGCGGCTCGTCGAGACCGGTTCAGTGCTTCAGTGCCTTCAATTCGTCGATCTGCGTTTGCAGCTTGCGCGCCTCGCTCTTGTTCAATACAGCCACCACCCAGAAGGCACCGCCAACCCAACCAAGCGGGATCGCAGCCGCAAGAAGGCGATACTGATTCCGGATCGGCAGCCCAATCGCGACTCCGACGATGAATACCGCGAGGCCCGGAAGCAGCGGCCCCAGATACCAGCGCCAGACGCTGTCCAGGGCGTCGTGCTGTCGCTTCAGCTCGCGGCTATAAACACTTAGGATATCGTCGTTCGCGCCGCCGGGTGGCTTTTCCAACGTAGCGCGGCGGTGAAGCTGGTACGCCGCGTACAGCGCACCAACAATGCTCAACGCCGAACCTACCCGGGGCACCGGGTCGTGGAACACCTTGCAGTATACGCCGAGAACGATAGCCACCAAGGCGGTGGCCACGTACTCACCCACATTGCGCCGCCGTACCTGGCGTTCAAACTTGCTGGCTCTGCGCCGAATTTCCTCTAGCGACATGGCGATATTCTCCACTTGTCTGCTGCGGCCAGGCATCGCGAAGTTCGTCCTGGCCCGCTTCTTCCACACTTCAAATATTCGCCGCTCGCGGGGGGTTCTTGCAAGCCATATCGCGCAGCTTGCGATAATAACTTCTCTATGAGGAGCTGGATCCTGATTCTCGCCGGCCTGGCCGGTATCGAGGCGGCAGCGGCGCCGGCGCCAATCCGCGTGGTGGTGGCGCAGGATGGCAGCGGCGATTACCCGACGGTGCAAAACGCAGTGGACCACGCCTTCGACCGTGTATTGGCGCCGACCACGGCGCGGCTGATCATCGAGATCCGCCCCGGCATCTATCACGAGCGCGTCCGTGTACCGCACGACCGGCCGCGAGTCACCTTCCTCGGCCAGGATGCGCAGTCGACCGTCATCACTTTCGGAATGGGTGCCAAAGACGTGGGCGGCACTTTCTTCAGCGCCACCGTCGATATCGACGCGGACGAGTTCGAAGCGCAGAACATCACCTTCGAAAACTCCTATGGCACCGGCACGCAGGCGGTGGCGATTTCAGTACACTCCGACCGCGCGGTGTTCCGCAACTGCCGGTTCGTGGGAATGCAGGACACTCTTTACGCCGCCAGCGGTCGCCAATATTACGTCGATAGCTATGTCGCCGGGCATGTAGATTTCGTTTTCGGCAACGCCGCCGCCGTGTTCGACCATTGCGAGATCCGCAGCCGCGGCCCCGGTTACGTGGCCGCGGTAAGCCGCACCATGCCCGAAGGGCCGCAGGGCTTCGTATTCACCCATTGCCGCCTGACGGCCGACCCCGGCGTGCACGACGTCTTCCTCGGCCGCCCGTGGCGCAACTATTCGCGCGTGGTTTATCTGGAATGCTCGATGGGCGATCACATCCGTCCGGAGGGCTGGAATAACTGGAACAAAGAGGCCACCGAGAAGACCGCTTGGTTCGCCGAATACGCCTCCACTGGTCCCGGCGGCGCCGCTGCCGCCCGCGTGAAATGGGCCCGCCAACTCACGGCCTCCGAAGCGCGCCAGTTCCGCCCCGAAGTCTTCCTGCGTGGCAGTGACCGCTGGAATCCGGCCGAAGCGCGGTAAACCGGGATACTAATGCCGGGATATCTAATCAGCTCGGACCACCCGTAGAGCTGTTCGGCAATACGAATAGGCGATATGGAGCGTGGGGAGAGAGAATCACCCGCCTCCGTGCATCGTTGTGCGTCATTTGGCGCTTTGCGCCGCTGCATTCTACCCTGCACTCGGGCACGGGAATACACCGCGTTCTTGACAGTAGTAAATGCAATTTCAATTAATTTGAACCTATTCTCTATTATTCGCCGATATCTACCGGAGCCCGGCTTTATAATTGTGGTTCCCTCCAGGAGGAGTCCATGTCGATTGTTCGTACGGTTTCATCGTGGGCTATTGTTTTCGCCGTCTCTGTACCTTCCCTTCTAGCGCAACAGGCGGGCCGCGTGACGCCGCGAATCACACAAGCCATCGACGACACAAAGCTTGTCACCCTCCGAGGCAACACCTACCCTCTGGCGCAGGCGAAATATGACCAGGGAGCGGTCCCGCAGGATCTCCCGATGGAGCGCATCCTGTTGCTGCTGAGCCGAAGCACCGAGCAGGAAGCCGCCCTGCAACAACTTCTTCAGGAGCAGCAGGACCCAGGCTCACCTAGCTATCATTCCTGGCTCACGCCGGAACAGTTTGGCGAACGCTTCGGTCCCGCAGACGAGGACATCGACAAGATCACTGGTTGGCTGCACACACAGGGATTTCGCATCGATAGTGTTGCCAATGGCCGTGGCGTCGTCGAGTTCTCCGGCACCGCAGCGCAGGTGGAGCGCGGGTTCCACACCCAGATCCACAGTTATTTGGTGAACGGCGAACAACACTGGGCGAATGTACAAGACCCGCAAATCCCAGCCGCGCTCTCACCGGTGGTCGCCGGAATTGTGTCGCTCCACAACTTCCCCATCAAGGCTATGCACCACATCGCCGGGGCGTTTCTAAGAACATCCGCCGACGGTGCATGGGTGCCCGCGAGCCCCGCGCCGAAGTATACTTCGACGCTCGGCGCCTACCCGGAGTATGCTGTGGCGCCATACGATTTTGCCACCATCTACAACGTGCTGCCGCTTTGGAACGCGGGTATCGACGGCACCGGGCAGACCATTGCGGTCGTCGGCCGTAGCAACATCGCGATTCAGGATGTGCGCAACTTCCGCTCCGCGTTTGGCCTCCCTGCCCACGATCCCGTAATCACATTGAATGGCTCCGACCCCGGCACTTCCAACGTCGACTGGGAATTCGAAAACGCCTTGGACGTCGAATGGTCGGGCGCCATTGCCAAGGGAGCGACAATCAATCTGGTCGTTTCGCCGTCGGCAGCGACCGATGGCTCCGTTCTCTCTTCGGAGTACATCGTCGATAATGACGTGGCTCCCGTACTGAGTTCCAGCTACGGATCGTGCGAGCTGGCGATGACAAGCCTGAACCAGCTCTACAACAACTTGTGGGAGCAGGCCGCGGGGGAAGGCATTACCGTGGTGGTTGCCGCCGGGGACGGTGGTTCGGCAACTTGCGATATGGGTCAGGATTTTGCCTTGAGCGGCCTGCAGGTGGATGGCACGGCTTCGACTCCGTACGACATTGCTGTGGGAGGCACCGATTTCGCCGACGGTCTGACCGGAACCGAAAGCACGTATTGGAATTCTTCAAACACCGCGGGCACGCTCGCATCGGCCAAATCCTACATCCCCGAAATGCCTTGGAACGACAGTTGCGCCAGCCCGGAAATTGTCTCTGCGCTTCGATCTTCCACCCCGGAGGCCCTTTGCAACAGTTCCGAGGGGCAACCGTTCCTCGTCGTTACCGCTGGCGGCGGCGGAGTCAGCAGCCTGTATCCCAAACCATCCTGGCAAAGCGGCGTGAATGGAATCCCGAACGACGGTCAACGCGACCTGCCTGATGTGTCGCTCTTCGCGGGCGACGACGGCACTTGGGGACATGCCTATGTGGTTTGCCAGTCGGACAACGGAGGCGCCTGCAGCACATCCGGTCCAAACGGGTTTGTTGCGGTTCTCGGCTACGGCTCCTCGTTTGGCGCCCCGGCCTTCGCCGGGATTATGGCGATAATCGACCAGAAGACTGCCTCCCGCCAGGGGTTGGCGAATCCCAATCTGTACAAGCTCGCTGCGACCGAATACGGAAGTTCGAACAGCCCGAACACGGCGGGCTCGCAGGCCTGTAACACATCGGCTTCCACACCGCCCAGCAGTAGTTGCATCTTCTACGATGTGACGGATGGCGACAACGACGTCCCTTGTCTGACCGGTAGTACGAACTGTTACACCAGCATTGCTTCCGACACCTTCGGCCTGCTATCGACCTCGAGTAGTTTCTTGCTTCCGGCTTACCCCGCCGGCACTGGCTATGACCTCGCTACCGGCCTTGGCTCGGTCAACGTTGCGAACCTGGTCAACAAGTGGCCGGTTCCGCTTGCCACCGCGCCTGTGCTGAGCATCAGCAAGGCCCACGCAGGAAACTTCGCTCAGGGTCAGAACGGCGCCACATACACAGTGACGGTTTCAAATAGCCTTTCGGTAGGGCCCACCACCGCCGCGGTCACGGTGACGGAAACCGTTCCGGTGGGGTTGACCTTAGTGTCGATGGCGGGCACGGGGTGGACCTGTACGGCCCCCACCTGCACGCGGAGCGACGCGCTGGCGGCGAGTGCCAGCTACCCAGCCATCGCGGTGACAGTGAACGTGGCGTCGAACGCGCCGTCCCAGGTCACCAACCAAGTGACCGTCTCGGGTGGCGGCTCCGTTTCGGCCACGGCCAACGATGTCACTACCATCACCACCGGTTCGACCACGACGCCCACGACGATGACTTTGTCAGCCAGTCCGGGCACGATTGCCACGACGGGATCGACGACCTTGACTGCGTTTTTGGGCGTGATCGTCAACGTCGGGCCCACCGGCACGGTAACTTTCGATTTGGGCAGTACGCAACTGGGCTCGGCGGCGGTGAGCTGGGCCGGCGGCACTGCGCAGGCGATCTTCGTGGTGTATGGGAGCCAGCTTGCCGTGGGCACCAACACCATAACCGGATACTATAGCGGGAATACCAGCTTCGCCAGCTCGTCGGCGTCGGTGGTCGTCACGGTGACACAGCCCACGACTACGTCGGGCTATACGATCAGCACGGTGGCCGGCAATGGGCAGTACACCTACAGCGGAGACGGCGGGCCAGCGATATCGGCGCAGTTCTCTTCCGCCGGCATCGCTGTGGACAGTGCGGGCGATATCTTTATCACGGACTATTGGAATAACCGGGTCCGGAAGGTGACCGCCGCAGGCATTATCACCACCATAGCCGGCAATGGGATAGCGGGCTTCAGTGGAGATGGTGGGCCAGCCACATCGGCGGAGGTGAACGATCCGGGCGGCGTCGCCGTGGACGGAGCGGGCAATATCTTCATCGCGGACGAGCCCAACAACCGCATCCGCAAGGTGACACCCGACGGCGTGATCACCACGGTAGCAGGTAATGGGACCGGCGGCTTCAGTGGCGACAATGGGCCAGCCACCTCGGCGGAGTTGAACTTGCCCGCTGGTGTTGTCGTGGATGGCTCTGGCAACCTCATCATCCCGGATTTCGCCAACAGCCGCGTCCGCAAGGTCACGCCCGCGGGCATCGTTACCACGGTGGCCGGCAACGGGAACGCCGGCTTCGGTGGGGATGGCGGGCCAGCCATATCGGCGGAGTTGAACCAGCCCAATTGCGTACGGCTGGACAGTGCTGGCAATTACTTCATTGCGGACTTTGGGAATAACCGCATCCGCAAGGTGACGCCGGCGGGCATCATCAGCACGGTGGCCGGCAACGGCACTGCCGGCTACACCGGTGACAATGGGCCCGCAGCCTTGGCGGAGTTGAATGGGCCCGCGTGCGTCAGCGTGGACAGTGTGGGCAACATCGTCATTACGGATAGTGGCAATTCCGTAATCCGGATGGTGACCCCCGCAGGCACCATCTCGACGGTGGCCGGCAATGGCACTCTCGGCTATAGTGGCGACGGCGGGCCTGCAACCGCGGCGGAGCTGGACTTCCCCCTGGACGCCATTCCCGGCAGCGCGGGAGACATTTTCATTGCGGACTACAATCGCATCCGGAAGCTGGTGCCTCCTCCATCGGCGGTGCCGTCGATTTCCTCCGCTGGCGTGATCAATTCGGCCAGCAACTTGGGAGGGGCGGTGTCGCCAGGAGAGATCGTGTCCATTTATGGAACCGCAGTCGGTCCAGCCAGCCCCTCGTTCCTGACGCTGGATTCGACAGGCAAGGTTTCTACTTCCATCGGCGGTGTTACGGTCAGCATCTTCGACGGCTCTTTCAACTACTATCTGGCACCGCTGACTTATGTCAGTGCGACCCAGATCAACGCCATCGTGCCGTATGAGGTCGCAGGGATCGCGCAACCAACCTTGCAGGTCACCTACGCCGGGCAGGCGTCGAACCAGATCGGCTTGCAGGTCGCGCCGACTGCACCAGCGATCTTCACCGACAATGGCAGCGGCACCGGTCCGGGCGCCATCCTCAACCAGGATTACTCTCTCAACACGCAGGCCAACCCGGCGGTTGCGGGCAGCGTGGTCCAGGTTTACATGACGGGGGAAGGGCTCACCACTCCCGTGCAAGCCGACGGCGCGGTGACCACGGCCAACACGTCCGGCCTTGGTCCGGTCACGCCGGCGCCGCAACAGGCGGTTTCGGTGACGATCGGCAGCCAGCCGGCGAAGCTGGATTTCGCCGGCGAAGCGCCGGGATTCGTGGCCGGCGTTTTGCAAGTGAATGCGGAAGTACCCGCAGGCCTCAGCTCCGGCGCGAATTCGATCGTGGTGCGAGTGGGCACCCAGACCAGCCAAAGCGGCGTGACGGTCTGGGTGCAATAGCCGGCGCCGCTTACTTGACACAGTCAAGCATCGGGCGCACAATGGCTGCGAGGTATTTCGATGCCATCGGCCGAACCTGCGCAGATCGCGGCAGTGCGCCGCTTCAACCGCTTCTACACGCGGCAAATCGGGTTGCTGCGCAAGAGCTATCTGGGCAGCCCGTATTCGCTCACCGAAGCCCGCGCGCTCTATGAGCTGGCGCAGCGCACGGACGTAACGGCAGTCGAACTGGCACGCGATCTGGACTTCGACGCTGGCTACCTCAGCCGCATTCTGGCGCGCTTCGAGCGGCGCGGCCTGGTGAGCCGCACTCCTTCGCTCTACGACCGGCGGCAGGCCGACCTGGCGCTGACCGCGAAGGGGCGCAAGGCGCTGGCTCCGCTCGACGGGCGCTCCGCCGGCCAATCGGCCGCGATGTTGGACCCGTTGCGGCGCGAGGACCGGCCGCGGCTGATCGAAGCCATGCGCACCATCGAGACGTTGCTCGCGCCGGAGGTGGCGCCGCCGGCTCCATTCACGCTGCGCACGCACCAGACGGGGGACATCGGCTGGATCATTCATCGCCACGGCGTGCTCTACGCGCAGGAATGCGGATGGGGGACGCCGTTCGAGGCCTTGATCGCGGATCTCGGCGCGAAGTTCCTGCGCGAATTCGATCCGGCGCGCGAACGTTGCTGGATCGCCGAAAGAGACGGCGCGCGGGTGGGCTCGGTCCTGGTGATGAAGGCATCCGAGGACACCGCGCAGCTTCGGCTGCTGCTGGTGGAACCCGAGGCGCGCGGCCATGGCCTCGCCAAGCGCCTGGTGGAAGAGTGCATCGCCTTTGCGCGCTCGAGTGGCTACCGGAAACTCATGCTGGTGACGCACGCCAGTCTCGACGCCGCGCAACACATCTATGTGAAGGCCGGCTTCCACAAGTTGGACGCGCCGCCACCCGCGCACTTCGGCGAGCCGGAGCCGCGCTGCGCCTGGGAACTCAGCTTGTAAGAATCTTCTCCGCGGCGGCGCGGCCCATGCGGATGCAGTCGGGAATGCCGATACCTTGATAGGCGTTGCCGGCCAGATGGAAGCCGGGCACCTGCGCGACGCGCGTTTCGATCTCGGCCAACCGTAGCGGATGGCCCACGGTGTATTGCGCCATCGAGCGCGGCCAGCGAAAGATGCGGCTGAAGCGCGGGGCCGCACGCACGCCGGCGATATCGGCAAGCTCGGCCGTGACCGCAGCCAGCACCTGCTCATCCGATTCGTCGAGCACGAGCGCGTCCTCCATGCCGCCGAGGAAGCAGCGGGCTACGATAGTCCCGGCGGGTGCGCGGTGCGAAAACTTGGTTCCCACCCAAGTGCACGCCACCAGGCGGCGGCGCTCCCTCTTTGGCACCAGGAAGCCGAAGCCGACGGGAGGATGCGCCAAGTCGGCCGCGGCATAGCCCAGCGCCACCGTCATCGACGAGCTGTATGGGATGGTTGCGAGCAACTCGCCGATGCGTGCGTCCATCGCTCCCACCAACGGTGCGCCCGAGTGCGCTTCACAGGCGACCACCACCCGCCGGGCGTCGAGCCAGTCGCCATCCACGCGCACGCGAAAGCCAGTGCCCGTTCGCTCGATCGATTCCGCGCGCCCTTGGCGGATTTCGATCTTGCCGCGGATTGCCGCCGTGATCGCGTCCACCATCTGCCCCAGCCCGTTCTTGAGCGTGCGGAACAGCGGTGGCGCGGGCGCGCCATAAGATCGCGCCTTGGCGGCCCGCGCACGTTCGGCGAGCACGCCTCGCGTCAGGCTGCCATAACGATTGGCCAGTTCGACGAAGCGGGGCAACACGCTGGTCACGCTCAACGCGGCCGGGTTGCCGCCGTAAACGCCGCTGAGCAGCGGCTCGGCCAGGTAATCCACCGCTTCGGCGCCATAGTGCTCTTCGATAAACTCGGCCACCGACTGGTCTCCGGCACTCGGTTTCGGCGCGCGCAGCAGCTCCGTCGCCATCCGCAGCTTGGTGCGCCAGCCGACCAGCCCGGTGGCCAGCAGCGGAAGGATCTTCGTCGGCACCATCATCATCAACCCATCCGGTAGCGGCACGAGACGGCCATTGCGGCGCACGAACGTAACGCGCAGATGGTCGTTGGAGCCGATCACCTGGTCCGCCAGGCCGAGCTCGGTAATCAGCTCGAGCGCGGCCGGCTTCGCCGAAAGGAAGCTGTCCGGGCCGGCCTCGATGGTGCAGCCTTCCGCGTGCACCGTTTCGATTACGCCGCCCAGGCGCGGCCGCGGCTCGACGATGGTCGCTGTGCGGCCGCCCATGGCCAGATAATATGCGGCAGACAGGCCGGAGATGCCGCCGCCGACGATGACGGTGTCAGGCATTGGGAAGCCAGGTAGGACAGACCATCGTCTTTCGTGGTCTGTCATGCTTCGCTGAAGTGGGAAACTTGACAGACGACAAGAACCGATCGTCTGGCCTACTCCGCTTCACAAACATCGCTGGACCACCTCGGCCAGTGCCGCGGTAAACGTGCCCGAATCGTTCAGCGATTGCGGCCGCCGCAATGCGACGCCTCTGGCGGCAGCATACTCGCGGAATAGTATGTCGATATCGAACAGCACCTCGACGTGGTCGGCAACAAAGCCCACCGGGTCCAGCACGACGTCGCGGACGCCGTCTGCCGCATAACGGTCCAGCCAGGATTCGACCGTCGGGCCGAGCCACTCTCCGCCCGTCAGCCCCTGGCTTTGGAACGCAAAATCCCACCGCGCGATGCCGGCGCCCGCGGCAACTGCGGCGGCCGTGGCGCGGCATTCGGCTGCGTACGGATCGCCCGCCGCCAGCGCCTGTTTCGGCAGCGAGTGCGCCGTGAAGAGCATCCGTTCCGCCGGCAGCAGAGGCCGCAAGCGTTCGGCGTAGGCGTCGATCAGCAGCGGTTCGTTGTGGTAGCTCTTGGCCCAGACGATCTCCGCCATCACACCCGCTTCGGCGGCCGCTTCGCCCGTGCGCCGCATGTAGAGGCCGACGCTGAGTTCGGAAAACTGCGGAGCCAGGCAGACTGCGGCCAGCCGGTCGATTCGAGCCTCCCGCACGCGGTCCATGGTTTCGCGCAGAAAGGGATGCCAGTTGCGCATGGCAAAAAAAACCGGCAAGCCGAGCAGCCGCTCCAGAGCCTCTGCCTGCGCACGCGTCCAGCGCAGTAACGGCGATCCGCCGCCAATCGCGAGGTACCGGCTGCGCACCTCGGCCAAAACCTGCGGCGAACCGGGCCTGCCACCGCGCACGTAGCCCAGGTACTCTTCTACGTCCTCGACGCGCTCCGGCGCGCCGTGCGCCACCAGCAGGACGCCCTGCTTCATGGGCGAAATTCGCGGACCATCTGCACCACCGCCTGCACGTTTTCGACCGGCGTTTCCGGCAGAATGCCGTGGCCCAGGTTGAAAATATGGCCGGGCCGGGCTCCCGTACGCTTCAGCAACTCGTGCACCTTGGCGCGCAGCTCGTGGAGCGGCGCAAACAGCGCCACCGGGTCCAGGTTGCCCTGAATGGCCGAGCGATAGCTGATGTCCGTCCACGCCTGGTCGATGTTCATGCGCCAGTCCACGCCCATCACGTCGCCGCCGGCCGCGTGCAATTCCTTGAAGAAGCCCGATGCGCCAGTGCCAAAGTGGATCACCGGAGCGCCAGTCGAGCGGATGCGCTCGATCAGCGCGCGCGAGTATGGCGCGGCGTACCGCACGTAGTCGTCCGAACCCAGCGCGCCGACCCAACTATCGAACAC
>Ga0074045_10005172_pt1 | contig 11436 bp, 12 predicted proteins | sample BogForMeECP23OM2_FD_94442 | JGI IMG/M metagenome (GOLD analysis project Ga0074045, IMG submission 94442) | Bog forest soil microbial communities from Calvert Island, British Columbia, Canada - Bog Forest MetaG ECP23OM2 | ecosystem: Environmental > Terrestrial > Soil > Wetlands ...
GATTGCGACGCCCAGAGCTGAAGGGCAGAACTCGGGTTGCTATTTGGACAGTATGACAGTCCGCTGTCACCTCTTTACCTGAACAACTCCCTAAGCTGAGTTATGATGCAAGAACCGGGTAGGTGATACAGCACCGTGCTTCCTCGTTTGTGTGGCATCGAATGCTCCCGTAAGACTGCAGCCTCTACTCGAACTTGTGTTGCACGCAGGTCAAGCCAAGGTGCGTAGATGACGCTGGCAGAGAAACCGACGGTTTTCGTCGTCGACGATGATGCCCATGTGCGGGCAGCGATTCAGGGTCTGTTGAAATCGGCAGGCCTGAGCTCCCAATCGTTCGAGACGGCGGAAGACTTTCTGCGCGCAAAACAGATGGATGGTCCTAGTTGCCTGATTCTGGACGTCAGCCTTCCCGGAATGAACGGGCTGGATTTCCAGGAACAGATGAGTAAGGCAGGTCTCCGCATTCCTATCGTGTTCATTACCGCACATGGCGATATTCCCATGACGGTGAGGGCGATGAAGTCGGGAGCAGTGGAGTTCCTCACGAAGCCCTTCGACGATGTAGCGCTTCTCAACGCCATTCAACAAGCGCTCGATCGTGATCGCATCATTCGCCAACAGGATAAGGAGCTTGTCTCGGTGCGGAAGCGGCACGAAATGTTAACCCCACGCGAGCGCCAAGTCATGAGCCTAGTGGTTTCTGGCATGCTCAACAAGCAGATTGCGGGTGAACTTGGCACCAGTGAAATCACGATTAAAATTCATCGTGCCCGGGTAATGCACAAGATGCAAGCTGAATCACTCCCCCACCTGGTACGAATGGCCGAAAAACTCCAGCTTTTCAGAACGACATAGCCTGACAACGCCGGTGCGTGGGTCCTAGGGTCGTCCAAAGCCGTGTCTGGGTTCGCTGCATGAAGTCATACCAAAGCATAATTGTCAGGGTCCGCCACGCAGGTTATGCTTCGACCATGGCTAGTGATGAGAAGCCGAGACTGGTTGCGATTGTTGACGATGATGACTCGGTCAGGGCTGCTTTGCAGGGTCTGATGAAAGAGGCAGGGCTGCCCGCAGCGGTCTTTGCGTCCGCCGAGGAGTTCCTTCAGTCGGGAAAACCGCTACACACTGCATGTCTCGTCGCCGACATCCGGATGCCGGGAATGTCGGGCCTGGAACTCCAGGCGAGACTGAATGCGGAACGGCGGAGGATTCCCATAATTTTTGTTACAGCGCACGGCGATGAAGATATGCGGCTGCAGGCGTTAAGAGCCGGTGCCGTCGAGTTCCTGGCGAAACCTTTTGACGATGAGGTTCTGCTCGATAGTGTACGGGCAGCACTGGATAGTTAAGCGTCGAATCCGACCGCGAAGTATCTGAGGTGCTTCTGTGGAAAACGTGCAGAGAGTTCCGTCGGCCGATCGGGATCGTTCTGAGCGCAGGTTCGAGCAAATTGTAGGGAAGAGTTCTGGGTTGGAATCCGTACTCGAGCAGGTCCGGCGTGTGGCGCCGACCGATTCTACCGCCCTGATCCTCGGAGAAACCGGCACGGGGAAGGAACTGATCGCCCGCGCCATCCATAACATCAGCCATCGTTGCGGGCGCCCTTTCATAAAACTGAACTGTGCTGCCATACCTTTTGATCTGCTGGAAAGCGAACTTTTTGGACATGAGAAAGGCGCTTTCACTGGCGCTATCGCACAGAAGATCGGCCGCTTCGAAATGGCCGACACGGGAACACTCTTCCTGGATGAAATAGGTGATATTCCGCTGCTTTTGCAGCCCAAGTTGTTGCGGGTGCTGCAAGAGCAGGAATTCGAACGTTTAGGAAGCGGCCGAACCCATCGGGTGAATGTTCGCGTGGTTGCAGCAACCCACCGGGATCTAACGCAGATGGTGAAGCGGAACGAATTCAGGAGCGACCTGTATTATCGCCTGAACGTGTTTCCTGTTGTCCTGCCTCCGTTGCGCGAGCGGCGCGAAGATATTGTGCCCCTGGCGCGGCATTTCGTGGTTAGCTTTTCACGCCGCATAGGAAAGCAAATTAACGATATCCCTCAGGAAACACTGGCTGCTTTCAGAGCGTACGATTGGCCCGGTAACATACGCGAATTGCAAAACCTGATCGAGCGGGCGATCATTCTGTCTGATAACGGGGTGCTTCCGAATCCATTGCCGGTGTCGCCGGGCGAGGTCATCACCGTAACTTCTGCACAACGCACATTGAAGGGCTCGGAACGAGATCTCATCTTAGAAACATTAAGTGGTGCAGGTTGGGTAATCGGTGGAACTGGCGGAGCGGCAGCCAAATTGGGCGTGAAACGCACTACTTTGCTTGCCAAAATGAAGAAACTCGGGATCTGCCGACCGGGCCGGGGAATCAACGTAGATCAGGTTCACGGCGCAGGCAGGACTGGGGATTGGCGATCAACAGTTCAATAAGCGGCGCCTCCAAATAAATAGCACCGGGCTGGCCATCATCGTAGGCAGGTCGCTTTCCATCGGCTAGAGCCTCATAGAACTAGCTCAAAACCTAATCGGCACCGTGGCAATCGGTTGTGCCCCCGACCGAGAGGACTGCCATTCCGTCGACACTTCTGTCCGATCGCGGTCAGAGAGTGACCGCCCATCGCATCCAGATCTCGGCGCGCACCTCGTCGTGTCTGCGATTCGTCCGCACTTACCCGCAGTCGCCATTAAGAATTCATATCTCCGGCAAACCCTAAGTTCATCTGGAACCTGACGTGCACATTGCTGTGGTGGGCCTGGAAAACGCGGACCTAAGGGAGGAACTCGAACAAATTGGCGGCTTTCGGAAAGGACCTCGTTTTTGCCGGTAAGAAGCAGGGGCTAACAGACAGGGCGAGGACAATCTAGCCGCCTTACGTGTTCTTGAGCAGGAGTACAGGCGACTGCGGCGAAGACTGCCGAACGATCGCTTGAGCTCCCGAATACTCGATACGACGTGGAGTCGCCAGCTACCTCGAAGTGATAACCGCTCAGAACGCTGTGCTCTCCGATGAAGTCACCGCCGTAAATATTCCGGGAAGACGTAAGACGAATGCGTTTCTGGAGCGGCCTGAGTGCAGCAGCAAGCTGATACGCAGTTCTAATTGACACGAGGGATCCATGAGGTACATTCTTACGGTGTTTGTCCTCCTTGCATGCGCCTGTGGGCAGTCGAAGGTAGACACTGCCGCTGCAAATCAGAATTCGTTGCAGACAAGGGAATCTAGGTCGACGGGCCTATTTCGGGAACTAGACGGCTCGCTCGAACAGTTGGTTTCCAAAGTCTCACCGGCGGTCGTGCAGATTCTTGTCAACGGATATGGCCCTGCAGAAAAGCACGGCCACACGGACAAAGTCCGGATAGTTCGCCAGCATTCTATCGGCTCCGGCGTAATCGTTGATCCTGACGGGTACATTATGACGAACGCGCATGTGGTCGAAGGAGCACAACGGGTTCGCGTCATCGTACCTCTCTCAAGCTCGAACTCGGTTATCGGACTGCAGCCCATTCGCTCCCAGCAGATATTCGAGGCAAAGGTAGTGGGTCGGCATAAGCAGTCAGATCTGGCGCTCCTCAAAATTGAGGCCAGCCATTTGCCCGCCATCACTTTGCACGACAGTGTATCCGTTCGTCAGGGAGAACTGGTGCTGGCGATTGGCAGTCCCGAAGGGCTTCGCAATTCGGTCACGATGGGAGTCGTGAGTTCAGTGGCGCGTCAGACGGATGCGAACGATCCGATGTTCTATCTTCAAACGGATGCTCCTCTTAATCCAGGCAATAGTGGTGGCCCTCTCGTCGACTTAGATGGCAATCTCGTCGGCATTAATACTTTCATGCTTAGCGAAGGAGGAGGTAGCGAAGGGCTTGGCTTCGCCATTCCTGCACCGATCGTCAAGTTCGATTACGAGAGCCTCCGCAAGCACGGCCAGGTGCATAGGGTCGAGTTCGGAGCGCAAGCCCAGACCATCACACCCACGCTGGCCGCGGGTTTGGGGCTGTCTAGAAGCTGGGGCGTGGTCATCTCCGACGTCCCTCCGGGTGGATTCGCTGGGATTTCAGGGATCGAGGTTGGAGACATCGTGCTTGCCATCGATGATCGCCGCATCGACGATCTTCCCACCTTCGTCGCTAGTCTCTATCTTCATCCCATCGACAGAGGGATGAAAATAGTTCTCCTTCGCGGGGCAGAGGAAGTGTCAGTATTTGTCCCGGTCATGGTGCATCACGAGAGCATCGACGATCTGAGTGATGTACCGGATCTGCGGAGGACCTTCGTTCCAGAGCTGCACATTTTTGTGACGGATATCGACGAAAGACTCAAGCCTTTGCTGCCCGGGAACCAAGATGACTCTGGAATCGTTGTTGTCGCCGAATCAGGTGACCCCAATGCGCTGGAGATAGGCGCAGAAGAGGGAGATATCTTAAAAGCACTCAACCGCACCCCGCTGCAGTCTGTTTCCCAATTGCAGGCAACAATTCGCGAGCTGAAATCAGGAGACCCGGTCGTTCTGCAGGTGGAACGCGGGGGCAAGCTTCAATACATAGCTTTCGAAATGGATTGAACTCCGCGGCCGCCTAACGGCTCGGACCGTTATCGATTCATCGGCATCGGGCAGCTTGGGTATGTATTCTCGTCGCAGCTTCGGAAAGCTTATGGCCTCGGCAGCGGCGTCGTGTTATCTTCCGGCCTTTCTTCAGGATTCGAGCGCGCCCGATTACAAACTTGCAATAGGCACGGTCGACTTAGACTTGTCGTCCAAACATCGGATTCGCACGACCGCCTATAACGGCCGGGTTCCCGGTCCATTGCTCCGCTTCCGGGAAGGCCGTTCGGTCACGATAGAAGTCACGAACAAAACGCAGCGCCCCGAGGTCGTCCACTGGCATGGATTGTTCTTGCCTCCAGAGGTCGATGGATCCGCTGAAGAGGGCACGCCGTTTGTGGCGCCGGATGAGACAATTCGCATCAGCTTTATTCCCCGGCCCGCAGGTTTCCGCTGGTACCACACGCACACGATGGCGAAGAATGACCTTACCCGGTCACAATATAGCGGACAACATGGCTTCCTCATGATCGAACCGCGCAACAATCCCGGACGATACGACCAGGAATTCTTTCTCGGTCTGCATGATTGGGGCGGACATCTGTTGGCCAGCAACGACGGCGCAATGAATCCTGTCTACGATGTCACGACCATCAATGGCAAAGTGATGGGTTACGGCGATCCATTGCGCGTGAAGCAGGGCGACCGGGTGTTACTGCACATACTCAATTCCAGCCCCACCGAAGTGCATTGGATCGCGCTTGCAGGCCACACATTTCAGGTCGTCGCACTCGACGGAAATCCGGTGTCAACGGCGGCGTCGGTCCCCATGCTGCGCCTGGCGCCCGCAGAGCGTGTCTGCGCGGTGGTAGAGATGAACAATCCCGGAATCTGGGTGCTGGGTGAAGTGCGCGAGCACGTCCAGGCGTCCGGAATGGCAATCGCCGTCGAATACGCGGGCCAGGGAGGAAGCCCAAAATGGCAGCAGCCGGGAAAGCTTATCTGGGCTTACGATTCGTTCTCGACACCGGCCACCAATGCGGAGTCTCGTGCAGCGGACATCATCAACATTCCACTCGTACTGGAGTCGAGATTCCGCGGGCATGGCAGCATGGAAGAATGGACCATCAACGGAAAGATGTATCCGCAGACCGCGGTGGCGCCCCTTAAGCGGGGCCAGCGTTATCGTTTGCAGTTCATCAATCATAGCCAGGACGATCATCCCATGCACTTGCACCGGCACAGCTTTGAGTTGCGGACGTTAGACGCTCCGCTGAATTCTGGAAAGAAGTCTGGCAAGAACCAGGCCACACAGGCGAAGAGCGTTCGCGGCATCCGTAAGGATGTCGTCCTCGTCAGCGCTCAAACACAAGCCGAGGTTGAATTCACTGCGGACAATCCGGGGAATACATTGCTTCACTGCCATCAGCAAAACCACATGGATCTAGGCTTAATGGTACTTCTTCGTTATGCGTAGGCGACCGCATATCTGGCTTTTCAGTTTGTTATTAGCTGCGCTTGCCTGCGCGGCAGCGCCCGCTGGCGCGCAGGGCAACTACGAGATTCAGGTCTATGGTGCGGATACCGTGCCGGCGAAAAATCTGATGGTCGAACTGCATTCGAACTTCACGCCCGAAGGACAGAAATACGTAATCAATGGCGTCTATCCGACCAACCACCAGGAACACGAAACCCTCGAACTCACAGAAGGAGTCAACGCCTGGTTCGAAGTTGGCTTCTATGTTTTCACTAGCGAGCAGGAGGGCCACGGTGTTCAATGGGTGGGCGATCACATCCGTCCCCGCGTGCGAGTCCCGGATTCGTGGCACTGGCCAATCGGCTTCAGTGTCTCTACCGAGATCGGATATCAGCGAGCGTTCTATTCGCCAGATACATGGACATGGGAGATCCGTCCGATCATCGACAAATCAGTCGGGCGTTGGTACTTCGCTTTCAACCCGGCGCTGGAGCGGACATGGCATGGGCCCGACGTCAAGCAAGGCGTGGGCTTCTCTCCAGCGGCGAAACTCAGTTATGACTTGACCCGAGCCATCAGCGGCGGCATCGAGTATTACGCAGACTACGGCCGCATCGGCTCCTTCGACGACCTTCACGATCAGCAACAACAGATCTTTGCAGTCACCGATCTCAACGTTTCGCCCAAGTGGGAGATTAATATCGGGGTTGGTATCGGTCCTACCGCCGCCACTGACCACTTGATTGTGAAAGCTATCCTCGGACGGCGCTTCGATTGGGGGAAACATTCACCCGTTGAGTAGCAGACACAACGTGTCCGCAACCCAGCTGCGGGTTTTGGCAGTACGGCGAATGAACGGGGCCATCGGACCCGAGAATGCCGTTGGGACAACGGCAAAGCTTGGAAGATGTCTAGAGGAACAGGGAAGGTAGTGGCGGGGGGAGACAGAGAGCATGAATTCGGCCCCTTGGCCGAATCCATCGCGCGTTTGTTGCGCGATTCTCTTATGTTTACATAAATCGTTTGTTATCAATAACGTTATTCTGGTGGAGGCGGCGGGAGTCGGACTATTTAGGGTGTTGACAGCACGTAAGTTATCGATTCTTCGTATGGCCAGAAGGGCAAGAAAGGCCCCATTGCCCGATCCATTGTACGTTTATTGTACGAAAACGTTCTTCGCTTTGGGTGCCCACGGACACCATATAGCGCCACAGTATCCCATATTCGCCGGCACGGATCGAGAAAAAACTCGACCCCGCTTCGCCGAATCCCTATTTTGCAAGTCGAAGCAGGATGACTCCGAACCATTTTCCAGAGCGCGGTCTCGTATAAGCTCTGAGACCTTCACAGTCAAGAATCCTGTTCCCCTATTTTCGTAATGAATAAGAATCGAAAATAGTGGAGTTAGCTATTTTCGACCAGCATGGCTTAGCGCTGCCGGGAGGCTCGATGCATTGCCCGGACTAACTTCCCATAACCCCGTTTGCACCGCGAGACAAAGCGCCGAAGGATTCCGCCTTCCTTCCGTGTGGCCACATTCCTCATTCTCGGCGTCACTTTTTCCCGACTGCCGAATCCCACAGTCGTGACGGCAGGGCACCGAACGATGAGCTGGCCTTCAATTCCGACTTCAGTGGAGCAAACGATGAAAGGCAAGGTTGTACTCGTAACCGGGGCGAATGGTGGCCTTGGAACCTATGTGACCCAGGTGTTTCTCGACGCCGGAGCGACCGTCATTGGCACATCACGGAACATACAACAATCGGATTTCAGCAACTCCGGCTTCACTGCCATGCCTGCCGAGATTTCGACTCGCGAGGGCGCTAAGGGCCTGGTTGATCAGGTTGAGGCGCGTTTCGGAAAGCTCGATGTTCTGGCGCACACAGTCGGAGGGTTCGCTGGAGGCCAATCGGTTGCGGATACCGACGACGCCACTTTTCAGCGGATGTTTGATCTGAATCTGAATTCCGTATTTCACATCCTCCGCGCGGCGATTCCAGCACTACGGCAGACGGGCGACGGACGCATCATCGCGATTGGAAGCCGGGCGGCGCTCGAACCCGGGGCCGGCGTTGGTGCCTATAGCGCTTCCAAGGCTGCCATGGTTTCCCTGATCAGAACCGTGGCTCTGGAAAACAAGGATGTGGGACTCAGGGCGAACGTGATCTTGCCGGGTACGATGGACACACCCGCCAACCGTAAGGCTATTCCAAACGCAGATTTTTCAAAATGGGTTCGGCCAGCGGGGATTGCAAGCTTGGTCACATGGTTGGCTGGCGATGCTGGGAAGGACCTCAACGGGGCGGTAATTCCGGTTTACGGCAGCGATGTTTGAGATTCTGGCCAAAGCGTTCGTTTACGGTCTCGAGGTCTACGTCGCTCTCGGGCTGATATTTGCCGGGCCGTTTGCGTGGTTCGGCGTTCAGCGGTTGGACTCTGAAGCTCAGGGATCCGGCATGGGGTTCCGGTTACTAATCCTGCCCGGTGTCGCTGCCTTCTGGCCCATGTTCCTCTACCGTTGGACGCGAGGATTCGTGGAGCCTCCCGTGGAAAAGAACCCGCACCGGCTATTGGATAAACAATGATTCAGCCACTTAGAACCGTGCATCGTCTTGCATTTGTCGCACTAGCCTTCGTTCTGCCTGTGGTCCTCGTGGCAGGGCTCGGAGCGCGGCGTCCGCGCGGGCCTTCGCGTGTCCTAGTTCTCCAGTTGTCGAGTTCAGCATACTTGGTGAGAAAGTCAGACGCCCTGTGGCAGAAGCACGCGATCCAAACTGAGTTCTACAGCGATTCAAATCTTTCGGGAGACATCCAAGTTGCGATGCGTCCGGCGCAGGAGTTGAACGAGCCGGACTTGCTTCTCTATTGGTCGGTGGCGCAACCGACTGGAGACTCCCTGCCCGACGCTGCGCAGTTGCTCGGACCCTTTGCTGTGGGTGAGGCTTTTAGTTTGCCATTGAGTGCCGACCGGGGTGGATACCTCATTTTGTTCAGTTTGCCGCACCATGGCCTGTTTGACACTGCCAAGGTGGAGAAGTTGCCATGAGCGTCCAGTATGGTGCGATCAGCTGGAACCGGCAGAAGAAAGTCTACGATGTCACCTTTTTGTCTCTGCTGGGGTTATACCTCGGAATGTTTGTCGGAGTTGGCGCGTGGCGTAACCCAAGCGCGACGGCGGAGACACTGCTGATTCGCGCTCTAGGAACTGGCGCCTTCCTGCTCCTGAACGTTGTGCTCTGCATCGGACCGCTGGCGCGTCTGGATCGTCGCTTTCTGCCACTACTCTACAACCGCCGGCACCTGGGCGTGACCACTTTTCTGCTCGGCCTGGCACACGGAGGGTTCGCGCTGTTTCAGTTTCACGCGCTGGGAAACGCAAATCCGCTGGTGAGCCTTTTCATCAGTAATCCGCGATACGGGAGTATTGCCGACTTTCCATTTCAAGCTCTCGGCTCTCTCGCGCTGATCGTTCTCTTTCTGATGGCGGCTACAAGTCACGACTTCTGGCTGCGCAACCTCTCCGCGCCTGTCTGGAAGCGTCTGCATATGATGGTGTACGTGGCCTACGCGCTGCTGGTCGCCCACATCACATTGGGAGCATTGCAGTCGGAAACGAGTCCAGTATTGGCAGGGGCGTTGATCCTGGCCGTAGCGACGGTAGTTTCGCTGCATCTCGCCGCGGCACTTCGTGAGAAGAAGGTAGACCGGGCAAAGCTGCAGGCTGTTGACGATGGGTTTGTCAAAGTCTGCCCCGTCGATCAAATTTCGGAAAAGTGCGCCACGATTGTTTCCATTTCCGGCGAGCGCGTGGCGGTTTTTCGCTACGACGGCAAGGTCTCTGCTATTTCCAACGTTTGCCAGCACCAGAACGGGCCGCTTGGAGAGGGCCGCATTATCGATGGCTGCGTCACCTGTCCGTGGCACGGTTATCAATACCGACCGGAGTCAGGCGCCGCGCCAGCGCCCTTCAAGGAAAAAATCCCGACTTTCCGGGTGAAGCTTGTCGACGGAGTTGTTTTTGTTAATCCCCGCCCTAACGCGCCGGGTACCTACGTCGAACCTGCTGAAATTGGGCGAGGGAGGAGCTAGCGTAATGAATGACTTCTACGTGGGCTACTTGCCCAAGGCGCCGATCTCACTGGCTCGCTTTGTCCGAAAAGTCATTCTTGTGCTTGGCTTGCTGGCAGTCACTGCAGCTCTGGCGCTGGTCGTTGGACAGATGCCGTTCGCGAATTCTGCGTTTGAATACGGGAAGGTGCGCAAGTTCGAAGGGATCCTCGAAACGCGGCCTTATCCAACGCTGTTGGTCGCGCGTCCGGGGCAAGTCGGACAAGAAGAGAGATATTCGCGGTATCTCTTGGTTGCTCCGGGGAAGCACGGGGCAGACGATCTTGTTGCTGACTTCGATGGCAAACAAGTCCGCCTGCAGGGCCAGTTGATCTATCGTGAGGGCGGGGTAATGGTGGAAATTGAGCCCGGCTCGGTCAGTTTTCTGGGTACCTCACCTGCAAACCAAGAGACCGCGCGCGACCTGGGGCCGGTAACACTCACGGGAGAAATCGTAGACAGCAAGTGCTATCTGGGCGTGATGAATCCTGGCAAAGGAAAAGTCCATCGCGACTGTGCGTCGCGCTGTCTGAGCGGAGGAATTCCACCGATCTTCGTCACCTTGAACGGAGAAGACCAGTTCTTGTTGGTCGGTCCTGATGGAAACGCGGTTGGGCGAGATGCGTTGCGCGAGTTTGTCGCGGAACCAATCACTATTCAAGGAGAGCTGCTGCGAAGAGGAGAGAGTCGACTCCTGAGGATCGACGTCGGAGCCTTGCGTCAATCGCCGAATAAGTTAGAAGTATCGCTACGATCAGCAGGACTCCGGAGGTAAGAAAAACAGGAACCTGCGCAGGAAGAGTCTGGCTGAAAAGACTTTGTTTCGTGTTCAAGCCTTCAGAAAGCGAGCCTGGACTCTTGGGTGCAGAGTCTTCAGATCCATCAGTGTCAGGAAGTCAATCGTCTTGAACTCACGGTCGATAGCCGGGGGACCGCAGATTTTTGCCCCCACCGCGAGGTATGTGCGCAACAGCTTCGGGACCTTATCGCTCGCATCTCCTGGTGCCACCGTAGGCACCGCAAAATCCGGACGAGGGATGGTGCGTAGTTGTGCGTCAACCAAGTATTTCTGCAACGCCCCATAAACAGCGGTCGCCTGCGCCGGGTCCTGCGACGTGAGCGAAGAGCAGCCGATGAGATACCGCCCGCCGTGACGTGCAGCGTACTGGGCAATGCCACGCCACAGCAGAAACAGCACGTCCGTCGAACGGTGATCGCGATGCACGCAAGCGCGGCCCAGTTCGATCACCTCGTTGCCCAGCCTACGGTAAGGCTTGAAGTCGAATTCCTGCGCGCTATAA
>Ga0074045_10005174_pt1 | contig 11433 bp, 11 predicted proteins | sample BogForMeECP23OM2_FD_94442 | JGI IMG/M metagenome (GOLD analysis project Ga0074045, IMG submission 94442) | Bog forest soil microbial communities from Calvert Island, British Columbia, Canada - Bog Forest MetaG ECP23OM2 | ecosystem: Environmental > Terrestrial > Soil > Wetlands ...
CCTGCCTCCCGTGCTGCCCGATAACCGCACACGCCGGTTCGCCCCGCTGCCGAGGCAAACCGACAGAAAAACAACTGCAGCCCTCAGCAGTTGACAGGTCGCTCCATATCAGGGATGGTGTCTCTCTCTTCAAAACCGCCGTAGGCGCAAACCCTCATCGCTATCCGCGCTCCCCATCCGCATCGATCCGTCGAACGACGATCTCTCGGATGAACCGCCCGTCAACAGCGGAAAAACGTTCGGGCCTCGACGTCTCACGCATGGCACCCACCCGCTGTGCTGCCAGGTCAGCGAGCAGCACCGACAAGCCGCTGCCTCGTACCACGACGTCGTGCGCCACGAAAACCAAACGTATCTCGTCTTCGCCGCCTTCGGCATACAGAAATTGACTCCACGGCAAGACGTACGTCCGTTTCAGTAGAACGATCTCCAGGGCAGCCGTCCGCTCGTCCCGCGCTATCGACCATGGCTTCCCGTTATCGGCTGAGACCGCGTTCATGGGTTCTCTCCCTCCTGATCTGCTGCTGGATCTTTCCCGGCAACGATGTCACTAATCGTGCCGCCCGCCTCACAAGATCGCGCGCGGCCTGCAGCCCGCGATGCTCACCTCGCGTGTAACACCGCCTCGTCCCCCTCGCCAATTCTGATGCTGACTTACGGGCAGCCGAACTCGCCACCGAGGCCCGCAGCCCCACCTTGTCGCTCGTGATCACAGTAACGCTTCGCCGCCCGCGCGATGCCGCCACGTAGAACAACTCCTTCTGCATGCCGTCTGCAGAGACGATCACCGACCCAACGGTTTTGCCCTGGCTGCGATGCGCCGTTACGGCATAACCGTGCGCAAACTGTCGGAAATTGGACGGCAGGACACGGCCATCTTCGAGTGCGATGCGCCCTTGTTCGTCTACTGACGAAACCGTCACGATTTCCCCATTGGTCGCGCGGAATCCCGCCTCCCTTCGGTTCGCCGTGAGTAGGAGCCGGTCACCTGCCGCAATCTCGATCCCTCGGCGCTCCATGACGTCGAAACTGTTCCCCTGTTGGCCGGTGATCCGCCGCTCTTGGCCACGTTCGTTGCGAACCGTGACGTGGTTGCCACTCACGCAGACCACCTCAACCGTTTCATTTTTCTCGATCCCTTTTGCTTGCCTGTGGAAGCAGAGGATCTGGCCGGGACGGAAGTTGCGTAACTCCCGTTTCTGCGCCGTGCTCCAGCTCAGCGATACATCGCGCACCGTTTGGACCGGCGCACCCAACCCGCCCGAACGCTTCCGCTCCGCGCGGATCGCCTCGGTCACGCGACCGATTTCCTCGTGCGTGGCGCAGACGACTAAGGCGTTATGCGCCCCGGCCTCTGAATAGGCCTTGGCAACGGCCGACGCACGATCAGCCGGCGCAACCTCCCTCACGGCACCGAGGGCATTCAGTTTCTCGAATCCGCGCTCCGGGTTTCGCCGAAGTTCTTGCATGGCGTCCCGATAATCCGGCGCCTTTTGCCGCTGGACTTCCGTCAGGGCTACGCTCTTTAGACGCGATTCACTTTCCAACACTCGCAACGCGTCGCCCGCCTCGACGCTCTGAATCTGTTTTGTATCGCCGGTGAATACGATGCGGGCACTGTGACGCTGAGCCAGTTTCAGCAACTCCCACATCTGGCGGCTGGAGATCATACCGGCTTCGTCCACGATCAGAACCTTGCCGCCGAGTGCCGCCTGGATTCGCTGATCCTGTATCAGCCGCTCGACCGTGATAGCCTCCTGGAAGCCCGCCTTCTGTAGTTCCTCAACCGCGCTCATGGTTGGCGCGACGGCGAGCAACCCACGACCCGCTTCGACTAACCGGCGCCGCACTTCCTGAAGGGTTACTGTCTTGCCGGTACCGGCAGCACCGCAGATGTTCATCGCAAGGTCCCGTGAGGCGAGCACGGCCTCAACAACACTCCTCTGCTCGGGGCGTAGACGGTCGGACGTGGCAATCGCAGCCCGGTTACCGAGCGCTTCAAAGCCGCCAACGCCACCGTTGATAGTTTCGATCATCGCGCGCTCCCGGCGGAGACTCGCCGCCGTGGCGACTTCGCTACCCTGACGAAGGACCTCCCCGCGCGCCTCCTGAACCGTGAGCGCCCCTTTCAGATCAGCCGCACTGACGCGTCCCCGGCCGTGACGTAGCGCCTCGGTGAGAAGCGCATGATCGCGAGCCACCGAAACGCGCTCGAACACATGCTCCTGGGCGTACTGCAGGGACAACTCGGCCGGCTCCAATGGAGCCGGCGCCTTGGAACTCGATCGCGCCAAGCCTGTCAGCGTCTCCGCTTCCGTGGTGGTTAGCCTCTGGCGCTGACGAGAGCGCAACTCCTTGGTCGAGATTTCGGTTAGCTTATCCGGACGCGATTCGCGTACCAACACGGCAACCTCGTTGTCGCTCGGCTGGCGTCCGTTTGTTTTGACGAACTCTCGGATCGCGGCGTCGCGCTGCTGACTCCGCTGGCTGAACTTGGCGAGAAGCTCCGCGGAAACACCTGCAATCTCAAAGCCGCAGTCCCGCCCCTTGGCGTCGCAGCGGTCCTCGACCGTGTAACCAAGTTCTCGCACTGTGTGGGCGAGCGAATTGCGGTAGACCTCACTCAGGTAAGCGCGACGCTCGTAGATGCCGGACGCCTGCAATGCTTTCCATCGACCTTCCGTGCCGTCATAGGTCAGATTAGCCGCAACAGCGTGCGTGTGAAGCTGAGGATCGAGTTCTCGGCTGGCGTCGTGATGGTAAACGGCCAGAATCACGTTGCCAGTGGTTCGATCCCCATTGGCGCCACCTTGGCGCACCCGCGCCGCCGCGCAGGATTCGAGTTCTTCGAGCGCCGCCGCAACGGCGGTCTGATGGGCCTGCACCAACCGAACGTCTCCACCAAGAACTGCCAGGAGCGAAATCGACTTTGGCGCCGAGATCGTGAAATCATACAGGGATCGCGCCTGGCAGAGTGTCTCTCCGCCAACGCCAACGCGGTCGGCGCCGCGCCGCTGCCGCAGGAACTCTCCGGTTCTGGGATCGAGGCCTTGGCGCAGCGCGTCGAAGTCACTGGCATCCACTGCGCCGCTCACCCCCGCAAGTTCGGCTCCCCGGCCGAGCCATTGGCCGACAACCCGCTCCCCTTCGGCGTAGTAGTCGCTGTGTTCCAGATGCCTGGATGCGTATCCCTTCCCATCCGACATGGCGCGGATTGTGAGCATTCGCGAGCCTACCGCTTAAGTTTGGGCGCCACGTTCGCTGCCGGCGCAGGAGAAGCCGGAACACTTGCGTCAGACGTGCTTTTGGGCGAACTGAGCCAACGCTCCGCCATCATCCCGAGTATCAGCCCCAACAGGAGAGCAATCGCGCAGAAGCTATGCAGCGACCATCGGTACGCTTGGCTGAACGTCCAGGAGAGATTGTCCGCCGCCCGTTTCGCTGCATCCGTGGCGCGCGACACCGCATCTTCGATGTTCTGAACTGCCACGCTTGCTTCCTGCGCCGCACTTCCATAGGATCCGCCCAGTTCGCTCGCCACGCGGCCGAACTCTGCCGTCGTGTTCTTCATATCTTTGGCGATTACTGCCAGCGTCTCGGCTGTTTGCGGAATTGTGGACTGAACGAACTGCTGCCGCAGATTCTCGCTGACCTTCCCGGCAATCGCTTCCGGGCTGATGCCATTTGCGATTGTCGTAGGCAGTTGGACCAGTCGATCATCAAGAAGCCGATGATAGGCTTCAGTGGATTCCTGGGACTGACGGATTGCGTCCGCCGCTTCGCGCAAGCCACTGTCCAGGTCTTCTCGCTCTGTGGCGATGCGGTTGGGAACCTGCTGCATCAATAGTGTCAGAATCTGCATCGCCCTCAGAATCCGCAGCATCTCGTCGTTTTCGGGTAGCGTTCGGCAGTGCCGCATCTCGCGGTAGTAGTCGGCTCGCACTTCTTCCGGCAGGGCGTTGGCGATACGGTCGATGAGGTCCGGCTCCGAGCGCTCCGCAGCTTGAACTTCCCACGTCATGGCAACAACAGATCCTTCACTTTTTCAAATTCCGAGATCATCCGCCGCCGATAGCTCTGGGAGCGCATCACCATTGAGGCCTTCTGCAATTCCGCGGCGTTGGTCTTTCGAGATGCCACCTCGTTCAGAGTCACACCGTGATTGCGCATCGCGTTCTCCAAATCCGGCAGGCGATCGTCCATGCGGATTACCGCCGGGTGGAAGATCTCCTGAAACTGCAATGCCTGTTCGCTGGTGCGCCAGTAGGTGAATTCGGACTGCTCGCTGAGGCTGTTCTCCACGATCAGAAACACGACCCGGTTCTGGAGTCGCGCTGCCCACGAGAGCACGCTCTCGACGCTGGCGGGGTCGTCCGTGACGACGCCAACCGCCGTGAAAGCGATGCCGGCCTCCGCTACGTCCGGATACATCTTGTCGAACCAATCGTGGGTGATGCGGCCGGAACCGGCACCCATATCGGCGAGAATCACCGGCTCCCCATCGGCAAGATGATCGACGAATGTATCGAGACCTGCGGGAGTATGGATGTTGACCTTCGGTGCCCGCTCGCCGAAGAAATGACCCAGCGAACCACGCGCCTTGTTTTCCGTGTCCAGGTCCAGCAGCGTTACCGGAATCTCGTTTGCGTCGAACCATTCGGCAAGGCCTGTCATGACGCTTGTCTTGCCGACGCCCCCTTTGCCGCCCATGGAAAGAATCACCCGCTTTGCGGCGCTCCCTGCGGTCGCACTGATCGATGCTTCCTCGCCTGTCGCTCTTGACTTCATGACAACCTCCCTCCCCTCCGCAGAACCTTACCCCACATCGTCTACAACTCGCCGTAGACGAGAGCCAGTTCGGCAAGCACCACCTGTAGCGCGGGCTCGGCCAGCGCCGCTGCAAACACACCTTTCAGACTCTCCCACTCAGCCTCCGCAAAGGTGAACATCACCCCGTCTGCACGGCGGCGAAACTGAAACTTCACTGGCTGGCCTGGAGTGGTCGTGTCCGCCGAAGCGTGGAAGTACACGCCATCCCAAGTCCGCCCCGGCTCGAGTTGCTGCAGCATGGCCACAAATTCCTGGATCTCCGGGTACGGACCGAGCGGATAGACAACGCCGCGGCCATCCATCGCCAGCGCCAATTGAATCTCTCCCTCCGTGTTCACGGAGGCCTTCAGATGCAGATCGCCAGCAGATACCGAAGGAATGGGCGAAGTGAATACAGGTCCTTCATGCCTCACGCGCACCGGGCGGCGTTCGCGGACCCAATGCCCGCGCGCGGCCAACCGGAACAGCGTGGCCATGTGCGGCACCAACACTCGGTTGAGAGTAATCAAGTCGTTCAGTGCCTCATCGCGCAGCGCCACATAAAGGTTGCGGCCAGCAAAAGCGCCCTTCTTCGCATCCGAAGGCTCGCGCAATTCCCGTATCAAACTCGTGACGACCTGCGGAACGAACTCCGGATCGAATTGACGTTCGTTGAACGCAGCGGCATCCGGCACGCCAAGGTTGCTGAGATAATAGCGATCGAGCCCGGTGCCTCGGTCGGTGCGCAGAATGCGGACCGCAAGCAGTGATTCCAGCACCGCGCAAAACGCTCCAGAGCTCGGCACGGCAGAATTCTCGGAGACTGCTTCGCACGCGACCTGCACGTACTGCGCGAGAAAGATCCATTCGGCGCGCGACAAAGGCTGGCGCTGCTCCCATTTCTTACGAACGGCCGCGAGCGAATCGGTCGGGGCCTGCTGCAGTTCGGCGACTTCGAGACGGAAGTCGAGCCGGTCGTCCTTTGCCGACTCCAGAAGAATCTTGGCCACGTCCGAAGTGGAGACAGTTTCGCCACGGTCGTGGGAGATCACCTGCTTGGATCTCTCCAAGAACTCCCGGAGCGCGTCGGAGATGCGGATTGATAAAGTCTGCTGCTGAGGTTTTCGCTCCATTGATCCCTATAGTGGCACAAGATTCGCCGTGATGCAATAGTATCGATACATTTGCTTGCATTGCTTGAGCGTGTGTGCCACAATGAAGTCGTTGGGGGATACATGAGTAGTCTTTTAACCGAGCAGGATGTGGCTAAGCAACTGCACGTAAGTCTCGCGGCATTGCGACGTTGGAGGTTGGAAGGGCGAGGGCCGAGGTTTATCAAGGTCGGTTCGTTGGTGCGCTACCGGCCGGAAGAGCTGGAGCAGTGGGTTGCAGCGCAACCTACAGGTGGCTCCTCGGATCCTCGGCTTCCCGCAGCAGGTTTGGATCGGACTGCACGCTCGGCCCGTGTGGGGGCTTGATTAGATACGAATATTGATCCATACTGAAAAGTATGAGAGTCGGTGAGCGAGGCCAAGTGACAATTCCAAAGGACATTCGCGACCAGTTCGGGCTCGGCCCGAATTCTGACGTCGAGTTCCACGTCGAACACGGCTCGATCATCTTGACGAAGGCGCCGAAGAGGCTCGACCTGGACAAGTGGAAAGGCCACTGTAGCGGCAGTTTCGGGGATCTTGGATATCCTTCCGTCGACGACTTTATCGAGGACATTCGGGGCCGATGATCACCGCCATCGATACCAACGTTTTGCTCGACGTTCTTCTTCCGAACCCCGATTTTTGCGATGCTGCCATGGAGTCGCTCCAGGCTTCCGCCACAGCCGGGTCTCTGGTGGTCTGCGATCTGGTTTACTCCGAGCTCTGCGTCCATTTCTCGACCCAGGAAGAGTGCGACGATTTTCTCGCGGCCAACGAGATTCGGGTCGAGCCCTTGAGTCGTGCCGCGCATTTCGCCGCCAGCCGCGCGTGGCGGGAATATCGCCGGCAGGGCGGCCCGCGCGTACGGATTTTGGCCGATTTTCTGGTTGGCGCGCACGCCCAACTTCAAGCGAGCCAGCTGCTGTCGAGAGACCGGGGCTTCTACCGAAAGCTATTCCCTTCACTAAACCTCGTCGATCCGAGCGAGCGCTCCCTGCCCAAACAGGAGTAACCTCGATGTCTGTCTTCAAGCGCGGCGACGTCTACTGGTATCACTTCCTCTTCGCGGGACGGCATATCCAGGAGTCCGCCAGGACCTCATCGAAAACGTTGGCCAAGGCAGCCGAGCAGCATCGGCACAGGGAACTCGAAGAGGGCTTCAATTCCGTGGTTGATGATCGCAGGGAGCGCATCCGCACCATTGCCGATCTGGCTGCGAGTTTCTTTGAAGACTACAAGCTCCGCCATCGGTCCGCAACGTTTGCCGAATACGCCCTGAAGCACGTCGCACGTCTGATCGGTGGCCTGATGACCGTGGACATTTCGGAGCAGACCATTCTCGGATACCAGTCCGCACGCCTCAAGGAAAAGGCCTCGCCCAAGACGATCAACGAGGAAGTCGGAATCCTACTGCGAATGCTGCAGGATCGCGGCGACGCGCTGCGCGTCAGGTTGCGCCGCAGGAAACAACTGAAGCTGAAGGTGCGCCAACAAGTGGGCCGGGCCTTTTCCCCGGAAGAGAAGGTCCTCCTTTATGAGCAGGCGCTCCATCGCAGGTCCAAGGCCATCTATCCCGCGCTGGTCCTGGCTCTCAATTGCGGTTTGCGCGACAAGGAGCTTCGACAACTGCAATGGGGACGCATTCACCTGGACGACGCTCTTCTCATAGTCGGCGAGACAAAGACCGATGGGGGAACCGGCCGGACGATTCCGCTGAACTCGACCGCACTCGCGGCTGTCAACGACTACGCCGAATGGTACGAAGAAAAGTTCGGCAAGTTGAGCCCCGAGTGGTTCCTCTTCCCATTCGGGAAACCGCAGCCCACCGACCCGACCAAGCCGTGCACCACTTTCAAAACCGTGTGGACCAAGATCCGCGAGGAGTCCGGCGTCAAGGGCCGATGGCATGACAACCGGCACACGCTCGTCACCGAACTTGCCGAAAGCGGCGCCGGCGATCAGACGATCCAGGATATCGCCGGGCACGTCTCCAAGCAGATGCTGAAGCACTATAGCCACATCCGCATGGAAGCGAAACGCAAAGCCCTCGAATCCATCGTGGGCCGCAAGAAGACGTCATCAGGCGCGCGCTGAAGCTTCGTAAGCGCTATCGAGCCGGCCAATCTCCAGATGAGCTTACTTGCAGTTCGGACGACCTCACCGACGACCGTCGGCATCGGCCCCTCGCAAGCACAGATGATCGTACGTGCGGCGAGATCGACTGCACGATCCGTGTCGCTACATTTCTACAGGTTTTGAGGTGTGGTCGCTACAATTTCCGCTACACTGAGGCTTTCATGGGCCGTGGTGGATTTTGTAAGTTGTTGATTTTATTTGGCTCCTCAGGTAGGACTCGAACCTACAACCCTTCGGTTAACAGCCGAATGCTCTACCATTGAGCTACTGAGGAGCAATGAGGTAACTTCATTACATCAAACGGACCGCCAGGTGTCAAATGCCAGGCCCGCGGGCGGGCGCTCGGCGCGCGAGTGACATCTTGTCGATCTTAGTTCCTGGCGGCGTCGGTGCAGCGGACTTGGGCGCTGGAAGGTGAGGCTGGCTTCAGCCCCGATTCCCTCGCCACCACCGAACACCGGCGCTCCGCCATCCCGACAGCGATCTTCCAGCGGCGCGATTCTTGTGGCGGCTCCATCGCCGCTCGGTTGCATCGCCGCTAATTGCGCTACTATCAGGTGTTTTGGAGACATCCGTGGCGGATCGCGAGGCAGTCCGATGAAGATCACATTCTGGGGCGCGGCGGGGACGGTAACCGGCTCGATGCATTTGGTGGAGTCGGACGGGCGGCGATACGCGCTCGATTGTGGGCTCTTTCAGGGGCGGCGCAAGGAGGCGGAAGAGAAAAACCGCCATCTGCCGGTCGCCGGCTCGTCGATCGATGCGGTGGTGCTCTCGCACGCTCACATCGACCACAGTGGCAACCTGCCGACGCTTGTGAAGAACGGTTTCACTGGTCCGATCTACTCGACTCCGGCGACCATCGACCTGTGCAACTGGATGCTGCGCGACACCGCCCACATCCAGGAAAAGGACGCAGAGTTCCTCAACAAGCGTCGAGAGCACCGCAAAGCGTCCGGTCTGGAAAACGGCCACGCGGTGCCGCTGTATACGACCGAGGACGCCGAGCGCACTCTTCCGCTGTTCCAGCCGGTCGCCTACCACGAGCCACGCAAGTTGAGCGCGAATCTCAGCTACGTCCCCTACGATGCTGGTCACATACTGGGTTCGTCGTGCGTGGTGCTCGATGAAGAGCAGAACGGCGCGCGCGTGCGGCTGACGTTCTCCGGCGACGTGGGCCGTCCGCATCTGCCCATCATTCGCGATCCGGAGACAATGCCCGCGTCCGAGTACCTGATCGTCGAAAGCACTTACGGCGGCCGCTTGCACAAGGACGTGAGCCACGTGGAGAACAAGCTGGCCGATATCGTCAACCGGACGGCGGCGCACGGTGGCCGCATTATCGTTCCCGCTTTCTCGGTAGGCCGCACGCAGCAATTGGTGCTATTGCTGCACCAGCTTGCCAATCAGAAGCGGATTCCCAGCATCCCGATCTTCGTCGATAGCCCGCTGGCGATCAACGTTACCCAGGTCCATAGGGACCATCCCGAATGTTTCAACGAAGAAACCCGCCAGTATCTCGTCCATAGCGAGGACCCGTTTGGATTCTCGCGCTTGCAATACGTGCGCGAAGCCAGCGAATCGAAGAAGCTGAACGACCTGCACGGCCCCTTCGTCGTGATCTCCGCCTCGGGAATGTGTGAGGCGGGGCGCATCCTGCACCACTTGCGCAACGGCATCGAGGACCCGCGCAACACCATCCTCATCACCGGCTTTCAGGCGCAGGACACACTGGGGCGCAAGCTGATCGAGAAATGGCCAGAAGTGAAGATCTTCGGCGAGCCGGTGCGGGTGCGCGCCGCAATTGCCAGCCTCGACGAACTGAGCGCTCACGCCGATTACAACGAGCTGCTCGATTGGATCCGCCCGCTGGCTCCTTCCCTGCGCAGAGTCTTCCTGGTGCACGGCGAGCCGCAGCAATCGGCCGCGTTCGCCCAGCACATCCAGTCCCAGCTCCGCTTGGAATCGGTGATACCCAAACCGGGCGAGAGCTTCGAGCTGGCGTGACGCGGCGCGGGCCTGGTAGCGGCTGCCTGGTCGCTTCAGACCGCATGGGGAGCGCGCGCCTGACAGCCTCCGCCACCATACAATAAGGACGTATGATTTCCGCGCTTCCGATAGTGGGCGGCTCCGTGGCGTGTGGCGTGGGCTCGATGTGGTGGGCGGTGCGTGGGCGCGCGTCGGCAGTGTTCGCCCCCTCCGTGTGGCGGGGGCCGCGGAGGCGTCGTGCGGTGGCGTTGACCTTCGATGACGGGCCCAGCGAGGGGACGCCGCAGATTCTCGAAATCCTGGCGGCTCACGGCGCGCTGGCGACGTTCTTCCCGTGCGGCGCTAACGTCGCGCGGCTGCCGGAGATCACGCGCGCAGTGGCTCAGGCCGGACACGAAATCGGCAATCACGGCTACGCCCATCCCCTGTGCTGCTTCCGTTCGGAGCGGTTTATCGAAGCCGACATGGAGCGCGCGCAACGGATTATCCTGGAGCGCACCGGGGCGCGGCCCGTCTGGTTTCGCGCCCCGTATGGCGTCCGCTGGTTTGGCATGCGCCGCGCGCAGCGGCGCCTTGGCCTTCGGGGCGTGATGTGGACTGTAATAGGCTATGATTGGAGTCTGGGGACGGAGGCAACCGTCGAACGGATGGCCGGGCGCGTGTCGAACGGCGCGATCCTGTGTCTGCACGATGGCCGCGAAATCCGCACGCAGCCCGATATAGGTGTTACCATCGAGGCCGTGCGCCGCCTGATTCCTCTGTTGCTGGAGCGGGGCTATAAACTTGAAACGGTAAGCCAACTCTTATGTCCGACGACTTGATAGAACGGGTTCGCAAATCGATCGCTACCTCCAAACGGATTCCCGTGGAGACGGTCACCATCGACAGCGATTTTCAGCAATTGGGGATCGATTCGATGGACGCGGTGGAGATTCTGTTCGCGCTCGAGAACGAATTCGACATCAACATTCCCGACGACGAAGTGCGCAGCGTGCGCGGCGTGCGCGATATGTGCGTTGGAGTCGAAAAATTGCTGGCGGCCAAAGCGGCGGCGGCGGAAACCCAGGCCGGCCAGTAGGGGATGCGCCGCGTCGCCATCACCGGGCTGGGCGCCATTTGCGCACTCGGCCGGAACACCGCAGAAGTGGCCGAATCGCTCCGCCAGGGCCGTTCGGGAATCGCGCCGATCGAATCCACCGACGCATCGCAACTACGCTTTCGCAATGGCGCGGAAGTTCGCGGCTACAGCCACCAGGGATATTTCGAGGACCGGCAGGCGGATTTCATCGACCGCTTCGCTCAGTTCGCGGTGATTGCCGCGCGCGAGGCCGTCGCCAGCGCGGGC
>Ga0074045_10005175_pt1 | contig 11432 bp, 7 predicted proteins | sample BogForMeECP23OM2_FD_94442 | JGI IMG/M metagenome (GOLD analysis project Ga0074045, IMG submission 94442) | Bog forest soil microbial communities from Calvert Island, British Columbia, Canada - Bog Forest MetaG ECP23OM2 | ecosystem: Environmental > Terrestrial > Soil > Wetlands ...
GCCGCGCAACGCACGGACACCGTGATTCACATTTTATTGGTCGTGGACCCAAGGTACGGAGGAAATCCCAGCGTGGCGCACAAGCTCGCGGATGAAACGGGCGGACGGATGATTTCGGTGCGCGGGGAAAAAAATCTGGAAGAAGCATTTGACCAGATTTCCGAAGAGCTGCGCAGCCAGTACACCTTGGGCTACTACCCCACCAACAATACCAAGGACGGAAAATTCCGGAAAATCAGGGTCGAGATGAGCAACCATGATCTGAAGGTGCTGGCGCGCAAAGGCTATTACGCGCCCAGAAGTTGAAGCGGGTTTACCAACTCTTCTTGGCCTCGAAAAGAATCATTCCGCAGGCACTCTTGCTAAAGATAAGATGACTCATCGGCGCGGAGACGCACTGATCGCCGTGTAGGCCTTCGCTACTCAGCTTTGCGGAATATGGAGACGAAACGCAAATTGTCATCCCGAGCGCAGCGAGGGATCTGCTTTTGCCTGAAGTTGAGACAGAGCGGATTCCTCGCGCCGAACCCGCGCTCGGAATGACAAACCGCTCTCGTTGGACCTTTTCCCGATGCTCGTGAGGTGTCACTATCATCTGCGACGCTCACTCGTATCGCTAGGCGACGGAGCAGGACTCCGGAACGATCCCTATGATCAACGAAACTATCGGACACTATCGCATCCTGCGGCAGTTGGGAAGCGGCGGGATGGGTGTGGTGTATGAAGCCGAGGATGTCAGGCTGGGACGCCGGGTGGCGCTGAAGTTCCTTCAGGACACCGGCAAGCCGGACCCCGCGGCCATGGAGCGCTTCTTGCGCGAAGCTCGTTCGGCTTCGGCGCTCAATCATCCCGGAATTTGCGTCATTTATGCCATCGAAGAGCATGACGGGCAGACTTACATCGCGATGGAGTTACTGGAAGGAGAATCGCTGGATAGAGCGCTCACCCGCGGGCTGCTGCCGATTGCGAAGACCGTGGAGATTTGTATTCAGGTTGCCGACGCGCTCGATGCCGCGCACAAAAAGGGCATCGTTCACAGGGATATCAAGCCGGCCAACATTTTCCTGACCGAACGTGGCGCTGCAAAGCTCCTGGATTTTGGCTTGGCGAAACTCATGGAGACAGAAGGAGAGATGGAGGGTGAAACCGTCGCCCCATCGAAGGATGCCTTCCTGACCAGCCCGGGAACCACGGTCGGCACCATCGCCTATATGTCACCCGAGCAGGCGCGCGGGGAAGTGCTGGACGCTCGTAGTGATCTGTTCTCTCTGGGTTCGGTTCTCTACCAGATGGTGACGGGCGCCCTGCCTTTCCCGGGCGCGACGACCGCCGTGATTTTTGGAAATATCCTGCATAGCGACCCGGTTTCACCGATTACGTTGAACAGCGCGGTTCCCCAGGAACTGGAACGCATCATCAATAAATTATTGGAAAAGGATCGTGACCTGCGGTGCCAGGTGGCCGCCGAAGTGCGCGCCGACCTGAAACGGCTGCAACGGGAGATGGATCCCGGACGCGTGAGTTCCGCTCCAACCGTGGCCGCCAGTAGGGCCTCGAGCGGCACGGTACACGCAGCAGGGAGTGGTTCTCGTTCTGTTCTGTCAGCGGGAGAAACGCCGCGCGCGGGAAGCGGTGCGGTATTAGTGGAGGCGGCGCAGAAGAACAAAATCGGCGCAGGGGTCATCCTGGTGGGGCTGCTGGCGGTGGTTGCCGCCGCAGGCTACGGGTTGTACACGCTGGTGCACAAGGGGCAAAGCGAACAAAGCGCGCAAAAGCCAAAACTCGCTCCCTTTGAGAAATTCACCATCGAGAACGTCTCCAACAACGGCCACATCACGCAAGCGGCGATTTCCGCGGATGGCAAATACCTGCTGCAGGCGCTGGAGGAAGGCGGCTCGCAGTCCCTGTGGCTGCGGCACATCCCGACCTCGACCAACAAGGAAGTGGTGGCGCCGGCGCGTACACGCTATCAAGGTCTCTGCTTCTCGCCCGACGGCAACTATATCTATTTCCTGCGCCGCGATGAGGAGGACGAAACGGAATCGCAGTTGTACAGCGCCTCGATGCTCGGCGGGACGCCCCGCGTTCTAATCAAGGATGTGGACAGCCCCATCTCGTTTTCGCCGGACGGCCAGCATTTTGTGTTTCTGCGCGAGTTGCACGATTCCCCCAATTGGGATTTGCTGCTGGCCAGGAGCGATGGAACCATCGAGAAGCCCATCTTCAGCGGTCACCCTCTGCCGAGCGATAGCCACGTGCCGGCGTGGTCGCCGGATGGAAAAACCATCGTGATTCCCATCGCGCAACCAACACAGGACGCCATCGGCGGTTTCCTGGCGGTCGATGTGGCGACGGGGCAGGATCATGTGGTCGGAGTGTCGCCCGACCGCATTTACTATGGCCCCGCGTGGATGCCCGACGGGAGCGCGCTGCTCGCCACCGCTTCGCAACTCGACGCGGGGCATATGCAGGCACAAATCGGCTATGTCAGCTTTCCCGGCGGCGATTATCGCGCGTTGACGTCCGACACGAATGAGTACGGCAAGTTGGGGATCGCCAAAGACGGCAAGACCATCGTGGCGATCCAAAGCAAGGATCGCTTTGCATTGAGTATTGCGCCGGCCGAGGAGCCAGACCAGTTGCACGCCATACCTTTGCAGACGCAGATACGGCCGTGGCTCTGGAATTGGATGCCGGATGGCCGGCTGATTCTGCCGCAGGCCGGGAGCTTGAAGGCCGTTGCGGCCAACGGAGACGAAACCACGCTGTACTCCGATCCCAAGCATATTCCGGATCAGGCGGCCGTTTGCGGCGGCGGGCGATACATCGTGTTCCGCCAGGTGGGCAGCAGCAGCGGAACCTCCGCCAATTTGTGGCGCATGGATTTGAACGGCAGCAATCAGAAGCAACTCACCAGCGGCCGGAATGAGCAAGAGCCCGCGTGCCCGAAGGATGGGAATTGGGTGTATTACGTGGACAACGCGGACAACCGCTACGTGAAGCGCGTATCGGTGGACGGCGGTTCGCCGGAAACCGTGGTGAAGTACGCCGTGGGGTCGTACGGACTTTCACCGGATGGAAAAGAGATCGTGTCCTTTGAACTGCGCGAACTTGACCACAAGTTGATGTTGCGGATTGACAACGTTGAGACGCACCAGATGACTTACAACGATATCGATCAGCGCGCCCTGCCGACTGAGCTTGCCTACACGCCGGATGGAAAAGGGGTTGTGTACATCGTGCGTGAGAAAGGCGTGGACAACCTGTGGTTGCAACCGCTCGACGGCACGCTGCACCGCCAGCTTACACATTTCAAGAAAGACAAAACCTTCCGGTTCGTGTTTTCACCTGATGGCTCGAAGCTCGCTGTGGAATCCGGCGAGGTGGAATCCGACGCGGTGCTGCTGCGCGACAGTGCGCCCTATTGAGCGTCGCACATTATAGTCACACCTTACGAGCATCCGGAAAACATCCAACAAGAGTAGGTTGTCATTCCGAGCGCGGGTTTGGCGCGAGAAATCTGCTGCATCCTGCCTTCAGGCAAAAGCATATCCCTCGCTGCGCTCGGGATGACAACACGCGTTTCGTCTCTAGATTCCGCGAAGCTCAGTAGTTTGGAAACCCGGGCTCACCGCCCGCGCGGATTTGCGCCATTTCATTCGCAACAGCGCGCGGCAACTCACTGATTCTTAAAGTCATTCCCAATCTGATATAGAATCCCCCTTATTCGAATACTGGTTGGATATATTTAAATTTAATACTGTCGGCGCGCCGACAATCCTGTTGCGCGTTCGGGTCTGAGGTTTTCCTGGGTTTCTTACGCCTGTGCAGGGGTCGAGCACTGCTCGACCACATCTCGGCAAGGTGCGAACATGTATTTCATTCCGAGCGCACATTCCGACGCAAAATCCACTCAGGCTAAACAGTGGAGACTTTCCAGGATCAATGAGGGGAACGCTACTTCATCGGGCCCGCGGGCTGTGCGGCCGCGTCCTGGTTGGCCCGGGCGTAATACCCGCGGCGGGCGCGCACCTGGAAGCCCTTGTGTTCGGGCGTTTCGACGCGGATTTTGTGGTAGCGGCCGTCGAAAGCATGATTCATCGGGTTGTACGCAAGGGAGTACTGGTTGCGCAGTTCCTCGCTAATGTCCTGGAACGATTGATCGAGATCGTCCACGTGATACGGAAAGAAGGCGCGGCCGCCAGTCTCCTCGGCCAGGCTCCTTAGGATTTGGTCGCCCTCGGTCAGATGGTATTTGCGGTTGCCGGATTGTTCCTTGTTGGGATCGTCGAGCGAAACCCACTGCGTGCTGGTGCTGATGGAATAGATGACCACGCTGGTGCGTTGGGCCATCTCAATGGCTTCGGCGCGTGTATGCGTGGAAAGATTGTCCTCGCCGTCGCTGATGAGAATCATGACGCGGCGGACAACGTCGGGTTGGTCGCCGGGCGGCCGCGGGGGATGGCTTAGCTGCTTTTCGCAAGCATCGTAAATGGCGTCGTAAACCGCGGTGCCGCCGCCGGCGCGCGTGCGCAGAATATGGTCGCGGAGCGCTCCCGTGTCATTCGTGAATTCCTGGATAACTTCCGGCTCGTCATCGAAGGTCATCACGAAGGCCTCGTCCTTCTTGGGGCGCAGCACACTAAACAAGAAGTTGTTGGCGGCGTCCTGCTCGAACTTGAGGCGATCGCGAATGCTGTTGGAGGTGTCCAGCAGCATGCCGATGCGCAAGGGGAGATCGCTCTGTTTGCTGAAGTAGCGGATGTCCTGGGGCATGTTGTCGTCAAAGATCTTGAAATCCTGTTTTTCGAGCGTGGGCACCAGCTTGTTGCGGCGATCCAGGACGGTGAAGAGCACGTCAACGAGGTTGACGTGGGTAATAAAGGTGGTGCCGCTCTGCTGCGGCTTTTCCTGGCCCTGCGCAGTGGCAGGCGGAGGAGCAGGAGGAGCAGCGGGATTTTGCTGCTGCGCAAAGACAAGGACGCTGCCGAACATCACGGCAACGAGAAGCAGGCCAACGGATAGGTGTCGCATTTGAAATGATTATAGGAAGCCTTTCAGTGCAGCGTCAATTCGTTCTGGAGGCTCGCCGGCGGCAGCCGTCAGTTTCTGCAAGTAGGCGCGCAGCTCAGGCGGGAGCGGCGCCGTAAGGCGGATGGGCTGGCCCGTACGCGGCTGAGTAAATGCGATTTTTGCGGCGTGCAGAAAATTGCGGCCAAGGGAAGGCAACGTTGTCCGGCCGATGTGCAATTGGCCCGCGGCGCCGTAGAGCGTGTCTCCCACAACGGGGTGGCGCAGCGCGGAAAAATGCACGCGGATCTGGTGCGTGCGTCCGGTGTGCAATTGGACTTCGAGGAGGGTGGTGAAATCGATGCGGGCAAGGACTTGCCAATCGGTGCGCGCCTCGCGCGCGTTGTGCAGCAGCGCGGCGCGCTTCGCGGTCATGCGCGTGCGGCGAATCGGATCACGCGCAATGGCCAGCTCAATGCGCCCGCGCTCCTCTTTCAAGACACCTTGCACCAGCGCAACGTAGATTTTCTGGATGGCGCGCTCGCGAAACGCCTCCGCAAGCCGGGCATGCGCAAAATCATTTTTCGCCACCAGGAGAATGCCGGAGGTCTCCTTGTCCAGGCGATGCACGATTCCGGGCCGCAGCAGATCGCCGGGCAGAGAAAGGGATTGCCCGCGGCCAAGCAGTGCGTTGACGAGCGTGCCGTGGGAGTTCCCTGCTCCGGCGTGCACGGTCATCCCTGCAGGCTTGTTGACGGCGATGACGTCCTCGTCTTCGTAGAGAACATCGAGTGGAATCGCTTCGGCTTCGGCGCGCAACGCCGGGCGCGGCTGCGGCACGACCTCGATGGCGTCGCCCGCGTGAACCTTGTGCGAATCCTTCGCCGTTTTTCCGTTCAGCAGGACCAGTCCGCCCGCGATGAGCTCCTGCACACGCGTGCGCGAAAGCTGCGGGCAATGTTTGGCCACGACGCGATCCAGACGTAGCCCGGCGTCCGCATCCGCAACCGTGATTTCCAGATGCTGAGGTTCGCTCACAAGGAGAGTCTATCGCAGGATGGGGTCGGGACGCCCGCCCGGGCATGGGCTTTTGCCGCGGTACTTTCTACGAGGGCTGCAGTGAAGCCATCGTCGAAATCGAAGCAGGCAGATGAAAGGAGGTATAGGAAATAAAGGAGGTAAAGGAAAACAACCGCGCAGTCCTGCTTTTCTTTCCTTTACTTCCTATACCTCCTTTGCTTCCTTCACTTCCGCTCTATGGATGCGCGAGGTTGTTGTCGGCCAAAGAGTATTTCAATGACGATCAAAATCGCGCCCACAGTGACGGCCGAATCGGCCACATTGAAAGCTGGCCAGGGGTGAAAAATACGCAAAGGAATAAACCGCAGCCACACTTCCAAGAAATCGGTGACAGCGCCATGGAGAATGCGGTCCGTAAGATTACCGGTGGCGCCGCCGAGGAGCAGCGCGAGACCCGCCGCTTGCAGTGCGCCGCCGCTGCGGCTGGCCACGAGCAACCACGCGATGAAACCAATGATGATCAGGGTCCCAGCAATCAGCAGAATGCGGATCATTGCGGGTGAGTATCCTGCCAAAAAACTGAAGGCCATGCCGGGATTGCGCAAATACACCAGGTTTACGATATTCGTGATGACCGGATGCGGAAAGTAATCTGCCGGGCGGGATTCGATCCACGCTTTGGTGGCGCGGTCCAGAAAGACGACGCCCAGCGTGAGCCAGAGCCAGCGGAGGCGGCGGGGAATGATCATGAAGTTATGGTGCCAGAGGCTGGCAAGAAGATGAAAGTAAATGAGGCAAAGAAAGTAAAGGAGGTAAATGAGGTAAAGGATGACACCCGCAAGTACGTACCCTCTTCTCCTTTACTTCCTTCATATCCTTTACATCCTTTGCTTCCCTTCATTTGCCCGCCTCGATTTCTGCGATGGCTTCGCTGCAACGCTCGCAAATGGCGGGATAGCGCGCATTCTCTCCCACGTGCGTGGAATAATTCCAGCAGCGCTCGCACTTCTTGCCGTCGGCGCGCTGCACGGTCACCTCGAGGCCCGGCACGGCTTCGGAACGAAACTCTCCGGTTCCCGCGTTGATGAAATCCACCTGAGAGACGATGAAAAGGGCGGGCAGCATCGGCAAATAGTGCTTGAGCTTGGCCTTGAGCTCAAGGTCGGCGTTGAGAAGAACTTTCGCCTCAAGCCCCGAATTGATCAATTTTTTTTCGTTACGCGCGGTTTCCAGAGCTTTCAATACTTCGCCGCGAACTTTCCCAAGCAACTCCCAATCGTTGCCTTTGTCGGCGGGAAGGCCACTGTGCAGATCTGCTTCCAGGGGAAACAACGTAATGTGGACGCTCTCGGGTTTGCCGGTGGCTTTGGGCAAATACTTCCAGAGTTCCTCCGCGGTGAAAACGAGGATAGGCGCCGCAAGGCGCACGAGCGCGCTGGTGATCTTCCACACCGCCGTTTGCGCGGAGCGGCGTGACCTGCTGTTGGGCGACTTGGTATAAAGACGGTCCTTCAAGACGTCGTAATAAAAGGCGCTGAGATCCACGACACAGTAGTCATGTATGGCGTGATACACGCGGTGAAATTCGTAGGCGGTGTACCAGTCCCGGCAGCGCTTGACGAGGTCGGCGGTGCGCTCGAGCATCCAGCGATCCATCTCGTCGAGCTGCTCATTGGCAAGGGCATCGCGCGAGGGATTGAAATCGCTTAAATTGCCGAGAGCGAAGCGGAAGGTGTTGCGGATTTTGCGATACGCTTCGCTGAGCTGTGTCATTACCCGCTCGCTCATCTTTACGTCCGCCTGATATTCCTGCGAGGCAACCCAGAGGCGCAGCAGATCGGCGCCCCACTTGTCGCAAATCTCGCTTGGCAACACGACATTGCCCAGGGACTTCGACATCGGCCGGCCCTGCTCATCCAAGGTCCAACCGTGAGTGACCACACAGCGATACGGCGCCTTGTCCTTGATGCCGACGCCGATCAACAGCGAACTGTGGAACCACCCGCGATATTGGTCCGGGCCCTCCGCATATACGTCCGCGGGCCACTCAGCGCCGTGCAGAACGGCTAGGTGTGACGATCCGGAATCGAACCACACGTCCAGAATGTCGTGCTCTTTGCGCCATCTGGAAGCGCCGCACGAACATTTCGTGCCGGGCGGCAGCAGTTCTTCGGCGGGATGCGTGTACCAGGCGTCCGCGCCTTCCTTTTCAAACCACTTCACAACATTGCGCAACGCCGCGAAATCGCCAAGCTGCTTCCCGCAGGCATCGCAGAAGAACACGATGATCGGAACGCCCCAGAATCGCTGGCGGGAGACGCACCAGTCCGGGCGGTTTTCAATCATTTCGTAGATGCGCTCCTCGCCCCAGCCGGGAATCCACTTCACATTGTGAATTTCCTGCAGCGCTTCCTGGCGCAAGGATTTCTGCGCCCCGTGCGCCACCTGATCCAGCTTGACGAACCACTGCTCGGTGGCCCGGAAAATCACGGGATTGTGGCAACGCCAGCAGTGCGGATAGCTGTGCTTGTAGTCCGTCACCGAAAGCAGCGCGCCGCGGTCGGCGAGAAGTTCTACGATGATGGGATTTGCGGTGAACACATCCTTGCCTTTGTATTCCGGCAAGCCCTCCAGATAGACGCCATCGTCGTCAAGCGGCGCGTAGGTTTCCAGACCGTATTTCTGCCCGGTGAGAAAGTCTTCGGCGCCGTGGCCGGGAGCGGTGTGCACAATTCCAGTGCCCTGATCGAGTTCGACGTAATCGGCCAGCACAGCCGGCTCGATTCTGTCGAGAAATGGATGCTGGAAACGCAGACCGGCTTCCTCCGCGAGATACCGGCCGCTGTACGTTCCGAAGACGCGTCCTGATTCCGTGTAGCGGCAGTCCGCAGCCACTTCGCGACGACGCTGTTGCGCGACAATATAAACGTCGCCCTCGACAACCTCGATCGCTGCATACTGGAAATCCGGTTGGAAAGCGAGGGCCATGCTGGCGGGAATCGTCCATGGCGTCGTGGTCCAAATGATGGCGTAAACATTCTTGCCTTTAAGCTCAGGGGGAATCTTGTCCGCGTTCGCGCCATCCTGCACAAGTTTGTATCGCACGAAGATCGAGGGACTGGTGTGGTCCTCGTACTCCACTTCCGCTTCCGCGAGCGCCGTATTGTCGTGGATGCACCAGTAGACCGGCTTGCGCCCGCGATAGACGTACCCCTTTTCCATGAAATCAAGGAAAGCACCGGCAATGGTGGCTTCGTAAGGATGGCTCATGGTGAGGTAGGGATCGTTCCACCGGCCGAAGACGCCGAGGCGTTTGAAATCGCGCTTATGCTGCTCGACGTAGCGGGTGGCGTAATCGCGGCAGCGCTGGCGGAACTCCGCCGGGGAAACCTTGCCCTTTCCGCCGAGTTCCTTCTCCACCTGCGTCTCTATCGGGAGGCCATGGCAATCCCAGCCCGGCACATAGGGCGCGTAGTGGCCGGCCATGCTCTTGGATTTGACGATCAGATCTTTAAGGATTTTATTCAGCCCGGTGCCCAGATGAATCGTTCCCGTGGGATACGGCGGGCCGTCATGGAGAACAAATAGGGGCTGGCCTGGCGGGCTTCCAAGATGCGCTGGTAGAGGTGCGATTCTTCCCAGGCGGCGAGCTGTTTGGGCTCGTTCTGCGGAAGGCTTGCCTTCATGGGAAAATCCGTCTTGGGCAGGTTGAGGGTCTTCTTGAGTTCCAATGGTTCAGCCATGGATGAGGTGTGCCGATGTCCCTTCTACGCCGCTCGCTTGCGGGTGACCTGAAACGGTCAAAAGCCCTCGTTGCACGGCAGGAAACTGCGGAAAGCAGTGTAACAACGTATGTTACAATGAAAGACAGCAGCTGTCAGCCGTGGGGGTCACGCAACCTTTCCTGGCCCGCGCGAATCATAACGGCTGTGTGAACATTTTATGGTAGGCATACGTCTACCAAGTTGAGGGAATAACAAGGTGCCAGGTTTTATCTACCTCCTACCAGATGAGCTAAGAAAGCCGAAGCGCACCGGGCCGGAAGAAGTAGTCCCTGCGCCCGCGGCCGCGCTGCCGGAATTTGGCACGCCCGCGCATTTGATGCCGGACGATTTCTGGTCCAACCTCAAACAGTTTCTCTTGGAACATCCCGTGAAGGTGATCGAGCGTAAGGATGCGCCTTTCACGCAAACCACGTTTGGCTCCGGACTCGCCGAAAATCTGAAGTTCTTCGTGTCTGCACCGGCCGCGCCGAAGAGGGTCGTCAACAAGCGCCTGGAAGTGGACTGGGGCGGGAGCTTCGGCAGCTTCAAGGATCGCCTGAAAGAACTCTTCTTCCCCACGAAATTGCCGCCGTTGCGGGTGACCAGCAAGCCCATCAAGGTGAAGGACATCTGGTCGAAGGATGAGAATTGGAGCTGGACCCAGGCGACCGCGTTTGCGTTGCACATTGTTATTGTGGTGCTTCTGGTGGTCCCGTTCGGCTGGAATTTCTTCAGCAAGAAGATTGAAGCCAAGAACAAGCCGGCGGTTGACGTGACCGCACTCGATATCTCGCCTTATGTGGCCAAGCTGCCTGCCGGGAACAACAAAGCGGGCGGTGGAGGCGGCGGCGGGGATCGTTCGCCGGAGCCGCCAACCAAAGGTAGGGCTCCGCGATTTACGATGACGCAGTTCACACCGCCCACGGCGGTGATCAAGAATCCGAATCCCAAACTCCCGATGGAACCCACGCTACTGGGTCCACCGGAATTGAAGATTGCCAATCCCGCTCTCTCCAATTTTGGTGACCCGCTGGCTGCCTCGGTCACCATGTCGAATGGACCTGGTGGCGGCGGTGGCATAGGCACGGGAGAAGGCGGAGGCATAGGCAGCGGCAGTGGCGGAGGCCTGGGTCCCGGTGAAGGCGGCGGAACTGGCGGCGGCGTATTCCGGGCTGGTGTGAATGGCGTTGGCTCACCTACCTGCTTCTACATGCCGAATCCACCTTATTCGGAAGAGGCGCGCAAGGCGAAATATTCGGGTGTGGTGCTCGTCGAGGCGGTAATCACCGTGGATGGGCAGGTGACGCATCCAAGGGTAATTCGTAGCCCCGGCTTGGGCTTGGATGACAGCACGGTGCAAACCATGCGCACTTGGCGATGCAAAGCGGCGACCGGCCCGAATGGGAAGCTGGTGCCGACGCTGGTCTCGTTTGAAGTCAACTTCCGGCTGTATTAAGGCACTGACAACAGATTATCGGTGGAAAAGAGGGCCGTTGGCCCTCTTTTCCTTTAAGAGTTGCCGGCTCAGACGGTCGACGCAACACTTGCTTGAAGTTTACTCGCAGGAGTTTGAAATCCCAGGGTCTTTCTTGGACGTTGATTCAAGCGCAGCGCGACCTGGTCGAGCTGCGCTTGAGA
>Ga0074045_10005177_pt1 | contig 11428 bp, 7 predicted proteins | sample BogForMeECP23OM2_FD_94442 | JGI IMG/M metagenome (GOLD analysis project Ga0074045, IMG submission 94442) | Bog forest soil microbial communities from Calvert Island, British Columbia, Canada - Bog Forest MetaG ECP23OM2 | ecosystem: Environmental > Terrestrial > Soil > Wetlands ...
AAAACTCCCAATCACTTCCGTTCCTACCTGAAAGTCCACAACTCGGAAGTTGCCATTTGCTTGAGGTTGGCGTGCCGGGCCGCTCGATTTCAGCCGAAACGATATTTGCCCTCCCAACGGCAGATTATTGGCTTTCACTCTTCGGAAATTCGCCAGTGGCAGCGAGGCGCCAACCAGATCTGTTGTTAACGAGCCATCCGCAAATCGGTACGCCACACTCCCAGTCACAATCCCGGCGCCACCTGTCTTCTCGGTGCCTGGTGCGAAGAATCGTAGTTCTGCATTGCTCAGCCGCACCTCCTCAGGCGTCGCGACCAGCTGCCCACGCAACCGGTTGAACGGCACCGTGTACGCTTCTGCGTCCGCAACATCCAAAAGGCCGGTTAACATCGGTTCGGCACGAGTTCCTCGACCGTGAAATTGCCCGGTAATCGTTCCTTGCAATGGGTAATTTTGCCCCGCCAGTTGCATCAGCGCTTCAATCGGTACCTTTTCCATATTGAGTTCGCTGGTCCACTCGTTCTCCGGCCGAAACTCCCAATCCGTCAGTTGCAATTGTCCGTCGATATCCACCCGCATCGGGCCCCGCACGGCGTGCCCGCGGGTGATGATCAAATGGTCTGGGGAATAGCTTAAGTCTCCATCGATGGCGTCCATTCGCACGTCTGCATATCGCAGGCGTTCGCCCCGGAAGTGCCCTTGAAACTCCGGACCGTCGGAAGGCCCGGCGATTTTTCCGGCCCATGTTAATGAACCGCCGATGCGCACCGCCTCCTCCGGCGTCCCGGGTTTGTCCCCGGCGATGGCGTGGATGAAATCGTCCCAATCGAGCAATGAACCAATCTCCAGCCGTGCGTCCAGCGCTGTATTCTTCGGGGCAAGCGTCCCGGTGAAGGAACCACGCGAAGTGGCTGTTTGAAATTCTCCCTGGGAGATTTCCAGCATGTTCTGCTTGTCGCGATACCGCAGCTTCCAATCCCCCGTCACGGGCATGTGCCCTTCCGCCACCTCTTCCGGCGCGTCCCAATGCATGCTGCCGGATACGTCGAAATCAAGAAAGTTCTCGCGCCAGGTCTCCACAGTGTCGGCGGATATTACTGAATCCCAATGCAAGCTATCGATAGGAAATCCTGCATGATCGATTGCCGGCGTGACCGCCGACAGCCGGACGTTCTGCAATTTTGTATCAGCGCGAAACTGCAGCCCGTCGTACCGCATCGTGATCCGCCCCTTCACGCTACCTCCCAGGGCATACGCGGCAAAATCCGGCAATACCACTCCTTTGGGTTCCAACGTGTAGCTCGATCGGCTGCTCAAATTGGCCGAATGGAAATCGATGAATCCCAGGGTGATGTTGTCCGCGGCGAACCCTCCCTTGCCGAGAATTGCCCCGTTTTCAATCGTGCCTTCTCCCCGCAGGTCGATTCGCCCCAGTGGCACCTCCGGTGTGCGAAAGGTCTCGCGAAGGTCCAGCAGGTCCAGCCACCCCCGGTATTTGTAACTCCAGCGAGGAGTGACCAAATCTTTCGTTTCCGCTTGCAAATCCACGTGCGAGCGTCCCACATCGACCACTGCCTGCTCCACCGAAAACGCGTCACGGCGCAACGTGAATTTTGCCGTCACGTTTGCGGGTACCGGAACATCCCTTCGTCTCGCCAACTCGATCGATTGCCAGTCCAGCGCCCCCAAGTACACTGGTTGATCCGCCGACCCGCCCAAATCCACCGTGAATTGTAGCTCTCCACCTTCGACGCCAATCAGCGACTTCACATTGTTATAAAGAATCCAGCCGTCCTTGATCTCCACATGGTGCACCCGCAGATCCAACAGTCTCTGCAACCCGGGCTCTTTCGACTTGCTCGCGGGCAGTGTTGGCAGGTTATTTGTGCCATCTTTTTCAATACGCACATGCAACCGGGGTTGCTCCAGAACCAGATCGTCCAACCCCACCCGCCTTCCCCAGAAAGAGTCCACACGCAGTCCCACCCTCGCCTGCGCTGCACTGAAAAGCGGTTCCGTATCAGCAGGCTCCTTGCCATGGACCACAACGCCGTTGATGGTCACATTTAACGAAAACCATCCAACCGAAACTGTCCGGATTTCCACTCGCGTCCCCGTTAACGCTTGGACTCGGTTGACCAGAATTCTGCGCAGTAGCGGGTTTGCCAGTCCGCTTCCCACCGCGATGACGGCAAGCGCAATCAGCAACAGTGTCCAGGTGCCTAGCACCCAGAGCAGGTGCTCAAGCCACAAGATTTTGCGCCAGCGCGATTCCTTCGTCATTTCGGATTCTCGCTCAGCATCTTTTCTACCCGTAGCCGTGCCCGGCTCTCTTTTAACCAACGGTCCGCCTGTACGTTGATTTCTTGTTGGACCAGCACTTCCTGTATGCGGCCGCGCGCCGCCTCTAATGTGGGCGGCGCCTGTCCACGCGACTCTGCCCTCGGTATAACTCGCGTTTTATAGAACTCCTCAATGTCTTTTTCATCCACCTGAATGGAGGCACGAAATCGCGAATCCAGATAATTGCTCAGGTATAACTGCGATCTCAGCATACGCATTACGTCGTCATCCGTCAGCCCAGCCTGTTTCTCCCGTGCCTCGAATTCTTCCGGCGAAGAAAACGAGCGCTTCAACCGTGCCAGGCTCCGCTGCACTTCCTCGTCCGAGGGCTGCGGATACAGCGCCGCCTTGGCCTCGTTTCTCACAATCCATTGGTCGATCAGATGATCCAGAACCTTTGCATCGCTCTCGCTTTTTTCGTCCAGAAAGTTTTGATAACGCGCCAGCTCTCGCACATCGCTCAAAAGGATGATGTCCGTGTCTACTCGTGCGACTATTCGGTCGACCACTTCTTGCCCGGGCGTCACCACAGCCAATGCCAATATGATAAAAGCCGCCGCCCGGATATAGCGCGCAACCTGCATCAGAAACTCGATCCTAAATTGAAGAATATCTGCAGCTTCGGCAGCCGTGCACCCTGCTGGCACAGCGGAATGTTGTTCTTGCAAGGGATCACGAATTCCGGCCGGTTTAACTCATAGCCCAGATCGATGCGGATCGGCCCAACGGGCGTGGCGTACCGTAAGCCAAAACCGACCGTGTTCGAAAAATAGTTAAGCTCGTTCGTGCAGTTGTAGACACACGTCGTCGGATTGAATCGTCCCGGGGGAAACCCGGGATACGCGGTCTTGAACACCGGTTCGGGTGATGACCACCGCAACGTTACCCGCTTCAATCGGCTGTACACATTTCCACCATCATAAAATAATGCTCCACCCAAACTAGTTCCAATGATCGGCAGCTTCAACGGGAACCGCAATTCCTGGTTCAGGATCACCATTGCCTGGCCACCGACCGGGAACCCGGTTAGCGCGTCGCGTGGTCCCGCTTGATTTAATGCAAAGCCCCGCAGGGAAGTTCCACCACCAGCGAACAGCCGCTCCGGGAGCGGTATGAGCTGAGGTGATGGCGTTCCAGTTTGCGCGGGAAAACTCAGCGACACTGTCGAGGCATAAGGTTGCAGAATTCCAAGCCGAATCGAGCGCGCGAAGCTCCAGTTGCGCGAGATCTTGTGGTAGGTGGAATTCTGTACAAACAGCCGGAAGAAACTCGCACTCGAACCAATTCCCGTTCCCGCTACGCTGAAGTCCGCCGTGTTGAACGAACCTTTGCTGGCGTCCGCTGGATTGTCCCTCGTGTCCCGAAACCAAGACATGCTGAATTCGGACACCAATGTCGGTTGAAAAAACAACGGTACTTCCTCCTCCGGTACATTTAAGTTATTCAGCGTAACCTTCCGGAACGCATAGCGAAATAGTACTGACGCGCGCGGCGACAGTTGCTGCGTGATTTGCAGATTTCCTTCATACCTCGTCTGCGTAAATGTGTTGATATCTTGCGTTTTCTCGACGTACGCGGTCGCCTGCAGGCTCAGATTGTCCCGATTTAGCGTTTCGGGCGCGGTGTATGCCAGCAGTGCTCGACCCTGAATCAGACTTCCGCGCAACTTCAAGCTGAGCGTATCCGCCCGGCCCGTCAAATTTTGCCTGGAGATTTCCAAAATTCCCCGTGGCGAGGCCTCCAGCTGCCCTCCGGTCGGATCGGTGGTGCTGGCCAAGCGCTGCGCTTCGAATCCGCCTCCGTAAGCAAACGTATATCGCTTGGCCTCTTCCACCAGGACCACCACATTCTTCTGTGGATCTGTGCCATTCGCGTTTTGCGCGTCGATGGTCACTCGGTTAAAAACTCCCAGGTTATAGAGTTTCTGCTGCGATTCCACCACGTCGCCCTCGCGCAGCGGCTGCCCCTCTTTCACCTTTACTTGTCGCTGAATTACTCCCGGCCGGGTGTGGTTGTAGCCGCTCAAGAACACACGACGCACAATCACTTGCGATCCTTCCTGAATTTTGTAAACCAACTTCATCGGTTCAGCACGTTCGATCGAATTTCCATTTCCACCGTCAGATCTACCCTTCGCTTCGTCTGTGGCGCCCTTTTCTCCTTTCGCCTCCGTTTCTTTTGGGACATCCGGCACCGCCGTCCAAGAGAAGGTGGCGTTCGGAAAGCCTTGATTGAAATAGAGTGCAAGAATATTGTCCCGGTCGGAGGCAACGCTGATTTCCGAATACGGTTGACCGGGCAAGGACCCCAGCACCCCGCGAAGTTCCTCTTCGCTGATTGCACTCATCCCTTCCAGTTGCAAGCTTGAGACCAGCGTCTGCTTTCCTTCATTAATTTCGAATTTGACCTGCAGCAAACCGCCCTTCTGCTTCTGCTCTTTTGGCGTGCTTCCCACAACCGACGCCGACAGAAATCCATTTGCTGCATACAGGTTTTTCATCGACAGCACATCCGCATCCAGCAGTCGGCGGCTGAAGCGTGGTTTTACAAATAGCGCGCTGGGAACGATGGAAAGACGGCTCAGCAATAGTTCCTTGCTGAAATAATGGTTTCCGGTGATCTCGATGCTCAGCTTTTTATACTGTATTCCTCGGTCCACCTTATAAGTGATGGTCTCCTGCCCCGTTTTCGACTCACCATTTCCGCTTTTCGCCGTATCGTCAGACACCGCGTAATCGACCTTGGCATCAAAGTACCCTTCCCGCTCTAAACGTTCGCGCAAATTGCGCTTTCCCTCTTCCAGTAGATCCACATCCACGGAAGCTTCTTGATAAATCGGAATGAGCCTCCTCAAATCCCGCTTCGAAAACTTTGCCCCCTCAAGGCTCAAATGCACCGTCGGTCCTGCGATCACGTCCAGTGTCAATGGCAACGTGTTGCTCGCGGCGTCATATTCGCCGCGCCGGAGCGAGACACGTTCGCTCAGGTGCCCCTTTTTCTCCAGGAATTTCCGGATACGGCCCGTGGCAGACTGCCCTCGCGCAATCGTCAGTTCACTACCCGCTTTCAGCTTAAAAAGCTTCAGCAACTCCGCGTTGCTATATTCCGTATTGTTTTGCAGGTTTACCTTGCCCAGCCGAACCCGCGGACCCGGGTCCACTCGCACAATCACGTCTAGTTGATGCGTCTCCGCGTGAGGTTGTTTCTCCACCGTGATCTTCGCCTGGTACAGCCCATCCTCAGCCAGCGTGTCTTTCAATCGCCCCACTGCGTCTTCCAGGTCTCCCTCGCGATAGGTTTGCCCCAGTGACAATTGCATCGCCCCGTTTGCCGATGCTTCAGAGGGTGGCGGTTTTAAGCCTAGGATCAATACTTGATTAAAGAAAATGTTCTCCCGCACGACAAAATCCAGACGAACGCCGTCCCCCTCCGCCACAGCCACGGCCTTCAGGTCCGCGAAATCCCCTGTCTGGTACAACGTTCGTATGCTGGCTGCCACGTCGTCCCGGTTCAGCGGTTCGCCAGTTTTCACGGAAATTCCGCGAGGATTTGTGGTCAGCACCTTGCCATCTTCGTCAACCACTCGAATTTCGCGCACCACCCCGCCCGGTATCGGTGCAGCCTGTCCCGCGCTCGTGACCTGGGCACACGCAACCGTCCCTCCCAAAAGCAGTATCAGGAGCGCAAGTAGTCGCAAACCATTGGCCCACCAGCGTTTCATTCGTGCCATTAATCAGACGAAGGGTAGCACACGGGCGTTGCTTCCTCGGTTGCCTTTAGAGCTATCATGAGAGGGATTCGTCTTCTGGGACCTTATTTTACGTGATTCACCCTCTGGACCTGAAATACTCGCGACAGATGCTTTTCGAGCCTCTCGGCCGTGATGGGCAAGAGCGCTTATCGGCCTCGAGTGCTGTCTTGGTGGGATGCGGGGCCATTGGGGCCTCCGCCGCAAACCTCCTCGTTCGCGCGGGCATCGGTCGGCTCCGCATTCTGGACCGTGACTTCGTCGAGCCTTCCAACCTGCAACGGCAATCTCTCTTCAATGAGTCAGACGCTCGTGAAGCTCTGCCGAAGGCCGTTGCTGCCGAGAGGAACCTCCACCTCATCAATTCTGACGTGCAAGTCGAAGGCATAGTCGCGGACTTGACTCCTCGTAACGCCGTCGAGTTGCTCCAAGGCTCTGCTCTCATCCTCGACGGCACAGACAATTTCGAAACCAGGTTCCTTATCAATGATTTCGCCGTCAAGACCGGCACTCCATGGATCTACGCGGCTGCCGTTGCCAGCTACGGGCTTACGATGACCGTCCTCCCCGGCAAAACTGCCTGCCTCGCCTGCTTGCTCGATTCCTCGGGTACCTCCGGCCTCGAGGAAACTTGCGACACCATCGGCGTCCTTGGCCCAATCGTGAATCTGATCGCCTCTCTCGAAGTTGCCGAAGCATTGAAACTTCTCTCCGGCCGGCTTTCCTCCCTGCATGGTCGCCTTTTCTCTTGTGATGTTTGGAGCGGGCGTTTCCAATCCGTCCATCCTGAGGTCAATCCGCAATGCCGCGTTTGCGTTCACCATCAGTTCTCCTACTTATCTGGTGACGCGCTACCGCACATCACTATGTGCGGCCGGGATTCCGTTCAAATCCACGAGCGTAGCCGCTCGCTCGATCTAAAAGCTCTGCAGGATCGCCTCGCTTCTTCGGTTTCCGAAGTTCGTCAAAATGGATTCCTTTTGCGCTTTCTCATTCCGCCGTACGAAATGACGGTTTTTACCGACGGCCGCGCCATCTTGAAAGGCACCAAAGATCCCGCCGTAGCACGATCGTTGTACGCGAAATACATTGGAATGTGAGTCTGGTGCCTAACGGAGGATGCCGCTCCGGCCCGGTGGTGTGCGCATAGCGGCCCGGTCCAGATTCTCCCGTAGGTTCATCAGCGTCAGAAACGTGCTCAGCACGCGCGCCTTCAGATCATCCGTCAAGTGCAGTCCGCTGGTTGCAACCCTGGCCAAGCGCTCCCCGTTCTCGGTGATGAATCTCATGATTTCTCGCTGCCGCTCGTGTGGCGTATTCCCCAGTGCGGTTTCCCGGCGCATTTCCGCGCACCCAGCTTCCAGAGACAGCGTGAAATGGAGCACGCACATCTTGTGTTCGGCGAGGGCGGCCGGCACGTCGTGCTTGCACCCCGAGATGTGGCACAGTTCGGTCATGGGCGAGAACTGGTGATTGTTGATAGGTAACATCCCCGGGGCCGAAAATCCAGCAATCATCTGCATTCTGCTTCCTATAATGCAGCGCCCCCCCACCTGTACTTTCGGTCAGACCACCTCCAGGGCATCCTCCAGATCCGCAATGATGTCGTGCCAGTCTTCTAGTCCCAGCGATAGCCGGATGCCTCCCGGTTTCAATCCACAGCGCAACTTCTCTTCATCGGGAACGACAGCATGTGTCATGGAAAAGGGGTTCTCAATTAACGTCTTGATTTGGCCCAGGCTCACCGCCAGCGTAATCGTATAAGCTTTCTCCGCCACGTGGTCCACAAATCGTTCCGCAGCGTCCGCAGCCCCTTTTGCGTCACCTTCCTTGCCCTTCAATTCGAAATACAACATGCTGCCTGGCGCGAACGAACCATCCGCCGTGGTCATCTGCCTACGAGCCAGCTCCCGCTGTGCGTAGTTCGATAGACCGGGATAGATAACGCGTGCCACCTTGGGTTGGTGCAACAAGAAATCGGCTACACGCATCGCGCTCTTCTGCTGGTTCACCATCCGTGTCGCCAGTGTCGGCAGCCCGTACACCAGGATCGGCCAGGCGTTCTTCGGTGATAGCACCCCGCCAAAATCTTTACGGTAAAGCATCAAGTAGTTGAAATAGGAGCTCGCACCGATCACCGCCCCGCCCATTTCCGTACCAAAACCGCCAATATCCTTCGTCAAGCTGTGGACCACCAGGTCCACTCCGTGCTGCAGCGGGCGCTGGCAATATGGAGTTGCAAAGGTGTTGTCCACCACGATGCGAATCTTCTCCACCTCCGGCCTTCCGTGGTTCAGACGGTCCACCACCTCCCGTACCGCCCGCATATCAATTAATTCCATCGTTGGGTTTACGGGAGTCTCGAAATACACGACCCTACAGCTCTTTGTGGCTGCCTTCAGCAGCGACTCCGGCTCCGTTAGATCGCAGAAGTCCGTATGGATCTTGTAGCGCGGCAGCCAACTCGACATCAGGCTGTGCGTGCAACCATATAGGACGCGATGCGCCACAATCTGATCGCCCGCAGCGGTCAGAATTCCGAGCGCTGCGCTCACCGCTGCCATTCCCGTGGCAAACGCTACTGCAATCTCGCCACCTTCCGCCACCGCCAGGTTCTCTTCCAGCATCCCGCGGCTTGGTTCGTCCAGACGGTCGTAAATATAAATCGGTGCTCGCCGCGATTCGGGCGTAGCGAATTCCACAAATCCTTGTGCTCCGCGATGTACCGACGATAAACGGTACGTCGCCGAACTCGATTGTGGCGGCACAACGTGATGATCGTAATCCCATCTTCCCGTTGCGAAACTGCCGTGGATTAATCGCGTGCGCAAGCGGTATTCTTCGTGCGGCTTTTTGGGCGTGCGTTCCTTGGACATGACTGGCTCCTTCAGGGATAGGGAACCCGCGAGAGGTGAGGCCCCGGCAAACGGGTGAGCGATTCCGCGCAGTACTTCCTCTACAGTTTACTCGCACGCACGTGTTTCGGCGGCAGTACCGTTGTAATGTTTCACTTCGCGCGGAAAATTGTTTGACACGCTGCTGCGTGGACTGTATAAATATACAGTCGGATGTATACGACAAAAACGAACGAATGAGCGCTACGAAAACATTCCGTCACGGACAAATCCTCCGCCTCGTCTCTTCAGAGAGAATCTCCAATCAGGAAGAGCTCCGCCGCCGTCTCGCGCAGCAGCGCATGCGCGTTACTCAGGCCACCCTCTCCCGCGATCTTCACGAGCTGAAGCTCATCAAGACTGGCGAAGGTTACCGCGCGGCCAACGCATTGCCCGATGACGCCACCGTCCCCCCGCTCACTCGCGCTCTCCGCGAATTCCTTCTCGATATTCGCGCCGCGGAAAATCTTCTCGTCCTCAAGACCCCGCCCAGCGGTGCACAACCTCTCGCTGCGGCTGTTGACGGCGCCAAGTTTCCTGAAATCGCCGGCACCATCGCCGGGGATGACACCGTTCTCATCATCACTCCCAATCGCAAGAGCCGCGAATCCCTCCAGAGAGAAATCGAGTCACACGTAAAATGAGGGATCCCCGGAATATTGCTGTTATTGGTGTCACCGGCTATACCGGTTTTGAGCTGGCCGCTCTCTTGCTTCGCCATCCCGCGATTGCAAAGCCTGCTTTCTACGTTCGTGAGACCAACGGCTTCCACTGCCTCTCTCAGCTTTTCCCACAACTCCGCGGACGCGGCGAAGCTCCCTTGCATCCACTCTCGCTGGATGGCATCACTTCCAGTGCGGCAGGTACCGCTTTCCTCGCTACTCCCCACGAGGCTTCTGCCGACTTGGCGCCGAAACTTCTCGATGCCGGACTCCGCGTGATCGATCTCAGCGGCGCATTCCGCTTTTCCTCGGCGGAAACCTTCACCTCTTGGTACAAGCTCCCAGCCCCGCACGCAGCGCGGCTTGCAGAAGCTGTTTACGGCATGCCGGAGCTTTATGCCGATCGCATTCGCGGTGCAAAGCTGGTTGCGAATCCCGGCTGCTATGCCACCAGTGTCATTCTCGCCCTGCGACCCCTGTCGCAGACCGGCCTGCTTTCGACTTCCCAGAATGTGATTTGCGATTGCAAATCCGGTGCCACCGGTGCGGGCAAAGATCCTCGCCGCGATTTGCATTTCGTGGAGGTTGACGAAAACCTGCGCGCTTACAATCTTTTCTCGCATCGTCATACCCCCGAAATCCTGGAACACAGCGGCCTCCCGGAACCGCAAGTGTTTTTCTCCACTCACTTGCTTCCCGTCGCTCGCGGGATTCTTTCTACGATTTATGTTTCGCTTGCAACGAAACAAACCCCCGAGAGCATCGAAAAGATCTACCGCGAATATTTTGCGGCTAAACCGATGGTGCGCATCTGGCCCGCCGGCAAATTGCCAGAATTGCAGCACGTAGCCAACACCAACTTCTGCGATATCGGCTTCGCCCTCGATGCCGACGGCAAGCGCCTCATTGTGGTTTCCTGCCTGGATAATCTCGGCAAAGGCGCCGCAGGCCAGGCCATTCAAAATCTCAACCTGATGCTGGGCATCCAGGAGCAAACAGGACTGCTATGAGGATTGTTATCAAATTTGCCGGAGCTTTGCTTGAAGACACAGCCGCGACTGCTTCGCTCTCTCAACACGTCGCCAACCTCGCTCGCCATGGCCACGAAATTCTTGTCATCCATGGCGGCGGCCGTCTTTTCACCGCCACACTGAAGCGCCTCGGCATCGAAAGTAAGTTTGTCGCTGGCCTGCGCGTTACCGACCGCGAAACCCGCGACGCCGCTGTGATGGTCTTTGGCGGCCTTCTGAACAAGCGCTTGGCAGCCTCCATCACCGCAGCGGGCCAGCCCGCAATCGGAGTTTCCGCCGCGGACGCCGCCTGCTTCTCCGCCGCTCCCTTGGTCCATAACGATGTCGAAGGCAGCCTTGGTTTCGTCGGTTATCTTACCGGTGTCAAGGTTTCCTTTTTCGAATCCCTCTGGCGCGAAAATTTGCTGCCGGTAGCGGCTTGTCTTGGCCAAGGTTCCGACGGCGAACTCTACAACATCAATGCCGATCACATGGCCGCCGCCTGTGCGGAATTCATCGGCGCTGACCATCTTATCTACTTGACGGACGTTGCCGGCGTCCTTGACGGCGAGAATGTAATCTCCGCGATCTCCTGCGAGCAGATCGAAAGCCTCGTGCAGGCGCGTGTCGTCTCCGGTGGCATGATTCTGAAATTGGAAGCCTCCAAACGCGCACTGGAAGGCGGCGTGCGCGAAGTCCATATCGTGGGCGGTGATTCCGCCGCAGCCGTGCTCGATCCGCAACTGTTCGCGGTGGCTTCCAGCAAAAATT
>Ga0074045_10005180_pt1 | contig 11422 bp, 9 predicted proteins | sample BogForMeECP23OM2_FD_94442 | JGI IMG/M metagenome (GOLD analysis project Ga0074045, IMG submission 94442) | Bog forest soil microbial communities from Calvert Island, British Columbia, Canada - Bog Forest MetaG ECP23OM2 | ecosystem: Environmental > Terrestrial > Soil > Wetlands ...
CCGCGTGGCGTTCCAGGCGCTAAGTTGCGCGGAATCGAAGGCTCGGGTGCCCGCCCTCCTCCTCGACGAACCGGAGCGCGCGCTGATGCTTACCGCCGGCGGCCGCATCGACGTGCACGAACTTCTGACCAGCTATCTCCGTCACGCACGCCGCCGCGGGGCGGTCGTTCGCACCGGGAGCGAAGCGCGCGCGATAGTGGTTGAGAACGGCCGTTGCCGCGCGGTCGTGACCGGCGCGGGAACACTTCGCGCGCGATGCGTTGTCAACGCAGCCGGCGCCTGGGCCGGCCCGGTCGCGAGCCTCGCCGGCGCGATGCCGATACGGCTCGAACCCCGTCGCCGCACTATCGTCACCTTTGCCGCCGCGCCCGGCCTCGACGTGAGCGGATGGCCGTTCGTCATCAGCGAAAGCGATCAGCTCTACTTCGCGCCCGAGTCGGGCGGCTTGATGCTGAGCCCGATGGATCAGGAACCAGTGCTTCCATCCGACGCTCAGCCTGACGACGAGGTTATTGCCGCCGCGCTTGAGCGTCTGCGCGCGCTCGCGCCCGCGATCGTGCCGCGTACTTTGAAGCGCAAATGGGCCGGCCTTCGCACATTCTCACCCGACTCGGTCCCCGTAGTTGGCGCCGATCCTCGCGTCTCGGGATTTTTCTGGCTTGCGGGTCAGGCTGGCTTCGGCATCGAGAGCAGTCCCGCCATCGGCCAAATCGCCGCCGATCTGATCGCTGGCGGCGCGACCGGGATATTCGACGCGTCCGTGCTGGCGCCCGCGCGTTTCGCCGCCGGCGGCTGACCAAATCTTTCTCTTGACTCCATGAGCGATTACTCTAAGAGTGGATGCTCATGAAGTCGTACAGCCTGCCGGAACTGGTTAGGGCTTCTGCCTTGCCTGTGGATACCATCCGTTATTATCAGAGCCTCGGCCTGCTCGACGGTCCCCGCCGTCGCGGCCGCACCGCGGTCTATAACGATTCGCACCTCAAGCGCCTGCGCCTGATCCGCTCGATGTCCGCACGCGGACTTCCGCTCAAGGTCGTCAAGACCCTCGTCAGCAGCTCGAAGAAGGATGTCGTCGATCGAGCGCTGGTCGCCGCGGTCAAGGAGAAGGCCGGCGAGGCGCGTTACACCAGCACCCAATTCGCGGACCGGCTCGGGATTCCAAAGGGATTGCTCGATCTGGTGGACAGCTCCGAACTGCGCGAGGCGGTTGCGGGCGAAACCGGCGACAACCTCTATTCCGACGTCGATCTCGAGGCCGCGCGCGGTGTCATGCGTTTGCTCGAATACGGCTTGCCCATCACGCGCCTGCTCGAGGTCGCCGTCAGGCACCATCGTGCGACCGCGCAGACGGTGGACGAGGCAATCGATCTTTTCAACGCGTATGTCCGTGGCCGGCGAAGGGACGGTGATGGTGTCGAGGCGGTCGCCGACGCATTTCGCGAGATGCTGCCGATCGTAGTCTCGCTCGTCGCCCAACACTTCCATCGCTTGCTGGTTGGACGCGCGCTGGCGCGGATCAAGCAAAGCGGCGATAAGCAGGCTTTTCGGGTCGCGCAGCGCACGGCTGGAGAAGTCAGGCTTCGGCTCGCACCGCGATGAATACCCGCGAACCGAGCGCCAAGGCAGCCGTGGTCAAGGCGATGTTCGACCGGATTGCCCCGCGCTACGATCTCATGAATCGCCTCATGACGTTCGGCATGGACCGGCGCTGGCGCAGGCACGCGGTCGAGACGCTGGCGCTGCCGCGGAATTCTCGCGCGCTCGATTTGGCCTGTGGCAGCGGGGATTTCTGTGCCGATCTCGCAAGGATTGGCGTCCGCGTCGTGGGCCTGGATTTCTCCGGCGAGATGCTGCGCGTGGCGCGAGTGAAACGCCGATCCGCGTGTTCCACCTTGATCCGCGCCGACGCACTCCGCTTGCCCCTGCGTGCTGGATCCTTCGACGCGGTCGTGTCGGGCTTTTCGCTCCGTAATTTCGCGAATTTGGAAGACCCGTTTCGCGAATGTTTCCGCATCCTGAAGACCGGCGGAAAGATCGCGCTGCTCGAAGTGGACACTCCCGCCTCGCCCATCCTCCGCACCGGGCATCGCATCTACTTTCACAAGCTCGTGCCGCTCGTGGGCCGGCTCGTCGATCGCGACGCATACGCCTGGCTGCCGTCCTCCGTGAGTTACCTGCCCGACGAGGCGCGCCTGATGGCGATGCTCACCGACGCGGGCTTTTGCGATCTCAATAAGCGCCGCCTTCTCGGCGGCGCCGTGCAGCTGATCACCGGACACCGATAGGGAAATTGTGTGGCGATGTATCATCCGGACTCGATTTTTTCCGAGACAGTTCGATTCGATGAACCTGTCGATTTGCTCCGCGCGATCCGGCGCTCCAGCGCGGCCCCGCTCTTCTATTGGGAACGGCCCGACTGCGGACTGACTATCGCCGCGGCCGGCGCGGTTGCGGAGTTTCGAGCATCGGGCGCCGGCCGATTCCGGGACGTCTCGGCGCGCGCCCGCGAGCTTCTATCCTCGTTAAATTCAGGTCGCAGCGGCGATCCGGGCGGCGGTCCCTTGATGGTCGGAGGTTTTGGCTTTTCCGATCGCGCCTGCAATGCGCACGAATGGCGCGAGTTTCCGCCCGCATGGATCTTCCTGCCCAGGCTTTTGTGGGTTCGCCATGGCGCGCGATGCACCCTGACTATGACCTGGGCAAAGGACGACAGGGCCTCGGCCGTTCGTCTGCTCGCGCGAGCGCTCGAGGCGGGCCACTCTTGCCATCGCTCCGCAAATCCGCCGCCACTTTTGGAACTCCGGCCATCGACAACAACACCGCTGCAGCGCCAGGATTGGCGCGAGCGCGTCGAACGCGTCCGCTCGCAAATCCTTTGCGGCGCGCTGAAAAAGGTCGTGCTCTCCCGGCGCCTGGCGATCGAAACTGCTTCGCCGATCGATCCTGCGCGTTTCATCGATTCAGCGCGCGCCGCGCGCCCCTCATGCGTCAACTTCTTCGTCAGCCCGCGCGCTACCTCGTTCGTCGGTTCCACGCCTGAACAGTTGGTCAAGCTCGACGGAGAAACTGTCACGTCAAGTGCGCTGGCGGGTTCCGTGCCGCGCGGCGACGACCCTCAAGCAGATCGCGCGCTGGGCGATTCGCTGCTCGGTTCGGCGAAAAACCTCGAAGAGCACCAATATGTCGTCAATGCGCTCGCTTCGGCGCTGGAATCCCTGGCTTCGCCGTTAAGCGTTCCCGCGCGTCCGCGCCTGATGCTCTTGCCCGAGGCGCAGCATCTGTTCACCCGGGTCGAGGGCCGCTTGCGTGAATCTCGCAGCGTCATCGAACTGGCAGGACTGCTTCACCCGACCCCCGCCGTATGCGGTGTGCCGCGCGAAGCTGCCCGCGCAATCATCGAGCGCGAAGAACCGGAGCGCGGCTGGTACACCGGCGCCGTCGGTTGGATCGACGCAAAAGGCCAGGGTGAGTTCGCGGTCGCGCTGCGCGCCGGCGTTATCGACGGCAGCGCGATGTACCTCTTCGGGGGCGCCGGGATCGTCGCGGCTTCCGACTCCGAAGCGGAATTTGCCGAGACTGAAAATAAGCTGACCGCGCTCATCGGGAGCACCACCCTTGGAACCATCGCCTAATCCCAATAGCCGCGCTGCCGCCGTCATGATGGATGAGTTCGCGCGATCCGGCGTCGCCCACGCCTGTATTTCACCGGGCTCCCGCTCGACCGCACTCGTCACGGGCCTGCTGCGTGCCTGCGCAATTCGCCCATGGGTGATCCTCGACGAACGCAGCGCCGGATTTTTTGCGCTCGGGATCGCGCGTGAGACCGGTTGCCCCGTCATCCTCGTATGCACTTCGGGCACCGCCGCGGCCAACTACATGCCCGCAGTCGTCGAGGCTTCCCTCTCGAAGATCCCGCTTATCGTCATCACCGCCGACCGTCCGCCCGAGGCGCGCGATTGCCGCTCCGCACAGACCATCGACCAGGTCAGGATGTTCGGGAGTCACGCGCGATGGAGCGTCGATCTCGCCGCTCCCGCCGCCAGCCTCGACCTCGACAGCTATTACCGCACTATCGCTTGCCGCGCGTTCGCCACCGCGGCGGAAATGCCGGCTGGACCGGTGCATCTGAACATCCCGATGCGGGAACCGCTGATCGACGTGAGCGAGGAACGCGAGCGGCTCAGGCGCATCGGTGAGAGCGAAAGTGAAAGCGAAATCGCGGCGGATAAATCGCGCCCGCCGTACACGCGAGTTTATCCCGCGCGTCCGAGTCTGCCACCCGATTCGATTGGCGCGCTCGCCGACAAACTGCGCGGCTGCGCTCGAGGTCTGATAGTATCCGGTCCTGCCGCGCCGTCGCCGGATGCCGCCTGCTCGATTGCACGCCTGGCCGAGCGGCTCAACTGGCCGATCCTCGCCGATCCATTGTCGGGTCTTCGCGCCGGCCATCACGACCGCTCGAGGATCGTCGATGCCTACGACGTCCTGCTCCGCGACCCGGCGTTTTGCGAGGCTAATCAGCCTGACGCCGTGATCCAGTTTGGCGATCCTCCCGTCTCCAAGAGCCTCGGACAATTTCTCGCCTCGAGACCGCGCCGATCCCACTTGATGGTCGCGGAGCCGGGAACCTGGCCCGATCCGCTTCAAATAGCCTCGGACGTAGCGCAGGTCGGGACAGTTGAATTGTGCGACGCGCTGCTCGAGTCGCTTGATGACTCGCCGAAGATATCGCCGTGGCTCGCTTCGTGGCTTGCGGCATCGGCGCGATCGCGCGCGGCGCTCGATGCGATGCTCGCTGATGAAGCTACGATGTTCGAGGGCAAGGTCGTTGCAGAGCTGATGCGATTGGCGCCGGACGGTTGTGCCGTGCATACCGGCAACAGCATGCCGGTGCGCGACTTCGACACTTTCGTCGGACAGTCGGACCGCGACACTGCCCTGTTTTGCAATCGCGGCGCCAATGGGATCGACGGAGTGCTCGCAACCGCCCTGGGCGCGGCCGCCGCGAGAATAGCTCCGACCGTTCTCGTCCTCGGCGACTTGAGCCTTCTCCACGATATCGGCGCCCTGCAAATCGCGGCGCGCTATCCCGTCCATCTGCTCGTGATCGTGATTAACAATGACGGCGGCGGAATTTTCTCATTTCTGCCTCAAGCCTCGCTCGGCGACAGCTTCGAAACCTTCTTCGCTACGCCGCACGGACTTGATTTCGAGCGGGCTTCCGCACTGGGCAGAGCACGATACGCGCGCGCCGGCTCGTGGAGCGAATTTGACGCCGCAGTCGGATACGCTCTCGATCATCGCGGCTTGCACTTGCTCGAGATTCGAGGCGATCGAGCCGCCAACCTCGCGATGCATCGCCGGCTGATCGAGACGGCGCTTACCCGGCTCCACGCCACAGCCGGTGAAAGAACAATCCGATGAATCACCGAGTTGCGATCGGCACCGCGACCGTCGAATTCAGCGACGAAGGTCCATCCGCTTTGTCGTCGGAGACGGCCGTGCGCGATCCTGTCGTCCTGCTGCACGGTTTCACCGGCAGCAAGGAAAGTTGGCGCGATCTGCGCGAGCAACTCCGGCCGAACAGGCGCGTCGTCAGCATCGATTTGCCGGGACACGGGGGCACTCGAGTGGGAATCAACGTTGAAAATTATTCGATCGAGCGCGCGGCGGCGATGGTGATTCGCCTGCTCACGGAGGTTCTCGCAGTCCCGCGCTTCTCGCTCCTCGGTTACTCGATGGGCGGCAGGCTCGCGCTGTTTATCGCGCTCAAATATGGCGCTCATATCGACCGGTTGGTGCTGGAAAGCGCTTCTCCGGGCATCGCGGATTCCGGCGATCGGGCAGCTCGGAGACGCGCCGACGCGGAGCTGGCGGCGTTCGCCGAGAGCGCCGGAATCGAAGCGTTCGTCAAACGATGGGAGTCGATCCCGCTCTTTGAGTCGATGGCGCGGATGCCGCCCGAAAAAATCGATCGTATCCGGCTCGAGCGGCTTGCTTGCTGCGTCGAAGAGCTTGCGCGAAGTCTCCGCGGCATGGGAACCGGTGCGCAGCCATGGCTCGGCGGTGAATTACCGGCACTGCGCATGCCGATCCTCGCGATCGCCGGCGCGCTGGACTTGAAGTTCACCGCCATCGGCGGGCAAATCGCTGCTCTGGTCAGTGATGCTCGCTTTGAAGCGATCGGCGGCGCGGGCCACGCACCGCATCTCGAACGTCCCCGCGAATTCAACCGCGTCGTCGCTGATTTTCTTAACCGCGAACGGTAAAAAGTAAAAACTTAAACCAACACTTTAAGGAGAACCGCAGTGCAAATCGATTGGCATGACGTGCGCGATTATAAAGACATCAAATTTCAGAAGGCCGAAGGAATCGCGCGGATTTCGATCAACCGCCCCGAGGTTCGCAACGCATTTCGTCCGCTCACGGTGACCGAGTTGCTCGACGCCTTCGCGCGCGCGCGGGAAGACGGCGAGATTGGCGTAATCGTCCTGACCGGCGAGGGCACTGAGGCCTTTTGCAGCGGCGGCGATCAGCGCATCCGAGGCGAGCAGGGTTACGTCGGCGCCGACGGCGTTCCGCGCCTCAACGTGCTCGACCTGCAGAAGCTGATTCGCAGCATCCCGAAACCGGTTATCGCGATGGTGGCCGGTTTCGCGATCGGCGGCGGTCATGTGCTGCACGTAGTATGCGATCTGACTATTGCCGCCGACAACGCGGTCTTCGGCCAGACCGGGCCCAGGGTCGGAAGTTTCGACGGCGGTCTCGGCGCGTCGCAACTCGCGCGGCTCGTCGGTCAGAAGAAAGCTCGCGAGATTTGGTACCTGTGCCGGCGCTATAGCGCGGCCGAAGCGCTCGACATGGGATTGGTCAACGTGGTTGTGCCACTGGCGCAATTAGAAGAGACGACCCTCCATTGGTGCCGCGAGATTCTCGCTCAAAGCCCGATGGCGCTGCGATGCCTCAAGTCGGCATTCAATGCCGAGATGGACGGCATGGCGGGAATCCAGGAACTGGCTGGAAATACCACCTTGCTCTATTACATGACCGAAGAGGCGCAGGAAGGCCGCAACGCTTACAACCAGAAGCGCAAGCCTGACTTCACGAGGTTCAAGCGCGTGCCGTGAGCGGTCATGCGATCGAAAATTTGGATCCGCCGGGCTTTTCGGTTTGGCTTGCCGCTGCTCGACCGCGGACCTTAACCGCGGCCGCGGCGCCCGTGATGGTGGGTTTGGCTTTGGCCGATCGGACCGGCCACGTGAACGCGATGCTCGGGTCGATGACCATGCTCGCGGCATTGCTGATTCAGATCGGCACCAACCTCGCCAATGATTATTTCGACTTCGTCGCGGGGGCCGACACCGCGGCGCGGCTCGGACCGCTTCGCGTCACGCAGGCAGGCCTGGTCGAGCCTTCGACGGTCAGGAACGCGGCGCTCGGCGTGCTCGGTCTTGCGGCGCTGATCGGATGCTACCTCGTATCGGTCGGTGGATGGCCGATTCTGAGCATCGGGATCGTGTCACTGGTGGCGGCGATTGCATACACCGCCGGACCCTGGCCGCTCGCGTACCACGGATTGGGCGATGCGTTCGTGTTTGTATTTTTTGGTCTCGCGGCGGTGAACGGGACGGTGTTTCTTCAGACCGGCACTGCGACCTCGCTTTCGATCGCGGCCTCGATTCCGATTGCGTGCCTCGTCACCGCAATTCTGGTCGTGAACAACTTGCGCGACGTCGATACCGACGCCCGCGCCGGCAAGCGCACGCTTGCGGTGCAGTTCGGACCAGGTTTCGCACGCGCCGAGTACGGCGGGCTGGTTGCGATCGCGTTCCTGATGACGCCCGTGCTCGCCTGGCTCGGCGGCGCGATGTTGTTGTTGCCGATCGCAGCCGCGCCGCTCGCGTTTGCGGAAATACGCGCGATTTGCCGGCGCACCGGAGCGGAGTTGAATCAGCGCCTCGCGCGAACCGCCGCGCTGCATCTGGCCTACGGCCTGCTTCTGACCCTGGCGCTCATCCTTTGAAGATCACAGCCGCGTCGATCACTCCATTTTGCGCGCGCCTCGTGCGGCCGCTCTCGACTGCGCGGGGACGAATCGGATCACGCGAAGGGTTCGTGTTGACGGTGGAATCCGACTCCGGTGCGCGGGGAATGGGTGAGGCCAGCCCCGCGTATTGGCTCGGCGGTGAGCGAATCGGCCAAACGCGCCGCGCGCTCGAATCGATCGTTCAAAGTGTTGACCGCCATCGTGATCCCGGCGAGCTGCGCAGCCTGATTGATGCGAATAGTCCCGGCGGTTCTCCGCTCACGCCCGCCGCAAGATGCGCGCTCGACACCGCGCTTACCGATCTCAGCGCGCGTCTGCGCGGAGTTCCGATGGCTTCCCTGCTGGGGATCGAATGCGAATCGATTGGCCCCGTGCCGGTCTGCGCGTTGCTGGCAGGCCAGACACCCAGCGAGGTGGCTCGCCAAGCGCGCATTGCTGTCGGCCAGGGGCACACGTCCTTCAAGCTCAAGGTTGGCACGCGCGCGATCGCGGTGGACGCGAAGAAGGTTGCATCGTTAAGAATGGCGATCGGAAACGATTCTTCAATCCGTCTCGATGCGAACCGCGCATGGACGCTGGACGAGGCGCGGGCCGCGCTGCATGCGTTCCAGCCATACGGCATTGAGTTCCTCGAAGAGCCTTTGCGCTCGCCGCAACCAGGCGACCTGCGGCGGCTCAGCGATGCCACCGGGGTCGCGCTCGCCCTCGATGAATCGCTCAGCGGCGCCGTGGCGCTCAGCGCGTTTATCGAACATGACGTCGTCGGCTACCTCGTCTTGAAAGCAGCGCGGCTCGGAGGCCCTACACGATGCGTCGAAATTGCGAGACTGGCAGTAACAGCGGGAATCAAAGTCGTCGTCACCGATTCTATCGAGAGCGCGGTTGGCATGAGCGCCGCGGTACATCTCGCATCGGCGCTCTCGCGTCCTGGAACCGCAGTCGGTGCAGGCGGCGCGCGATTTTTCCCGGCTGGATCGTTTTGCGGAGTTGAGTTCCCCTCGGTCTCGCAGGTTCTTCCGGACGGTCCGGGTCTGAACGTCTCAGCTTACACACTTCGAAAACGCAAATGACACAGACCACCAATCGAAAAGTCCGGTCTGCCGCGGCTATCGGAACACGCTGGCCGCTATAGCTCGCATTTCCGCAACCGGGTCGAGGCGATTGGCGCTACGAAGGTAGTCACGGCGGCACCAGGGTCGGAAGAGTCGTCGCCATCCCGCAGTCCGGCGGCCTGCATCACCGCTACGAACGTCTCGCCGCCTGACTCGTACCAGCTCCCGCTGATCGCGCGACCGGCTACACCGCGCGCGCGACGCCAGGAATCCTTCGAAGAGCAGCGCTGGTGCTCCAGCTCAGCGCCACCACGCCCGCAAACACGAGCGCAAACTTCGCGACGGCCGGCAGCGGCGCCGCCAGCATCGCGTATGCAAGCCATGACACCAACGCGTAGTGAATCAAGTACATCCCGTATTCGTTGTCGCTCAGGCTGTCGAGCGCACGCGTGCGCCGGTTCGCGAAGCGTACGAACAGCGCGAGGAACCCGAAGCATGACGCCGCGCACGACAGTGGCAATACCGGGCCTCCGATCAAGCCGAGCACGATCGGTGACACGTTGCGCGAGAGCCAGGCCACGCTTACGCCCCAAGCCACGACCGGTATGAACGCCACCGGCATCGCGATAGTCCATCGCAGCCAGTGCCGCGCGAGCATTCCATCGGGCGCGAGCAGGCCGCGCTCGACGCCATATGCGCCTACGCCGACACCCATGAAAAAATAGACCGCGTAGTGAACAATGCGGCTGGTCTGGAAATGAAACGGCCCAAAGGCGGTCCAGTAATCCGCGCCCAAGGGGATGACCATCGGAATGTATACCAGCGCCGACATTCCAATCAGTAGCCCAAAGAATCGCGCCGGATGGCGATTCGCATTCGACGATAACTTTCCAAGCCGCTCGCCAAATTTCGGCGACTTCACGAAAAGCGCGGCAGCAACGCAATCGAACACCAGCAACACCCAAATGAACCATGCGGGACCCGACGGCCATTCGCCAAGTGACAGCCATTGCCGCAAGAAGCCCGCCACGCTCGGGTCGGCATTCCTGGTGGCGTAGGCCGGATAGTAGGCAAGCGGTGCGACGATCGCCGCCGCGAAGATGAATGGAAGCGCAAGCCTCAGCATGCGATCGCGTATAAAGGTCCGCGTGCCTTTGCGCTCGAGGCTGTTCCACACGAACAAGCCCGAGAGAAAAAACAACAGCGACATGAAGAACATATCGTTGAATACGGCGAAGATCGCAAAGCCGGTCCAGCGGTGACTATCAAGGATCGGAAACGCCTTCCACAATCGCGGTTGCACAAGCAGGGAAGTCCTCGTTAGCGGTACCTTGGGAAAGTAGGCGAGCGACGTATGGTGCGCCAGCACCAGTATCACGACGAAAGTGCGCAGGTAGGCAAGCGCGACGTTGTGGCGAGCCCGCGATGTCCTCCCCGATTCGGCAGCCGATAGCGACTGCGCAAGCACCGCTTTGGCAGAGGCGCCCATAGCGCTAGCGCGCGACCTGCGCCGACCTCAGTTGCGAAATCCCCAGCCCCTTATCCTTGAGAGGTACCCCGGCTACGTTACCTCCGACCGCGCCGCTTATGGGGCTGATGATCAGAGCTACAATTTTCACCTCGGCGCCCCCATTAATCCTCTCACCCAACGCATGTCGCGTATACCAGGTTGACGAGCAACGCAACGGCGGCCTGGCATCAGTCGAGCGGTGGAGCAGCCCCGCCGCTGCGGCGATTGAAACTTTCGCGCACGACTTCCCGCGGTCTGCATTCGGCGCGCCGCCGCCTGAGCGCCGGCGCCAAGAACCAATCGTCTGCTCATTTGATCGGGTCTCCGCTCGCGATTGAACTCGAAAAAATTGCCGGACCGCACCGTGTCACGCTGCCGACTTGGGATTTCGCGGGGGCGCGCGCTGTTATACAAATCATTCATCGCCCTCGGCCGCCGAATCCGATCGCGGCAGGAAACAAAAAACATATGGCAGACAACGACAACAAGAATTCTCTACGATCCAACAGCAGCCTCCTGGTCGATGGTCCGTCGCGCGCGCCGGCGCGCGCGATGCTCAAAGCCGTCGGCTTCACCGACGAGGATCTCAGCAAGCCGCTGATCGCGGTCGCGCATACGTGGATCGAAATCATGCCGTGCAACGCTCATCTGCGAGATCTCGCGGCGCACGTGAAGCGGGGAATCCGCGCCGCGGGTGCGACCCCGATCGAATTCAACACGATCGCCGTGTGCGACGGAATCTCGATGGGCACGGCTGGAATGCGCGCGTCGCTGATCAGCCGCGAAGTGATAGCCGACTCGATCGAACTC
>Ga0074045_10005183_pt1 | contig 11420 bp, 10 predicted proteins | sample BogForMeECP23OM2_FD_94442 | JGI IMG/M metagenome (GOLD analysis project Ga0074045, IMG submission 94442) | Bog forest soil microbial communities from Calvert Island, British Columbia, Canada - Bog Forest MetaG ECP23OM2 | ecosystem: Environmental > Terrestrial > Soil > Wetlands ...
CCGCCTCCTTCAATCACGGTTCAGAGTGCTGTTAGGAACCTTTCCATGCCTGACGACACAAAGAGACTTGAAGAACGCACAATCGCCTTGCTAGCCGAACTAACATTTGATGAAAAACGATATCTTAATCTTGCCAGAGCCAACTATCATTGTACACAGGGACTGCTGTGGGCGTCACTGACTGCAAGCAGTCTTGCAGCGCTTCTTAATTTCGTTCCATTTTTCTTCGCGGCTATCGAGAAATGGCAGCTGGGCCTGGTTTCTGCGCTGTCGGTGTTGTTTACAACTTTCAGTCAGCAGGTCGGATTTCATCAAAGGGCGAATTGGCACTATCAAAAAGTGCATCGAATCCGAACTTTGCGGAGGCGGCTACAATTCGAACTCCCGACGTCGCCGACCACAGAGGCTATTGCCGCCATCTCCAATGCACGATCGGCGATGGATTTAGAGATGTCACAAGAGTGGGAGCACCTGAAGTTGGCCAAGGAGCCATGAAGCAGACGAAGCGATTACCCGAGAAACTCCTTTGTTGTGTGCCGTCATGTAAATGTGCCCTGCCGGATTCGCAGTCGGGCAATTTGCGACGCAGCGTTTAACTGACGGCGACATCACGCCTAATCCTGCTCGCCGAGGGTTTGGACGTACGTTTTTCCATACGGATAGAAGAGTTCCTTGCGGCCCTCCTGCCACGCCGCTTTGAGCTCGGGTGTCGTGATATCCCAATCCGGCCGGCATTTCTTGGTGACCGCCCGTAGGTCCTGGCGAAGATCTTCTAGAGTCGGCCGACCGAAGAACCAGTAACCATTGTAGATCTTGTAAATGACAAGACCAGGCTCAAGGACAACCACATGAGGGATCATTGGGTTGTTGACAGGATCCGTGTATTCGGCGATGTCGAGATCTTTCTGGACGACCCGCCTCACATCGGAGAGGAACGGCCAGTGAGCGCCGACTCCGCTGCGATATTCATTCGTCTGGGTGATATTGTCGGTGCTAATCGTGACAAGCCGACAATAGGCGACTTCAAGCTCACGATGGAGTTCAACAAGGCCCTCTGCCTGCCGGCGGTCCTTCGGGCAGAAACCTCCGCGACTAAGGACAAGAACCATTGGATGTTGTCCTTGGAGCTCCGACAGTTTCCGGTGCTTGGCTGTGTGGTCGGAAAGTTCATAGTCGGGAAAGACAGCCCCCGGAACAATCTCAGGTCGCATGCACGGTCCTCCGCAGCTGGATTTGCGTCACTGGGTTAGGTTTCCTCATAATTTAGCCACGTCGACAATTGCTTCGGCGAAGGCTTGCGGAGCCTCCTGAGGCAGATTGTGCCCGACGCCGCCCATGATGAGCCGGTGCGCGTACTTGCCGGAGAATTTCGCGGCGTAGGAACCAGGGTCTGGGTGTGGGGCGCCGTTGGCGTCGCCTTCGAGGGAGATGGTGGGAACGGCGATGACCGGAGCCGCCGCAAGCCGCTTTTCCAGATCATCGTACTTCGGCTCGCCGTCCGCGAGACCGAGCCGCCAGCGATAGTTATGGATGACGATGGCGACGTGGTCCGGGTTGTCGAACGACACCGCCGTACGGTCGAACGTGGCGTCGTCGAAGTTCCATCTCGGCGAAGCCAGTCGCCAGATGAGCTTGGAAAAGTCGTACCGGTATTTGTCGTAGCCGGCGCGGCCGCGCTCCGTGGCGAAATAGTATTGATACCACCACAGGAGCTCAGCGGCCGGCGGCAGCGGCGCCTTGCCGGCTTCCTGGCTGCCGATCAGATAGCCGCTGACCGACACCAGGCCCTTGCAGCGTTCCGGCCACAGCGCCGCAATGATGTCGGCCGTCCGCGCGCCCCAGTCGAAGCCGCCGATGGTCGCGTTCTCGATCCTTAAGGCGTCCATCAAGGCGATGATGTCGACAGCCACCACGGATTGCTGGCCGTTCCGGACCGTGTCGCCCGAGAGAAACCGCGTCGAGCCGTAGCCGCGAAGATAGGGGACGATCACCCGGTAGCCGACCGTTGCGAGCAGAGGCGCGACGTCGACGAAGCTGTAGATGTCGTAGGGCCAGCCGTGCAGGAGAATGGCGGCCGGCCCGTCAGCGGGGCCGGCCTCGCCCTATCCCACATTGAGCAGGCCAGCGTCGATCTGCTTCAGTGGGGCAAACGATGCGTTCGATCCCGGATTCATAGAGGGAGGAGCCATCTGTTGCGTTTCGTCTGCCGCCGCGCTCGCAAGCCCGATCATGCCGAACTGGGCGGCCGCAACGGTCGTAGCCGCGACGCCGACGAAGCGGCGGCGACGATGGTCGATGTCCTCGGACGTCCCGATCATGGCGAACTCCTGGGCTGAATGTCGATCAACGTTAGGGCAAGGCGGCCGCCGTAGACCTGAGCTTCAAGGTCGCAACGTCGGTCTCGCGTCCGAAGGCGATCGCAGCGGCTACGCCGTTTGCGGGTTACCCTCACGAGTTCGACCGGGCCGCGTTTCTTGGATCGTCGTGCGCCTCTTTGTATTCGAGGCCTAACGGACCGATGGCGCTCACCTGCGTGACGTACTCGCCGGACTTCGCCCAGTGAAAGTGCCACGTATCGCCGGGCAGAACGACCACGGCGCCGGGTGGATACGCCTTCAGGTTCTCCGCCGTGAATTGTTCGCCCAAGCCGATGTAGAAGACGCCCGACATGACCGTGTAGATCCGGTCCTCGGGATGCTTGTGCGGCATCAGCTTCACGCCCGAGGGCGCCTTGACCCTGATCACGTAGGGGCCTGGCTTCGTTGGGTCGCCGACGACCACGGCGAGACGTACGGACGGCGGAAAAGCCGGGAACGGCTTCCAGTCGATGTCTTCCGGCAGAATCGATTTGAAGGCGGCTTCGCCCGGCAGGTGGTCTCGAACCATTTCGGCCCTCCAAGAAATCTCGCGTCACCAACGGAACTGCACAGATCCAGCGAGACGCGAAGACGCAGCGCGCTACACCAGGAGCTTATCGAGCGTGATCGGGAGGTCGCGGATGCGCTTTCCAGTCGCGTGGTAGACAGCGTTGGCGATGGCCGCGGGAACGCCGACGATGCCGATTTCGCCGACCCCCTTGACGCCCAGCGGATTGCTGTCGTCCGCCTCGTCGACGAAGATGACCTTGATGTCCTGGACGTCTGCGTTCACGGGCACGAGATATTCGGCGATGTTGGCATTGGCGATGCGGCCGTCCCTATGGTCGATCAACGTCTCCTCACGCAGCGCCATGCCGATGCCCCACACCACGCTGCCAAGGATTTGGCTGCTCGCCGTCTTGGCGTTCAAGATGCGCCCGGCGGCGACAGCGCTGACGACGCGCGTCACGCGGATCACGCCCAGCTGCTCGTCCACCTTCACCTCGGCGAAGATCGCCGAATGGGTGTTGTGAGCGCGGGCGTCCTGGCCGGGGTTGGTGGTGATTTCCCGCTCGATGTTGGTGACCGCGCCTTGCCGCATGGCGTCCGCGATCGACACCGAACGTGACGCGTCGGCCTTGCTCACGAGCTTGCCGTCGACAAGCGCGACGTCGCCGGGCGCCGCGCTCGCAAGCGGCGAATTCGGAATCTGCTTGGCCAGGCGCAGCAGCTCGTCTCGGATGGCGGCTGCCGTCGTCGCGATCCCGCTCGAAACCGAGGCCGCGATCCATGAACCGCCCTCGACCGGAGATTGCGGCAGGCTCGAGTCGCCGAGCTTGACGCTGATGGCCTCGAGCGGGAGCCCGAGCATGTCGGCCGCGACCTGCGCCATGATGGTGTAGGTGCCTGTGCCGATGTCGGAGGTCGCGCACGCGACCTCCGCATCGCCGCTGGCGCTCAAGACGATACGAACGGTGATCGGCGCCTGCCATGCGTCCCAGACGCCGGTCGCCATGCCCCACTCGACCAGGTCGCGGCCGTCGCGCGTCGAGCGCGGCTCGGGATTGCGCTTGTCCCAGCCGAACGCCTCCGCGCCCTGGCGGTAGCATTCGCGCAGCGCCTTGCTGCTGAAGGGTTGACCCGTGTCCTGATTGCGCTCCGAATAGCAGCGCAGGCGAAGGTCGAGCGGATCGATGTTGAGCGCAACCGCAAGCTCGTCCATCGCGCATTAAAGCGCGTAGACGCCTGTGGCTGCGCTTGGGCCCCGCATATCGCACGACGTCGGAAGGTCGAGCTTGGCGAGTTTGTGCGCGTAGCTGGCGTTGGCGCATGTGTAGAGCAAGCCCGACCAGCCGGTCTCCTGCCGGTTGTAGTCTTCGTATTGCGAAGTCACGGTGACCGCGTCATGCGTGATCGCATCAAGCGTCGCTCCGCTGTTGGCGCCGAGCGCGATCCGCTGAATCATGGCCGGCCGATAGCCGAGCGCGTACATTTGTGGCCTGGTCAGCACAACGCGCACGGAGCGCCGCAACGCGCGCGCGGCGAGCACCGCGAGAACGGCCTCGAACTGCGGGCGCAACCCCACACCGAAAGCGCCCCCGACATAGGGAGACACGACGCGCAGGTCTTCCGGCTTCATGTCGAACACCCCGCAGAGATAGCGCTGGACGTTCTGCACGCCTTGCGTCTTGTCGTAGACTGTCAGCTTGCCGTGGTCCTCGTAGACCACCGTCGCTGCATAGAGCTCCATGGGGTTGTGATGCTCGATCGGCGTGGTGTATTCCGCCTCATGGCGCACGGCCGCGGCGGCGAGCGCCTGTTCGGGCGCGCCGCGCGTCTTCGGCGGCGTGAACAAGGCCTCGAATTCGTTTGTTGGGGGTTTGACGGGGATGGCCGCATCACGCTGGCGGTACACGTCGGTGACATGCGGCTCCTTCTCGTACTCCACCTCGACCAGCGACGCCGCATAGCGCGCGACCTCCGACGTTTCGGCGACGACGAGCGCTATCGGCTGACCGCTGAACAGGATTCTGTCGTCGTAGAGCGGACGGAACGGCGACCCCGACGGGGCCACGTCATCCTTGTAGGCCTTGTCGTCGTCGGCTATGCGCGGGCGGTTTGTGTGCGTCAGCACGTCGACCACGCCCTCGACGCGCTTTGCGGCGCTTGCGTCGATCCGCCTAAGGCGCCCTTTCGCGATCGTCGAGGCGACGATGCTGCCGTGAAGGAGCCCGGGCGCGTTGAACTCGGCGGCATATTTTGCCGCGCCGGTGACTTTCGCGATGCCGTCGATGCGGGATGTTCCCGTGCCGATGTATGGCGCCATGACTGACCTCAAGCAATCTTCTTGGACGACTGCGATTGCGGCGCGCCGAGCGCAGCCTGTGTGAGCGCACGCGTGATGCAGCGCCGCGCGAGCTCGATCTTGAACGTGTTGCGCCCGTAGCCCTTTGCGTCCCGCAGCAGCACGTCCGCCGCGCGAGTGAACGTCTCGGCATTGGCTGGACGCCCGCTGAGCGGCTTCCGCCTGCGGATCGCGCCACGGCTTGTGCGCGACGCCGCCGAGCGCGAAGCGCCCCTCCTTGATGATGTCGCCCTCGAGTTCGAGCCCAACGGCGATGGACACGAGCGCAAACGCGTACGAGAGCCGGTCGCGGATTTTCAGATACGTGTAGTTTTTGGCGAAGCCCTGCGGCGGCAGCTCCACCGCGGTGATGATCTCGCCGCGATTGAGATTGGTCTCGCGTTGCGGCGTATCGCCCGGCAGCCGGTGGAAGTCCGCAAACCCGACGACGCGGTCGCCCGAGGCGCCGCTGCCGTGAACTTTCGCGTCCAAGATCGCGAGCGCCACGCACATGTCGGAAGGGTGGACCGCAATACAGGCGTCGCTGGCGCCCAGGATCGCGTGCATACGATTGTGACCGTCGATTGCGGAGCAGCCGCTGCCCGGCTCCCGTTTGTTGCAGGCGCTCGCTGTGTCGTAGAAGTAATGGCAGCGCGTGCGCTGGAGGAGATTGCCGCCCGTCGACGCCATATTGCGCAGTTGTTGCGAGGCGCCGGCCATGATCGCTCTGGCGAGAACCGGATATCCCTGCTCGACCAGAGGGTGATAGGCGAGATCGGTGTTGCGCACGAGCGCTCCGATGCGGAGGCCGCCGCCGGCCACGCCTTCGACCTGCTTGAGCGGCAACCGCGTGATGTCGATGACCGCGGTTGGCCGTTCGACGTCCATCTTCATCAAATCGATCAGATTGGTGCCGCCAGCGATGAATTTGGCGTTCGGATCGCGACCGGCCAGGCGCACGGCTTCCGCAACGTCATTGGCGCGCGCATATCGGAAGTTGATCATGACCGCCCCATCACCTGTTGGATTGCCGCAACAATGTTGGTGTAGGCGCCGCAGCGGCAGATGTTGCCGCTCATAAGTTCGCGGATCTCGTCCGCGCTCTTTGCCCGGCCCTCCGCGATCATGCCCGCGGCGGAGCAGATTTGCCCGGAGGTGCAATAGCCACACTGGAAGGCGTCATGGTCGATGAACGCCTGCTGCAGGGGATGCAGCGCGCCGTTGATCGCGAGGCCCTCGATCGTCGTGATCTCGGCGCCGTCGTGCATGGCGGCAAACGTCAGGCACGAATTGACGCGCCGTCCGTCGATCAGGATGGTGCAGGCGCCGCATTGACCCTGATCGCAGCCTTTCTTCGTCCCCGTCAGGTCGAGACGCTCGCGCAGCAGGTCGAGGAGTGTGGTCCGGGGATCGAGCGAGAGCGCATAAGGTTGGCCGTTGACGACCAGGCTCACCGAGACCGGCTCCGGGGAAGGCAGACTGAAGGACGGCCAGCTAGAGGAGGGCTGTGCTGCGGAGCGAGGATGACCAGGGGACAGGAAGCTCTTGTCTGCCGGGGAGTCCATCATGTTCAACTCCTGGATCGCGGGACGGAATTGAATGTTTCGCAACGCTGCGTTTCACCCTGCGCTCGGAGTCGGTCTCGGCATCGCCGGAGGCGTCGCTCTGCGCAATCGACGTCTTCGCGTCGTCATGCTTGCCACGGGCGGCGCGCAACGCTGCGCGCCTGCATTCGCTTTCACGTCCGCTGGCGCAGCGACTTGAACGCCGCCCGCATCTCCTCACTAAAGATCTTCGGCTGTTCCCAGGCCGCAAAGTGGCCGCCTTTGTCGAGGCGGTTGTAGTAGATGAGCTTGGGGTACGCTCTTTCCGCCCAGCTCCGCGGGGCCGTGTAGATGTCGTCGGGAAAGGCGCTCACAGCGACGGGAATGGCGACCCCCTTCGGGGCGAAGAAGGCGAGCTTGTTTTCCCAGTAGAGACGAGCCGAAGACACCCCCGTGTTCGTCAGCCAGTAGAGGGTGATATTGTCGAGGATGTCATCTCGCGTAAGGCCCTCGGTTTGGCCGGCAAAGACGCGCGCCATGAGCGCGTAACTCGGCGCGTCGTGATTGAGGATCCAGGCAGCCAGGCCGATGGGCGAATCCTCGATCCCATACAGCGTCTGCGGGCGGTTCCCCATCTCCTCAGCGTAGGCGAGACCGTGCTTGTAGAAAAAGGCGAGTTGGTCATACGCATGCATCTCGTCGGGCGAGAGGCCGGATGGCGCCGGCGCCCCGGTAAACGCCGCTTTGTCAATGTCGGGTGGAACGGCGCCAGCCATGCTCGAGTGGATGCCGATGAGTTCGGGAGCCGCCTGCACCCCCATTTGATCGGTGATCAGCGCGCCCCAATCGCCGCCTTGCGCGACGTATCTTTGGTATCCGAGGCGCTTCATCAGCACCGTCCAGGCGCGTGCGATGCGGGGCGTATCCCAGCCGGTCGTCGTCGGCTTGGATGAAAATCCGTAGCCGGGAATCGAGGGGATTACGATGTCGAAGGCGTCAGAGGCGCTCCCGCCGTGCCCCGTCGGGTCGGTCAGCAGATCGACGATCTTCAACTGCTCGATGATCGAGCCTGGCCACCCGTGGGTGACAATGATCGGCAACGCGTTTTCGTGGTTCGAACGAACGTGGATGAAATGAATGTCCAGCCCGTCAACGCTCGTCGTGAACTGCGGCAAGGCGTTGAGCCTCGCTTCGACCTTGGGCCAGTCGTAGTCGGACTGCCAGTAGAGCGCGAGTTCGCGCATCGTCGCGAGTTGCACGCCTTGCGAGGCATCCGTCACCAATTCCTTCGACGGCCACTTCGTGGCGGCAACGCGCCGGCGCAGGTCCGCGAGCGCCTCTTCGGGCGCGGTGAAGCGGAAGGGCCGAACTGCGGCCTCCCCAACGGTTCCCATCGACCCACCTCCTTGTTTTGAGGGCTGACCGGGCGGTGTCTCGCCCACTGCGGTCAGATGAGCGAAGAACAGTGTGGCGGCGCTCGCGGCCGCTGCGTTGACAAGAACGCTGCGCCTGTTGGGCAATGGCGAAACACCCGTCATCTTCGCCCCCCGGTGTTGGCGTTGCTGTTGTTGCAAGACGCGAAACACGGATGGGATCAGATCAGGCGCGTGAACCGTAATCTATTGCACGATGGTGTCGCCCATACTTTGGTATGTCTGTGCTACATGATCGTGGGAGGAATTGACTCGCCCGCGCGCAGTTGCGGACCGAAGTGACGGGGATGTCGGCGCAATACGAGCAGTCTCCGACGCCGTCGTAGGAACCGGAACTGCGCGGTCAGGACGCCCGCGGCGTCCTTGGCGTTGCGTCCTTCTTCGTTCGCGCGCCGCCGACCGCCCTCGCTGGCGTCGTGTTCCCCTCCGAGACGCGCGTTCCGACGCCCTCCATGGATTTCTTGAATTTTATCGGCCGGGAATCGGCGATCGCTCTCGGATCGAAATCCTCGTCCAGCATGACGCCCCAAATCTTGCGCATCTGCATGCCGATATTACCGGCGTCATAGAGGGGGAAGACCGCAGCCTCGCGCAAGAACTTCTCAAGGGGATGGGTCCTGTCGAGCGCGTTGACGCCCATCGCCTGCATCGTCCGGAAGACGGCGTTGAAAAGCGTCTCGCCGCAGAACACCTTGGCCATGGCGCCCACGGCATGGCCCTCGGAATCATATTGGTCGAGATAGTGCGCCGCCTTCCACGAGAACGCCCGGCACGCCTCGATCTTCATCGCGACCTCGGCCATCATGTAGCCGACCGCCTGGTGATGGAGGATCGGCGCATCTCCGCCCGCGGTATATGTCTTCGCCCATTTGAGGACATACTCGTAAGCGGAACGGGCGACGCCGACGGCGGCGATCGCGGCGACAGGTCCGGACCAGGTAAAGGCCTTGCTGATCACCAGATCGCCATCGCCGATCGCGAAAGCGTTCTCCTCCGGAACGCGGCAGTCCTCGAAAACGATGGAATTGTTCTGGCACAACCTGTGCCCGAGCTTCGAGATCGGCTGCTTGTATGTGACGCCGGGCGCCCCCCGGGGGACGATGATCGCGCTGAGCCCCGTCGTGCCCCCCTCATCCGGATTCGTGCGCACGATACAGACGTTGACGTTTGCGCCCTTGAGGTCCCAGCCGCCGGCATTGCATGGCCAAAGCTTGGCGCCGTTGAGAACATACTCTCCGCGGCCTTTGTCATGCCGGGCGACGAGCCCGACGCCAGTGGGATGGGGCCCCGGGTGGTCGAAATTCGCCGTTCCGCCGGGCGCGCCCGCGGCCTCGCTCACAGTCCACCCGGCGATGTATTCGCCCCGCGGATCGCTGGTGGCTTCACCCAGCCATTTCTGCTTCTGCGCTTCGGAGGCGAACCAGGCGACCGGCATGAGCGCCAGCCCGTTCACCAGGAGGACAGTCGCAAACCCCGGATCGACGGCCGTGATCTCCTCGGCGACGATCTGGAGATCGAGGTTGCTGACGCCGCCCCCGCCGTATTGCTTTGGCAGGAACCCCATCGCGAAACCAAGCTTGTAACACTCCTTGTACGCGCCTTTCAGAATCTGGAAGGCTTTCTGGGTGTCGGGCTCCTCGTCGGCTGTCTTGACCAGCGGCTGCAAAATCTCGACGGCGAATTCTCGGGCGTTCCGCTGCAGTCTTTGTTGCGCGCCGGTCAGCGTGAAATCGATCGTCATAACGGCCTCGCGATTTTCATACGGGGCGCACGCGGATCGGCCGGTGGACGGCGGCGCCTCCGCGGGCTCATGGGAATCGGAATCGGAAGCGGCAGCCGTCACCGCCGCGCTGCATACACGCCTCATGATCGATTTCTGCGCCGGTCAAACCGGAGAGAAATCCGATATCGAAACGGCAAACCTCAGGGTAGTCCTTTGACAGGTCATGATAGACGCAATTCTTGCACTCTACACGCGGAAGCTTTTCGGAATCCCCCGGCGGCAGAGTTCTGGCGATAAAACCCGTCTCGTTCATGATCTTCACGATCTCCGCGATCCGTTCGGCGCGATTCTTTCCAACGAGACGCGGAATCAGGTCTGCGGACAATTTCACGCCGAGGTCGTACATGTACTGCGAGAACTGCTCTTCGCCCATCTGCTCGTGTAGGGTTTGGATCAGCAGCTTCGAGAACCACGAATATTGCTTGGGGAAGCGATTGGCGCCCTCCTCGGTCAGAACATAGACGTGCTGTGGGCGTCCACCCGTCTTGCGTGGCGTCGTTCTGCGGACAAACCCTTCGCTCTCAAGCGTTTTCAGATGCTGGTTGACGGCTGTTCTGCTGAGACCGACGGCCGCGACCAATTCGTCCAGGGTCGCGCCCGCTCTGCGTTCCAAGAGCTGATTGAGGACGTCCTGCCGGCTATTCCCTGTGGGGGCCATCGTTCCTGCTACTTCGCACCCAAGGCCGACGTCGCTGCGGCGCAGAGTGGCGCGCGACGGCCTTGCTTCACTTTTGCCTAATTTATGCGCCAATTCATCTCCGCCCAGCTGATAACAGCACAAATCGGCCTTCGGCAACAGGAATTTGTGGACCCGCGCCCACCAACCCTGAGAACAGAGCATTGTTCGACGTTAGCGCGAGCACGGTCAATTGACCACTTTTAGCTATTATGATAGCGTTAAGCGGTAGAAGCGACGAGGGCGTTATCTTTACCCAGAGGGGAGCGTGGTCGAATGCGGCTTTGTCGGGGTCGAATTGCGCTCTTGGAGCCCATGGACAGGACGGTGAGCAAGGCGCCCATCTCCGGCGGAGGAGGGGTGGCGGCGATCCATCGCGCGCTTGCCGTACCCCGTCATCAAGAAGGCGGTTCCCGATGATGCGGCGAGGCAGCGAGGAGCAACGGTCTCGTGAGAAGCTTGAACGCGCGCCATTGCCGGCGCTTTCCTTCGGCGATCGCTGGCGCGAGGCCCCGCCCGCGCCGAACAGCGCGCGGCGCGCTGCGGAACTCAGGCTTGACGGCGAAAAGCGGGTTTTGGAGATGGCCTCGTCGGGCCACGCCGGCGTCGCGATCGCGCGAGCGCGAAGCGATGCCGCGCTCGAGCGAAGCGAGGCGCTTCTCGCGGAAGTCGAGCGCGTCACTTCGACCGGAAGCTTTTCCTGGCGCCCCGCAAGCGACGAACTGGCCTGCTCGGATCAGCTCTGCCGCATGTTTGGCTTCGACAGGAACATTCGGGTGACG
>Ga0074045_10005184_pt1 | contig 11419 bp, 12 predicted proteins | sample BogForMeECP23OM2_FD_94442 | JGI IMG/M metagenome (GOLD analysis project Ga0074045, IMG submission 94442) | Bog forest soil microbial communities from Calvert Island, British Columbia, Canada - Bog Forest MetaG ECP23OM2 | ecosystem: Environmental > Terrestrial > Soil > Wetlands ...
GATCAAATCACGAAAGCCAGCGGCAGATTCGATCCAAAGGAAATAGAGGCGATCTTGCGCCCGGTCTTAAGCATTGCACTCGGCCAGCCGACGGTTATTTGCGATCAGCTCCTGAAAACAGAAACCATGGTTGACCAATCCCAGGACGAGGACGAATTCCAAGAGCAAGCCGGGGGAATGACGATTTAGAAAACGTCTCTTAGACCCGGAGTTCGCAGCGCCTTTCAAAGCTCTATGAATAGTAAAGCTATTATATTAACAAACATATGTGGAATCGGCGGCTCACGTGTATCCATGACGATTAACGGAAAAAGTGTATGATTTCTGATCCATCCGCTGGAGACTTAGTTTTCGTTGTCTACATAACCGGGACCGTAAAATCAGTCGTCATAACCAAACCGAAGCCAATCCCGGGACTCTCACTCGTGGCCGGTAAATACTCAGATCAGGATCGAGAAGTGCATATTTCGTCGGACAGGTGCTACGCGACCGAGGGCGAGGCTCTGGAATACGCAATTGGGCTATTAATGCCCAACCCCTCGAAAAGGTAAAATTGACGGCGGTCTAATCTAATATGCGGGACCGTCATCGTCGGCTTCCTGCAGAGAACGACGCCAGAAATCGGGGTTTTCGTAACGCTCTGCCAGAGCCTCAATGTCGACCGGCGAACTGCCAGTGGTGAAGTCAAAGTTGCCGATCAGATTGACATTGCGCCACGCGACGGGCGAAATGCCTTTGAGAATCTCGATGGCGTCTTGGTCATTGGCTGCAAGCTTGTGCTCGTATACCCGAGATAACAGCAGCGTGTTGTAGTAGATGATCGCGTTGGCGATAAGGCGCGAGCAATCGTTCCAGATTTGCTGCTCCGCTTCGGTTTTCAATCGGAACTTGCCGGCGTTGACGTACGAGATCGCGCGCAGCCGAATTAGAATTGGGCCGATGAGTAACTGTTAGGAAGAGTCGCTAATTTTACCTTTTCGAGGGGTTGGGCATTAATAGCCAAAATGTGAATCCCTCTAAAGGCCGGGTCGTATGCGGGGATGAGCAGGCGCTTGGTGCTATCACCAAGTTTTTTGCCCTGGAATAGTTCATCGAGGGCGGCTTTGAGTCCCTCGGCGGAATATTTGACGCTGATCCAGTGCTTCGCGTTTCCGAGGAGGCTCGGGGGGGAAGATTTGCTCCGCCTTTTCGAGGTAGAGATTTTTGATTTCCTCCGCAGAGAAGCCGAGGCCCAACCCCAAGGCTATAATTCCTCCCGTGCTGGTTCCGGCGATCAGATCGAAGTGCTCGACCACCCTCGTCCTCTGTTCCTTTTCCCAGTTCGCGAGAAACGCTGCCGTGAAGAGGCCTTTAAGTCCACCCCCGTCGAGAGAGAGGATTTGAAAGCGTTTCTTCGATTGCTTTTCCTGCACGTCATCACCGTAAGCTCTGACAGCTTACATGTCAATGACTTTGGAGAATCGTGTTTTCCTCTTTGGGAAACATCTCTTGGCGGCGGATTCTGGCGACGGCGGGATTTACGTCGAAGGTTTTGGCGACCTCCTGCTCGGCTGTGGTCCGGAGGGATTCTTTGAGTGCCGGGCCGAACCGGGTTTGCTCGGTGAAAAGGGAGACGAGCCGGCGGACAAGGGGTCTCGGCAGGAGCAATCCTCCGATTGCACGGTTGGCCTGCCATTCCCACCACTTCCCATCGTATTTTGGCGCCGCGGAGGCGACCGGGGAAATGTCGGAGTTGCGGCACATGAAGCTCTTGGGACGTTGGGGCGCCGGGTTTGTGGCGGCCAAAGAGGTCGCCTGTCTGCTCGGCAATGAATAGCTTGGGGTGAAGGAGCCCATGCCCTCCTTCGTGGGAAAGGGTGGAGCGGACTCGACGGTCCGCTGCGGCTGTTCCGTCCTCCTCGATCCACCGGGCGATCAGGATCCCGGTGACGGCCCCTTTGGAGTTAAAGACCGTGGAACCCATGATTCCCTCTCCCAAGTCCTCGTAGGCGACGATCACTTCGAAGTATTTCTCCAGAAAGATGTCGATCTTGATTGGCTCCGGCTCAGTCGGCAGAAATCCCGATTTGCGGAGAGCATCAGGCAGATCTCGTCGATCTCCTTTGGTTCGTAGAGGAGACGGAGCGGGAACGGCCCCTCTTTGGTCCGGAACTCCCTCATTTCTGGTCGTCGGTGAGTTTATCCATGATTTCCTGTGGATTCGAGCCGCTTGTCAGCTGGTCTTTCACGGTGCGGAAGAGTATGCCGGCCTGAGGGTCGGAGAACATCATCTTGCGGATGGTTTCCGCTTCATCACGGAAATCATACTCGCGGAGTTCCTGGACCGGAACCCCAATTTCCTTGGCGAGAAGTTCGATTTTGTCTTGCGAGGGAAAGCGCCGTCCGAGTTCGATGTCGGAGAGAAAAGCGCCGGACACCCCGATTTTTTTGGCGAGCTCCCGGAGAGATATATTTTTCTTTTCGCGTAATTCCCGGAGTCGCGATCCGAAAGCGGTGGTGTTCACCTCGTAAGCTTACGCCATCACTGGAGATTCTCCAGCGGTTTATGAGGTGATGCCTCCAGATTATCAGAACCTTGTGTCTCCGCTGCAAAACTGGAAGATGACCTACACCGCAGTTTCTCCCATTTTCGCTCGCTTCCCATCTAATTGGGAAGACCAGTTCATGCGGCGAAGCAACGGATGTGTGTACTTTTCTGGAGTTCCTCTCTTGTTCGCTTCAATTCGTTCGGGTTTCTCCGCAGCATGTTCCCGATGCCCAGTTCTGCTAACAGCTTGCCTCGGGTTGACAGTCCAGGAGCCCGGAGGATTATTTCCCGGATATTTTCGACTAACTCTCGGTCCCTGGCTTGCCAGTCCACCCTTGATTTCCTTGGTTTCGGTTCCGGGCGTGGCGGCCGGTGCTGGTCCAGCCACTTTCTGTCGAATCGGAAAAGGTAGCTGTAGGTACTGGGAAGACGCTTCCGCAGCCCGTGTGGTTCGGGTTCCTCGAGGGCCATTTCCCAGCGACGTTGGTGAAATAGAAGTCGTTTGAAGCGCTGTCGGGGCTCTGGCGGTTTTTTCCATGTGAGCCTTACATCTTTTCTCGGAAATCGTAGCCCCGCTCGGGCGGCGTATCTTTTGACTGTCATTGGGTCCACTCTCAGTCGTCGGCTGATTTCCCTCAGACTAGTTTGCCTCGCACCCCATAGTTTTGATAGGAGATTTTGGTCGATCTGCTTTTGCTTTGTCTCTTTTTTAGGCGGTGCCTCCCAGTTTGGTCTTTTCCGCTCCTGTTCCGCGATCTCGAAGAAGGTTCGGGCTGTGTGACCTAAGAAGTTAATCAGCAGCAGATGCTGCATGGGGTGGGCGCAGCGAGGCCGCCCTCGAAGCATATCAGCAAGCCAACTGGAATTTTGCTCGGCACTAAGAGGGCAACCAAGCCGCTCGAGGTTTCCCTCCTCATGGCGTTCAGTGAATAGCTTGGTGAGCTGGGTGATGTAAACTCGTCCCGAAATATGGGCGAGGTGTCTTGCCTGCAACGCGAGAATGTAATTGCCCTTCAGAAGGTCGAGTCCCGGCTCGAAATCGTTCCCGTTGAGGAGCCAGTGGGTATCGGTGGCTAACAGTCGCTCTTCCTCAGTAGTCGCTCCATCAATTTCTTGCCAGGTTCTGGGCAGAGACTGAAACTCGTGGCGGTTGAGTCGGGTGCCTCGACGGATGAGCGTTTCTACCAGTCGGATCCTGTGACGGTAGCAGGTCGCGATCCCTGCGACTTGGTGGCTGCGATGCCAGTAGGGCTCACCGTAGGCTTTTTTATCTTCGTCAGCGCATATCGGGCAGAGTCGGAGGTTTGCGGGCTGCTCGATCTTGCTAGCCATGATGCCGGTGAGGAACGGCAGGCTTTTCCCGCCGTCTCCCAGAGCAGCCTGCTTGCATTTTTCAGCTCGTGCCTTTGGCAAGAAAGCCAGGTAGAGGGGCAAAAGGGTGTGGTTTTGTAGTAGGGCTTCTGCCTTAAGGTGTCCGAGCGGAAGTTGGTCGGCGAGGAATCCCTATCGGCTGGGCAGGTCGATTACCGCGATGGAGCCGGCCCCAAAAAGGGATTCGCAGAACCCTTTCTTACTCGGAACATTCGCCCGTTCGGACAATCGAGCGCAGACCCCATAAAGCAGTTCGTCGGGGTGAGGATTTGGGTTGGACGAAGTCCGGCCATTCAAGATCTGCCATTTCGAGGCATGATTTTTTCTTATTGCCTCGCAGTACGCTCAGAAATGGATGGATGAGCTTAAAGGAATTCTGGTAAGTCTCCCTCAGAACTTCGATGGTTACGGCTTCCTGTTCTCCGATCACTGTCTCCTGAGCTGTTTTGTAGAGGATGGTTGCCAGCGCAGGAATCCCTTGCGACAAGTCGTGCAGGGTAGCAATGATTTCGTCCGTTAACGGCACCTCTGTTTTTGTGTACTGCAACGCCCACATTCTTTTGCAGAAGATCTTCCAACAGTCGTCGTTTTGCATCCGGTCCCAACACATGGCTCCCTGTCCGCTTGCTCTACGGGCGCTGCGGAACTCGCTGGTCAGCACCCCTAATGCCTTCGGCGTTCCCATTAGAAGGATTGGGATCTGCATCGTGTTTTCCATTTCCACAAAGAAATTAAGCATCGCTTGTATGCCGCCTGATGGGGCTGCCTTCAGGTGTTGGATCTCGTCTATAATCAGGCATCCCAAGCCGTGGAGCACTCCGACTGTGGCGATATGAGGCATCATCTCAATTGCCGTCTTCGAGCCGACGTATTGACGTGCGTAGGAAGTACCGAGCATCCAATCCACGGAATGGAAGAAATTCTGAGTAAGACCTTTGATGCTTCCGGAGAAGGGGCAGGCCAGCTTCAGCCAGGTCAATTGCAAGAATGGAAAGGGATTACCTCGATAACTCGTGTGCTGGACGATTTGGGGATATAGTTTCAGCGTATTATCGACAGCCAGTGATTTTCCGATCCCGCTCGGTCCGACGATGGATGTTCCCAGCTTGAGGGGGCCGGTTGGCTGCTGTTTGTCGCTGAGGTGAGAGGAAAGAATTGCTCGTTGTGCTGCGAGTCCGGTCCAGTAAATCGGATTGACCGGATTCCTAGATTCATAACCGCTTCTCAGCATCGCTGAGAATGTTTCGGCAAACGTGAGGTGGCGCGGCATTGGGGCGTAGAACTGTTCGATCGCTTGGACGGCGTGTTTCCGAACTTCGTCCCGGAGGAAGCGCTGACTTGAATCGTATGGGACGTCATGTCGCATCATCTTAGCCAATGTCTCGATGGAGCGGATTGGCGGCAGGCACTCGATTAATGGATTGTAGCGGTACTGGGGCAGTTCCTGTTCTTCGTAAGTTGCCGGTGGGAATTGGCGATTCATGGCTATCAAGTTTCCTATTTGTCCAACATTTCCAGCAGCCGGCGGTTTCTTCTTTCGATCGCCGAACTTGTGGGCAAATTGATAACTTTGCCGGGGGCGGGCGGCGCGAGTTGTTCCGCCGCCTTGCTACTTTTGAGCATTTGAATTTCGTTGGCTTTTGCTTGATCGGTGTCGGTGATCTTTCTGCGACCTTGAATTGCTGGAATGGCCGCGATGGCCGCGTTGAGCGCTGCCCTGCTTCGTTCCGCGTCCAGCTCAGCACCCGCTTTCAACTGAGCGATTGCCGCGCCTTGGATTTCGAGCTCTTCCCAAGTCTGAATTGTTGCTAGACTGTCCGGATCGATGATCTGACATTCGTCAAACCCAGACGCTTCGTGGGAGATGTAGATCCGCGACGCGTCTCGGGGATCGTAGTGACATGGCACTGCTCGTCCTGCTCCATTTGCCCCCACGAACCACTGCTGCTCATCGGCTGTCGCGCACGTGTAGTAATAGCCTTTGAATGAGATGCCCCGCCGAGTGAGGTGAGCTATCCCCTTCGGGAGCAGAGCAGCTTTGACCTGCGCCGGCGGAAGCGTTCTCAGAGCGCCACTGCGATTCTGAATGCCCCAGTTCCACAGGGCGATAGGTATTGGCGTTACATTTGCCGTGTCTTTGTCGGGTTGGTAGTAGTTGAGTACTGCTGCGTTCTTCGACAACACCCATAGGATGATGAGCTTCGTGAATTGGTGAATGTTTAGTGACGCCTTTTGTCTGGGGTCTCGATCTCCTCGGCTATAGTGCTTCTCAATGTATCCGGGCATTTTCGACAGGCATTCCGCGATCAGGTGTCCGAACGTTCTTTCGATGATGCCCTTGTAGTCCCCTCGGTAAGGCGGGGTGTTGAACAGTTTCACGTGAAGGGTATCCACAATGTTATTTGCGATCGGACCGCGCAATGGACCCCGGTCAGCCAGAATCCCTTCCGGCAGGTGGTGGGCCGGCCATTGCTCCGGCTCGATAGTGATCCCGTGCTCAGCGCAAAACTCCACCTTGTTCCGTGCGGCGTTCTCGATCGCAATTGCCAGGCTCTCGTAGCTTTCTTCCACCAGAGTGATGTGAATTCCCACGATCAAGCGACTGAACGCGTCTACCACGACAATGATGCTCGGCCTCCCAACTACCTGGGTTGGATCGGTAGAGCTTACCAAATGGATGTCGGCCCGCGTACTGTCGATGAGGTAGAGTTTTCCGGGGCAGAAGACCTTGTGGCGACCGGTGATGGGACGATGCTTAAGGTTGAACTCTTTTTCCCCGTACCTGTTGATCAATGTGTTGACGAGGTTCTTCATGTGATCGTGGTGATACATGAACTGCTTCCAACTCGGTCTTTCGCAGGGCGGCAGCAGCACCGGGACAGGATTGCCAGCTAGTCCAATTTCATATCCGCTGTTATAGAAAATCTCTATAGTTTGTTTGTATGCCTCCTTTAGCGTTAGTTTCTGTTGGTTCTCGAAGAGGATCTTAATTCCTGCATCCATCCGATTGCGATCTTCGTCGGTCAGTGTTTTCCCGGGGACGTCGACGAGTGAGGTCTTCGGCCCCGTCTTTTCACCCTTTGTTTTGCGTTTTCCCTTGGCGCCGCACTCCTCGTATTTGGGGAGGAGAGCATTCTTTGTTTGCCCTCCTTGCCAATACCGACGCAGATTGGCATATACTAACCTTTTGGTTGTAAGTTTGGAGGCTACCCGGATTGCGGCCGCCCTCTCCTTTTTGCTAAAAGGGTTTTTAATGCTGACGATTGGCCCGATGATTTCCCATGCCTTGTCCCGGATCGCTACGTGACGCGGATCAAGGTCGAATGGGATCGGGCGCACCCATGGATCGTTTTCCTGTATGCGCGCAACCCCGCGTTGTATAGCCTCTTCGATCTCGGAACAGTTTCGTCGGAACGGCATCGCTTTCTTGGTGACCTCCATCACCCAGTCGATGTCGCCCGGCCTGTCGACAACTTCCTTGGCGACTTCCTTGGCGACTTCGATCACCACGGCGCTGTCGCTCGGCCGGTCGACCGCCAAAATGCGTTCCACGCAATGGCTTCGGCGAGTCGGATCAAGCCACTCGATCAATGAATTTATCGCCCATTCCATAGCGTGTGATCGTAATTGGTTTGGCAGGATCGATCTTCACCCGCATGTCGGTGGACCACTTCCGGGAGGCAAGAAAGTGTCGGATTAGGAAGAGACCGGTTCCCGTTTCCAGCCGAAGAGCCTTATCCGTTAGTCGTCCCGCCTCACATGGCGGCAATCCTTGGGCAAGATACATAGCCAGCAACTCCTCCGCGGCTCTGCTGGCATTATCCGGACGTGGGTTTTCATGGGCTTCCTGGACCCATTCGATGTTTTCCAGCAAGGTTTGAGGAATGTCACTTTCCGTTGCGAGTTTCCACTCAGTGTCCTGGTATCGCCAGTATTCCTGCTCGATCTGGAGTTTTTCGAGAACCCGTCTATTGGACACGTCCTTCGCGTATTTGACGCTGATCGCGATCGATTTCCCTCCGGGCAGTGTAACCAGAAAGTCCGTCGACAATGGGTGCCATTCTCGAGTGCTTTTATCCTGAGGGTGCGGGATCCCCAATTCTTCCGCGATTGCCAAAGTCTCTTCCAATGGCAATACAAATTGTTCCCGAATATCTGTCGGAACCTTCGACCATTTCAGCAGCGTGAGGTATTTCAGCTCCAGATTGGAGATGGTATGCTGGGTGCGTTCAATTTGGCGGTTGTAGATTCTCCCGACGACCCCCTTGGAGCCAAAGTGGCGCCCCTTGACATAGGGGTCATAGTTTTTTCCCTCCATCTCGTTCCCTTGGGTTATGGAGCGAGCTTTCCTTTTCATTGGTCGTCATTCGGTAAGCCGAACGTGGCCGGCACCCCTTCAGATGGGGAGTGTTGCGTTCATAGGCAATGTTGGGCACGCGCCTCATCCCCAACCTCGCGATTGGGCCACTCCCCAACTCTAAAGGAGCCAGTGAGTCGCCCTGAAAACGAGGGGTACGCTATTACGCTTATTTATACCCATTAGTGAAATTATTTCAAGTCTAATATGGATACATCCGGCTTCGAAACGTCGCTTAGATGACGAATTTCATTGCCTCAGGGATCGAACCGGGCCCTGGCTTGCGCCATCTACACACCGATAACTTCCTTTATGCACTTGCCAAAGCGCATGTTTGCGCTCAGTATAAAACATGTTGTATCTTATGTTGGTCAATTGAATTCCGAGCCTGAAGATTCTGAACAAGACACCTTTAGAGGGCGTCTTCGATTGCTCGCCTCAAGGGTGGGCAGCGTGACAGCTCTGGCAAAGGCGGCCGGCATTCCGCAGAGCACGATCCGCCGTTATTTCGATAAGAGCGACCCTCCATTGTCTGCGCTTCCAAAGCTGGCGCGGGCTGGGGGTGTGAGTCTTGCTTGGTTCATCACCGGCAAAGGACCAATGCAAATTGAGGATGAAAACGCATATATCCGCATTCGGCAGCTTTCTTTGGATAGCCAATCGGTTAACGCTTCACAAATCGACGAAAAAGGGGCAAATCAGAATTTCCTGTTTCGGACTGAGTGGCTGCGATTCAAATTCTCCGCACAAGCCCCCGAGGAACAATTCAGCGTACTTTTGGTTCAGGAACACGGTATGGAACCGACGCTCGGTGTGGGTGATTTAATCCTCATCGACCATGCTTTGCGCGATCCCTTCTAGGGATTCATCTATTTGATCCGATACAAAAATGGGATGAGTCAATTGAAGCGACTCAAAACAGTCGATCCGAACACTTTGAGCGCTCTCAGCGACAATCCAGAATACGCAGCAATCACTTTTCCACGAACAGAGCTTGGCAAATCCGTGGAAATCGTCGGTCGAGTGGTCTGGGTAGGCCACGCTCTAAGCACACTCGGTTGAGCGTTTTTCGCTTGGCCAGTATTCAATTTGCGCAGAGTCTGTTCCACCGGAACGTGCCAGTAGGGAATCGATCTCGAGGCGAAGTGAAGGAAACCGCCTCAGGCGCTTGTAACCCACCGCGCCGTTAAGGCGCCATCTAGCCAGGGGCACGCAAGCAGTCCAGTGCTCGGTCACCGAGTGTCTCAACCGTCGGTGACCAAATTGCTCCTCGGACCTCCACAACTTTGGACATAGCGCGGAGAGTTGCGGGTAGTTTATCTCGATTACAGTAAAGATTGTTACTTTCTTCGAGCAGTCGAAAAATGCGCCTTTGTGTAACGCGCACCGGCTTACCCGGAGCTTGAAAAAGTGTCGAAGCGGCATCCGACACGCGCCGACTCAAATCGGCATCGTGTCCAGCCCACTCCACGAACTCGCGTTGTGACTTAAGCGGCACTCTCCGCCTACGCTCCAGTCGACAGTCTTTCGCACACTGAGGCATTCTTTGTCCAGGCTTTGGTACCACCAAACCACAGCGGGATGCCTGAGTGCGAGCCACCATAACGCTGACCCCCAGATGCGATGCGGCTTGGGTAATATTATATCGCTGATCGGCCCAAACCTTTCGAAGCTCCGCTTTCCACGTATAACCGTACTCACGAACCCAAACCATGCGTTTCGAGTCGTCCTCTCTGGGTCCGAACCGGCTGTAGGTGAAACCACATTGTGGACACACGAAATCTCCGATCAGTGTTCCATAGTTTGTCCGGCCGCGAGGTCGCGCCATACGCTCTGTGTGTTCCCGGATAAGCAGCTTGCCTCCGCAGTCAGACACAGGATTTCGACAGGGCCAAGGAGCCGTTCCAAAAGCTTCGCCTCCAGACGAAGGAGCATCAACAAAGTCGATTCTTTGCCTCTGGAATCCAGCCTGGACCTGAGCCTCTTCTTCGGGCAATCGGTCAAAAAATTCGGCGATTGTATAGCCGAAAAAATGCATCACAATTAGATGTCGGATAGGATATTGAATTTCTGCGGGTATTCCAAAAAAGTTTCTTAGCCACGGTTTCTTTCCCTCCGTAAACTCCAAACAAAGCAATCGCAATAGCTCTTCATTGTACCGACCGGTGAAAGCAGAATGAAGATTCCACTGTTTAAACTCCCCACGGTTAGTGGCAAAGCCTTGGTTCGCCGCGCATAATAGGTAGGACTTGGACAAGGCCAAAGGCCCCGGGTGGCGACGATTGACATCTAAAAGCCAGGCCGCATCACGCGCGATACTATATTGAATGACTTGCCTTGAGTCGGATTCGTCTAGATAACGCGGTCTGGTGTTTCGGCATACCGATTCAGCACTTATTGGCTTAAAAAAACCTGTCGGTAGGCGTGTTACCAACGTCTGCTCTAAGAAGCAACGGTGGACTGGACAGATGTTGACCCCGGGGGTTTGATGCAGCCGGGCCCAGAAGGTCTCGTCGAAGCGATCGCGGTTTTCCGCATCGCAAACAGAGCAGTGCCTCAACCGATTTGGCGAACGAATTGTGGCATTCAATCCCAACCTTGTCCGTACGGCCACACCGCCACTGCCGCGCATATCCAACTTAACTTCTTGGTACCGAATCGAGTCTATAAAAGGCGCGAAAAGAGGTAACAATGTGTTTTTATCAATCAATTGATCTGCAGTATGGGAGTGACCAAGAGGTAAGTTTCCAATGACGTAGTCAAGGCCATGCGGCAACTGTACGGACACCCGGCAACTTTTTTTTCCGAAGAAGAACCGAGAAGTTCTCGTTCCATTCAATCCAACACGTTCGCAGAACCTCGCGTATACGCTGAAGAAAGCTTCGCCAGGGTAAGGGTCAGGGAAATGCGAGATCATCGTATTTTGAACCGATCAGAACGCTTGGCGGTACGGAATCACTACGAACGATGCCCACTGTCTACCCGGTCTATAAACACCCGTTCACACAGTAAAAAGTTCCCAACTTTAATGGAAAGTTCCCGACTTTAATGGCTCGCCACATGCTATGCCTCGATTCGCTCGCCCTATTCTACCGTCACGCTCTTAGCGAGGTTGCGCGGCTTATCGACGTCGCGTCCTAACTTGACGGCTAGATGGTAGGCAA
>Ga0074045_10005185_pt1 | contig 11418 bp, 4 predicted proteins | sample BogForMeECP23OM2_FD_94442 | JGI IMG/M metagenome (GOLD analysis project Ga0074045, IMG submission 94442) | Bog forest soil microbial communities from Calvert Island, British Columbia, Canada - Bog Forest MetaG ECP23OM2 | ecosystem: Environmental > Terrestrial > Soil > Wetlands ...
CTGCTGTTTTTGGTGGCGAGACGACTGGCCGCTTCGATTCAAAGTTTGCATTCGGCGGAGTAAAAGAGTCACGCCGTTCATTCCAAATTGCGGTGACCATCGGCTGTCAGTCTCCAGTTTCTCATAGTAGAAAACGACTATCCCCCGTAAGTTGTTGACTGGTAAGCAGAACTCTTTGGCGCGAAACGTGCTTTAAAGTCATGACAATTGTGAGTGGGGGTGTGGTGCCATTCACAGACACGTGGTTTATTCACAAGGAATCAAGAACTTAAAGCTTGACAGTTTCGGTGAAGAAGCCTGAAAATGGCGCCCATTTCACAAATGTTTACAGATCACGTTTTCTTGTGACGAAGTAAGGCAAGTCAGGCTCGATCCAGACGCAAGCTAGCTCGTAAGGATCCAAAGCTCAAAAGCTCGGGAGGGGTAGGTTATGACAAAGTTACGGTTTTGCCTGGTGGCGTTATGCGTCGCGATATTGGGGCTAACGGCGGTTGCCCAAGTCCAGAACGGCGAATTCTCTGGTACGGTGTCGGACCCTTCAAACGCGGCCGTTTCCAACGCCAAGGTAATCATCACTAATCGGGCGACGAACCTTTCGGTGACCGTAACTTCGAATTCGTCCGGCGTCTATGACGCCAAGGAACTCCCCGCGGGCGTCTACAGGATCAAGGTAGAAGCCTCCGGCTTCAAGACCTTCGAGAATGCCGCCGTGACTTTGGACGTGGGCATCATTGCGCGCGTCGACGTGAAAATGCAGTTAGGGCAAGCGCGTGAAATCGTCGAAGTAACCGGCGAGGCGTCTGCGGTGAATACGGAAGAGTCGAAGCTATCCACGACGATAAGCTCGACCCAAATCAGCAACCTCCCGCTCAATGGGCGCAACGTCTACGACCTGATGCAAATGGCTCCCGGCGCGGTCAACGTGATGGGAGTGGATTTTGAACAGGGTCACAACACAGTCGTCAACGGCGTGCGCGAGGATTTCAACGGTTTTCTCATCAACGGCGTTTCAAACAAAGACATCAGCGGCGGACAGAATAACGTTCCGATTGAAGATACGGTGCAGGAGTTCCAGCAATTGCAGTTGAACATGTCGGCGCAATACGGCACCAGCGCGGGCAGTATCAATAACCTGGTCACGAAGTCGGGCACGAACTCGTTCCACGGCAGCGCTTGGGAATATGTGCGCAATGACGATTTCGATGCTAACCCGTACTTCCTGAACCAGGTGGGGCAGCCCCGATTACCCCTCCACTTCAATCAATTTGGTGGAACGATCGGTGGTCCGATCATCAAAGACAAACTCTTCTTCTTCGGGTCGTATCAGGGCGACCGCTTTTTGACTTCCGGCACGCCGGCAACGATCACGCTGGAGTCTCCGCAATGGAGGGCCGCCGTGGAGGCCGCGCAGCCGAATTCGACTGCGGCTTTGCTGTATAAGACTTTCCAGCCAGCTATTACCGGAACTCCGAACGGCACAACGCTGAATTCGTATGTTCCCTTGAACACCACAACCAACACTCCCGACTACTCGCAATACCTTTGCGCCACTGCGCCTTCCCCGACCAACACCGGCGTGGCTGGTCCCACCGTGTCCGCGAGGCTGGCTTCAATCATTGGCGTCACGGCTGCCGATGTAACGAATATGATCGCGGATAAATGCGCTAATATTCCGGCACTCCAGGCGGGCATCGCGGGCATTCGAGCCCAGCCGTTCTTGTACAACAGCGTTGCCGTATTTGGCTCGCAGACTCAGTCGCTGGGCAATCTGTTCAACGGGAATGAGGCTGAAGCGAAGATCGACTACAACTGGAACACCAACAATCGGATGTTTGCCGAGTTCAACTGGGACCATAACACCGATAAGTTCGGCGGGAACAACTGCAACGATAACTGCACCCGCGGTTTTACCAATCCGAATAGCTATCACTTTCCGAACGGGCAATTCAACTTCGTTCACACCTTCTCGCCGAAGATTTTGAACGAGTTCAAGGCGGGCTACACCCAGAACGATCTGGCCATCAATACCAATCATCCCGGAGTCCCGGATGTCAGCTTCGATGACGGAGTCGCTGGATTCGGTTCCTACAACGGGTACCCGCAATTCTTCAAAGATCACGTCTATAGCTATGGCGACATGGTTTCGATCAACCACGGCAACCACAGTTTCAAGATTGGTGGCGACCTCAGGCGTAACCTGGAAAACAGCCAGTTTAACGTAGCTCGTCCCTCTTACGGCTTTACCGACCCGCTGTTTTTCGCGGCAGATACTCCCGGACTTCAGGCTGCGGGCGTAAATCCGGGTTTTTGTACAACTGACCCCTGCACCTCCTTCAGCTCAAACCCACAAGCAGAGCTCCAAACCAACATCCGCCACTGGCGAAACTGGGAAGTGGGAGCCTACTTCCAGGATGACTGGAAGGCCTCAAAACGCTTGACTCTGAACTTGGGCCTGCGCTGGGATTTCTACCAACGACACACCGAAGAAAACGACTTGGTTACCACCTTCAAACTGGGACCCGGTGCGAGCCTTCCGGACCAGGTTGCGAGCGCCAATTCGCCAGTTGGCAGTCCTAATTGCTTCCCCAACGGTGGAACTGCCTCTAACGAAGCGATTCTGGCTGGAGTTTGCGGACCTGGTGGCTTCGCAACTGCCAACAGCCTTGGACCTAACCAGTACCACGATTTCGGTCCTCGCGTGGGCTTTGCCTATGACGTCTTCGGGGACGGCAAGACTTCCCTCCGTGGCGGATTTGGCATTTCCTATGAAGGAACGCTCTATAATCCGTTGTCGAATTCGCGCTGGAATCCGCCGTACTATTCCTTCAATCTGGCGTTCAGCTGCACTCCGGGATTGCCCTGCGCCGGCGACCAGATTGTCTACGGGCCAACTGTCTGCCCAACGCCGACTACGTGCCAGACATCCGGCGCGCCGCCGGCTTTCACCGGCCCTGGAACTAACCCCGGGCAAGGCTCCGGTGCGCAAGCGGTGGGAAACCTTTCAGGATGGGCCGCCAACAATCCTGACACGGCATTCCTGACGGGAATTGTGCTGCCAGGAGGAATCAAAGATCCCTACGTTTACAACGAGTTCCTGAGCTTGCAGAAAGAGATTGCACCCCGGATGGTGTTGGAATTGGATTGGGTAGGAACCGTCGGGCACAGGCTGTTCCGCGCCCAACAGATCAATCGGCAGGATGGTGCCCTGCTGCCGGTAGGTTCTTGCGTTACGAACAATATTCCGATTGACGGAACCGTTTGCGGTCTGAACGGGGGCGTTCCCAACGTTAACTACGGCATCTTGCGCCAGTGGGAGAACGCAAACAACTCCGCCTACAACGGACTGCAGGCGCAGTTGAAGAGGCAGATGAGCCACAACGTGTTGTTTAATCTTAACTACACTTGGAGCCATGCCATTGATAACGGCTCGTCGTGGCACGACGCGGCTACCACCGCCGCCGGTGCAGCGGGCGGCGACGGCTACAGTACCGACGTGAACGATCCTGGTCTGGACCGCGGCAACGCAGTATTCGACATCCGTCAGCGCCTGGTAATCAACTACGTTTGGCAACTGCCGGGACAGAACTTGCATGGACCGCTAGGTGTCGCTATCGGTGGTTGGAGCTGGAACGGCATCGTCTCGATGCAGACCGGCGCCCATTGGTCTCCATATGCGCGAAACACTTCAGCTAGCCTCATTGAGCCGGGTGCCAGTTCGCCAAGCGCCGCTGTGGCTTGCACGGCAGCGGATGTCACCAATGGAAATTGCATCAACGCCGGTGGCGAGTGGACCCTGGACAACCAATCTCCGGGCGTTGACCGGCCGAACAGCAATGTTGCAAACTTCCAGCCTGGCCGTTATACGTGGGCTACAGGATGGTGCCCTGGCGCCAATTTCAGTTTCTTCAACGGCGTTAGTCCAGCATCCTCATCCTGCGGCGGCGCCTCGGCACAGCCGACTCTGCCGGCTTTGTCCGCGCCCTGCTTGGCTTGCGCTGGAAGCCTCGGGCGTAATCAATTTGTCGGTCCCGGTCAGTGGTTTGCCGATATGACGCTGGGAAAGAACTTCAAGCTAACCGAGCAGGTTAGTTTGAAGTTCGAGGCCCAGGCCTTCAACATCTTCAACCGTGCAAACTTCCTTCTGGCGGCAACTGGCGGCGGCGCCCACAACAGTCTGGACGATCCAGCGTTTGGTCAAGCTGCTGCTACGCTTAACGCCAGAAATCTGCAGCTTGGCATGAAGCTGAGCTTCTAAGTTGAGCTTCTGAACTGGGCTTCTGAGTTGGGTTTCTGAGCTGGGCTTCTAAGGAAGTCCGACACTACGAAGAGGGGCCTGCCGGAAATTCCCGGTAGGCCCTTCGCTCTATTTGCGGGGTGTATGCCAGCTACAGCGAAGTCCCGCGCGTGCGTTCGAGTGGCCGCGTGCCTGTGCTTCGCTTTGCTCACGTGTCGTCCCCTGCTCGCTCAGCAAGAGACCCTCGGCTCAATCATCGGCCGCGTTCGCACGGAGCGAGGTGACGTTCCTCCGCAGCGGATCATGGTAACACTCGAGTACCTGGGAGCGCCCAGGGATAGTACTTATACCGATGGGCAAGGTCAGTTCGGGTTCCACAGTTTATCGCCCGGGCCCTACGCGGTTAGCGTGAATGACGAACTGTACGAACCGGCGCGCAAGGAGGCCGACATCCCGGCGACTTCGTTGGGGCCTACCACTTTCGTCGATATCACGCTGATTGCGAAGGCGGCGGCAAAAGGGGATTCAATGTCGACCGCAAAGTCCCCCGGTGCGAATCCCGATCTGACGGATGTTCGTGAATACTCGGTCAACTTCCCTAAATCTGCGGTGAAAGAATTCAAGCGGGGTCAGGACGCCGACGCCGCCGGCAAACGAGACGAGGCCATCCGTCATTATCAAAAGGCGGTTACCATTGCCCCGGAGTACTACTTCGCACACAACAACCTCGGCTCGGACTATCAGAGCAAATCAGATTTCCCTGCGGCTCGGAAGGAATTCCAGCGAGTGGTCGAGTTGAACCAGAGCGATGCCGCCGCTTATTTCAACCTGAGCAATGTGTGCATGCTTTCTGGCCAGTTGCCCGATGCCAAACAATATCTCGACGAGGGATTGCGCCGGCAGCCCGACTCGGCGCTGGGCCAGTTCCTGTTGGGATCGCTAAACCTGCAGCTCAAGAAATTCTCGGAAGCTGAAGTCGCTCTGCGCCGGGCCATGCAAATCAACCCCTTCATGGCCCAGGCTCGTCTGCAACTGGTGAATCTCCTGTTGAAGCAGGGACGCAAGCAGGACGCGATTTCTCAACTGCGGGATTTTATCGCGACCTTTCCCGACAGTTCCTTCGCCATGCAGGCCAAACAGGCGCTGAAGCGGCTGGAGGTGCAGGCCACGCCAGTGCCGCAATAATCCTTCACCGCCGCTGATGCTGCTTAAGCTGGTGCTGCTTAATGAGTTCACAGAGTTCCGCCTTCAGCTCGCAAGCCCTCGAATACTCGCGCTCTGCCAAGTCATCCTGCTTGAGTTGTTCGTAGGCAAAGCCGAGATTCAAGTGAGCTTGAGCGAGTTTCGGGTCGAGGTGCAAGGCCTGCTCGTAGCTCTCGATCGCCTTGCGCTGGCGTCCAATGCGGCTGTAGGAGATTCCGAGATCGTTGAAGAGGACGGCATCATTAATGCCGAGGGCAGCGGCCTGCGACAGATTTGTCGCGGCCTCAGCGTAATTGTGTTGCTGGAATTGCAGAAGGCCCAGATCGCGCCGCACGGGCGCGAAGTTTCCCTGGATGGAGACTGCCTTTTCGTAATCGAGAACCGCGGCTTGAGGATCGCCAATCGCTTCCAGAGAGCCTAACTGGTACCAGGCGCGATAGCTTTGCGGATTGTATTGAATTGCCTGCCGGCTCCACTGCTTCGCCTCGTCGGTTTTTCCCTGGAGCGTGAGCGCCCGGGCTAATCCCAACATGGCTTGATCGAAGTGCGGATTAAGCTCCAGGCACTTCTTGAATTCCGACGAGGCTTCGCTCCATTCCTGCTGCGCCATGGCGGCTTCGCCCAACGCGAAAGGCACAACGTACATGGCGGGATCTTTTTCCCTCACCTGCAACAATAAGGATTTCGAAAGTGCAAAATCGCCACTATGCAGCGCATCTTCCGCCTGCAGGATCGCGTTAAACTCCCATAATTTGTCTTTGGGATCAGGCAGGCCGGCAGCCAAAGCGGCGGCCGAAACTGGCGAGCGATAAGCAACATAGCCCAGGGCGCGCAATTTATCGATCGCATCCGGACTTAGCTCAGAGCTACTATCGGGCGCGGGAGCGAAGCGGTGGTCCCGCAGTCGGGTCGCCAGCTTTTCTTTCAAGACCGCCAGCGTGGCTGGCTGCTGCGACGCCAGGTTGTTCTTTTCCTCCGGATCAGCTTCCACGTCGTAAAGCTCAGGTTCGGGGCCGTCAATGAATTGGTAGCGTGCGGTTTGTAGGGCGTGCAACGGGCTCCAGCCGAAAGAACTGAAAGGATAAAAAGTTTCGCTATAGGCGTCTGCAGTTTCCGCGTCGGCGCCGAACAGGCCAGGCGAGACCAGTTGTTTCTCAATTTCGTCGTGAACTCCGGCCAGCTGGAGCAGGGTCGGCGCAACCGCGACGGTCTCCACTGGCCGCGCTACGCGGGTCGGCCGAATGCCGCTTCCCGCGGGCGGTTTGACGATCAGAGGAATATGCACGGTGGCGTTGTAAACGAAGAAACCGTGCTCCTGCTCGCCGTGTTCTCCGAGGGATTCGCCGTGATCGCTGAGGAAGACAATCAAACTGTGCTCGTAGAGTTGGTTGCGCTTCAGCCAGGCAATCAAGCGCCCGAGTTCGTGGTCGGCATAGGCGATCTCTCCGTCGTAGGGATGGCTCTTATATTGCGTTCGATATGGCTCTGGTGGATCGTAAGGACTGTGAGGATCGTATAAATGTAGCCAGAAGAAAAATGGACGGCGCGGGTTTTTCTGTAACCAAGCCAAGGCGCGAGTGACGCTATCCGCGGCACGACGTTCGACCAGTCCCAGATCTTTGTTGGCGAACTCTTCGGCAGGAAAGGCGTCATCGTAGAAATCAAATCCTCGGGCAAGCCCCCAGCTGCGATCGAGGACGAACGAACTGACAACTGCTCCCGTCGCATAGCCGTGATCATGGAACGCTTGGGCGACGGAACGGAAGCGCGCCTCCAGCGGTTGACCGGTGAAATCTTGCACCCCGTTCTGGAAAGGATATAACCCGGTCAGGATGGCTGCATGAGAAGGCCAGGTCAGCGGGACTTGCGATATCGCGCGCTCGAACAGGATTCCATCGTGAGCCAAAGCATCGAGGGTTGGGGTTTGAATCTCTTTTGCTCCATAACATCCCAGGTGGTCGGCGCGGACGGTGTCGATCGTAATCAGAATCACGTTTGTTGCAGGTTTCTTTAGCCCAGACTTTGAACTGGGGGGAGAAGTGGTCGAGAAACCTTGCAAGGCGAGCAGCAGTAGGCAGGACACGAATCGAAGGCTGCACTTCAATCCCGCTGTTCGCATTTTCATCTTGATTCTGATGATCGTAGAGCAACGTTTGTCACACAGCGCTACTGAGGCTGAGACGATTTCGCTTTCCGCATCTCCTCGTCAGCTTCCGTGCTCATGCCTTTGGCCGAGAACGCTTTCGCAAGCGCAACATGGGTGCCGGCATCCTGCGGATCGAGGTCCGCGGCGCGGCGCAACTCCGCCAGCGCATCATCGACTTGTCCCTGGTAAAGAAGCATCTCGCCGAGCGCGCGATGGCCGGGCGCGTATTGCGGGGCAGTTGCGATCGTCTGGCGGAAGGCCGCAACAGCTTCGGGCACCATTTGTTTTTGGGCATACGCGGCGCCAAGATTATAGGCAGCGGAGAAATTCGTGGCATCCAGATCCAGAGCATGCTTCAGCGTAGAAACGGCCTTGTCGGGGTCGCCGGCGCGAGCATAGGCCAATCCTAAGTTGAAAACGGCCAACGAATAATCCGGGCTGAGTTCCAGAACACGTTGCAATTCGTCCACGGCTTGGGGAAACTCGCGCAGGCGGTAATAATCAAGACCCAGCAGATAATGGACAGGAACAGAGTTCGGCTCAGTCTTCAACGCGGCGGCAAGTTTCTCCGCCGAACTCTGATATTCTCCGTGCTGGCTCTCGGCGATGGCATCTGAAATCAACTCGTAAACCTGAACACGATCCTTGGGGTCGGGCAGAGATCGATCGGTGATCGCGGGATTGCCGCCCCCTGAAAAGCCGGCATATCCCAGGGATTTCAGACGCTCCATCAGCGCCGGGTCAAGACCCGTTTTCTCAGCCAGTTCCTGACCGGCGCTGTACTGACTGATCAGCGTGGAAAGGCGCGCGCGCAGTTCGTCGGCTACGGCCTTCTTCTCTTCATAAAGATTCTGGGTTTCGCCTGGATCTTTCGAGAGATCGTAGAGCTCCGGTTTCGGGGCATCGATGAATTGATATTTTTCGGTCTCAACTGCCCTCAACTCACTCCAATTGAAATGCAGGCGGGGCAGGAATGTTTCCGCGTAAAGGCTGCGGGAGTTCCCTGGCGCTCTCGGAGTCATCAGCGGTACAAGGCTCACACCCTGCACTTCCTTAGGCACGTCAAGCTTTAGCGTCTGCAGCACTGTGGGCATCAAGTCTGCCAGGCTCACCATTTCCGATAGCGTTCTAACCGGCGAAACTCCGGGCAGGCGAATGATGACGGGTACGTGCAGCGTCGTGTTGTAGACAAAGAAGCCGTGGGTTTTCTCGCCGTGTTCGCCGAGACTTTCCCCATGATCGCCGGTGAGCACGATCAGCGTGTTTCGATAAAGACCATTTGCTTTAAGATAAGTGATCAAGCGGCCGACTTGGGCGTCGGCGAAGGCGATTTCACCGTCGTAAGGACGATCTTTGTATTCCTCATTGTAGGGAGCAGGCGGCCGATAGGGATAGTGCGGGTCGTAAAGGTGCATCCAGAGAAAGAATTTGCTTCGATGATTCTTGGCCAGCCAGTCCAGGGCCACGTCGGCCACCAGATTGCCTGGACGTTCCATCTCGTCGAGATTCGACGCGTCCAGTCGGCTGAAATCGAAATGATCGTAATACAAGTCGAAGCCCTGGTTCAGTCCGAAGCGTGAGTCCAGAACGGCGGAGCCGATCACCGCTCCCGTTGCGTATCCGTGCTGCTTGAGAACGGATGCGAGCGTGGGTTGTCCGGGATTCAGCTTGTTGCCGCTGAAATCATGCATGCCGCTGAGCATGGGATAGGTCCCGGTAAAGATCACAGTGTGCGCCGGCAGGGTAACCGGCACGGGAGTGTAAGCGCGCTCGAAGCGCACAGCGTCGGAAGCTAACCCATCAATATTCGGAGTGCGAATTTGCTTATAGCCGTAACACCCCAGGTGGTCGGCCCGCAGAGTATCGATGGTGATCACCACCACATTGGGTGCGGGCTTCACCTCAGCCGACGATCCAGAGCACAAGGGCAGAAACCCGGATATCAGCAGGAATACCAACCGACGGAGAGAAAGCATGGGCAAAAGAATTATACCGCTGCGTCACACCGTTCATGGGCCGGCCCTCCGGCCGGTGTGCTAGTCTCAATGACCGTGACGCACTCTTATCTGCTGCTGAGCTGCTGCCTGGCAGCAGCGTTGAATGCGAACGGTTTGGCGCCGACGGGATCAGCTAAGGAGCAGGACCAGAAGCCCGACATTTTCCTCGTAACCATCGATACACTGCGCTCCGATCACGTCCATTGCTATGGGTACGAGAGCGTCGAGACGCCGGCGTTGGACGCCCTCGCGAAAGATGGTATCCGCTTTACCCAGGCTTTCACTCCCAGCCCGATCACCAATACTTCGCACACCAGTATTCTTACTGGACTGCTACCCAGCACGCACGGGGTTACGGACTTTGCCGTTCCGTTATCGCCCGCGCATTCTACTCTCGCGGAAGTACTCCACGCCCAGGGATATCGCACGGCGGCGTTCATCGGAGCGGTGATTCTCGACAGCAAAACTCTGGCCCCCGGCTTGGATCGCGGCTTTGATTTCTATGATAATTTTCCTGAGCATTCAATCGCCAAGTCTCGGTGGGGCCGGGTGGAGCGGCGAGGCATGGATGTCGCACACCGCGCTGAAGCATGGTTGAGCGCTCATCCAGCTGGGCCGCATTTCATATGGATACATCTATACGATCCGCACGATCCCTACGAGCCCCCTCCGCCGTATTCACGAATCTACAAGGACCACTTGTACGACGGTGAGATCGCGTATGCCGATTCCGCTCTTGCTCATTTCGTCGCTTACCTGAAAGCCCGCGGATGGTACAGGAACTCTCTGATCGTGGTTGTAGGGGACCACGGCGAAGGCTTGGGAGAACACCATGAAGAGACGCACGGAATCTTTCTCTACGACTCAACTACACACGTTCCCCTGATTCTAAAATTGCCGGAGCGGGCTGCTGCACCGGCCAAGCTCAAGGTTGTCAACGCGCAGGTGCGCACCACCGACATTCTTCCTACGGTGCTCGACCTCGTAGAAATCCCTGCTCCTCCGCGACTGGATGGCGAATCGATGAGGCCGTTGTTCTCCGGCGAAGATGTCACGCAGCGCGTTGCTTTCGGCGAAACAGATTATCCTCTCCGCTTCGGGTGGTCGCCGCTGCGGTCGGTGCGAGCCGAAGGCTTCAAGTTCATCGAGGCTCCGCGCCCGGAACTCTACGATCTGCAAAGCGATACAGCTGAGTTGCACAACGCATACGAGCCGTGGAATGAACAGGTGCAGAAGTTCCGCGGGATGCTGGCTCAACTCCGGGCCAAAGCACCGCCGCCTGCGCCTTCCAACGGAACGGTTGGACAGGGAACGATCGATGAATTGAAAGCGTTGGGCTATCTGGGCAGCGCTGACGTGGGCAGTGCGACCAATGTCCCTGAGCCTTCGCTGCTTCCCGATCCCAAAGACAAGATCGAAGAGCAGAACCTGCTGCATTCCGCAATGATCGCTTCGGAAGATTATCGGGAAGCAGAGGCCCGCGAATACTTGAAGAAAGCCCTGAGTCTGAACCCGCGGTCGGCGACCGCGTTACTTCAACTTGGCGAGTTGGAGCTAAGAGCGGAAGACTACGCCAGCGCGGCGCAGCATCTGAAGCGCGCTTTCGAACTTCGCCCGCAGGACCCAACCGCCGCGTTCTTTGAAGGACAGGCGCTGGAGAAGACGAACGATTTCCCGGGCGCTCGCGATGCCCTGGAGGCAAGCTTGAAACTGCAGCCAGGCCAGTTCCAGGCCCGCGTGCTGCTAGGCCGCGTGTATCTGGCATTGAAACACCCGCAGGCGGCTGAAGATCAAATGGAGGCCGCGCTCTTGCTGCAACCGCAAAATCTTCAAGCCCA
>Ga0074045_10005186_pt1 | contig 11417 bp, 6 predicted proteins | sample BogForMeECP23OM2_FD_94442 | JGI IMG/M metagenome (GOLD analysis project Ga0074045, IMG submission 94442) | Bog forest soil microbial communities from Calvert Island, British Columbia, Canada - Bog Forest MetaG ECP23OM2 | ecosystem: Environmental > Terrestrial > Soil > Wetlands ...
GCCACCGTCATCATGCGGCACGGAGCCAGCGGCAAGGCCGGCTGCAAATTCCAGGCCTGCGTGAGTGCTTTTCGCGCTTCCTCCAGATGATTGTTGAAACCCTGCCAGCCTTTTGTGGTCACCGTGTTGGCGTAGCCACCGCCGCGCGCCTTCCACGCTTCATTGATGTGACGTTCCCCATCCAGCGTCAGCGCCAGCCACTGGTAGGCAGGGCCGGCCTGGTGCGCGATTTGGCAAACTGCGTCCGCATTTCTTTCAAAAAAACCGTTTCCCCAACCATTGATAAAAATATCCCCGATTTCCTGCTGGTCGCCAGGGAGAAAACTGCCGTCGGCAAAACAGTCTGCCAGCAATTTCAGCGATGAGGCATCAAGCGTGGCAATACGCCCGGGATGGTCACTCAAAAAACGGGTTATTCCAACCGAAGCATATAATCGGGGATACGCCCGGTGGTGCGATTCCGGAAACGCCTCCAGGGCACGGTCGAAAAGGTGAATGGCCGCGAATATCTCAATGTTGTTGTCGGCCGCCACGGTCAACACCAGCGGGTCGGTGCAATCCGGGTCCTGGGCGAGCCGGTCGCTCTCGGCTGCCAGCGAAAGGGTGTTGGTTGCTTCCGGGCCGCCGTAGTTGCGGGCGATATAAACACGAATGAACTGCTCCGCCTCGGCGTCAGAGGCCGGGTTGCGTTGCCCTCGTTTTTCATAACCCTCCAGCCACTGGCGTATCCTGAATTCGCGGGCCCTTTTTTGAACGTCCCGCGCGGTCAGCGTGTTGGTGGTCCACGTCACCGGCTTGCTCGCGGCCGCCACCCCCTCCTGACTTGATTGGTTGAAGCTCCTCCGGGACCGGGAGGAATTGATGGCGGTCTGAAAACCGCGTTGAAAACTGATCCCCACGTAAACACAGAATACAACGAAGATAATCATCCCGACGGCAACCAACAGCCAGATGGCGCCCGGACTCAGGCCGCCTTTTGAAACGGACAAGGGCAGGGGCGGAGGGAGGACGCGATAACCCTGCTGCAACACCAGATCCAGCGGTTGCCAGTCCGGCATCCCTTCCCTTTGAATATATTCACCGCCAGTCAATTCGCCGGATTCACGCCGGAGCCGCAGTTCTTCCAGCGTAAAGACGCCCAAATCCTCACCCTGACGGCGTATTCGATAGTTCATGCGAGCGATTTCAATCGAGTGTGATGAAATCCAAATCCATCGGCAAGGCCATTACTTTGCGGTCAAGACCACAGTTGCCGTTCCGACGAGCGGTCTTGCCTGGCCTCGGAAATGTGGTCGCCGTTGATGTTTTCCGCCCGGGTAAGTTGGATTTTGAGCGGCATGAATCCTGAATCAGTTGCCGGTCTTGTTTTTGATCTTGTGGTTACCACAAGGGAAGCAATCCGTACTCGTTTCTGCCCCGCAATGAAGAGATGTTTATGGCAAACGCGATGTCCGGCATGTCTTTTTCCTGAAACCCAAACCAGATGGCATAGGTTTTCCCCGGTTCCAATCGGTTACTGGCTAAAAACTGGTATTTTACCTGGTGGGTATATGGGAATTGGCGTTGAAGATGTGAATAGCTTGCAATGCTGTCGGAATGGAAGGACTCAAACTCCGCTGCGGGTCCGGTTTCCGGGATGATATTCCAGCTCATCCCGTTCGCGGTGAAATCCTTTTCCGCCTCGGTTTTAGCGAGGAGATGCACCAATCCAAAATGGCCGTCGAGCCAGGAGGGAACCGTGAACTTGAAACCGCAATAGTATCTGCCCCGGTACGTAAACATGTTCTCCTTTACAGGCAGACGCTGAATGAGCGCTCTTCCGCTTCCGTTCGTGTCCTTCTGAAATTGAACCGGCACAAATTTGGCGAAGTTTTTTTGGAGAAATTCCCGCTGCTGCTTGTCAGCCATTGGTTCCTGGAAAGGGCCTTCTTTTTGGAGAAATTCCTGTTGCTGGTTATCGGCCTTTGGTTCCCGGGAAACGGTTTCCTTTTGGACTGGCGCCGCATGACCGGGTTTGGGAATCCGGTACAATTTTTCGTCGGGATAATCGATGTCGGCCATGAATGCCACACTGTCCGGTCCGGCAAAAATCCAGTGGACACTGTTATCTCCTGTTCCCTTATACAGGTTGCATACACCTGCTATCTTCATGGTTGCCACGTTGAACAGCACGATTTTTCTATTACCCCCAATCCAGAGAAGCTGATTGTCATAACGATCGGCACAGACTGAAAACGCCTCGTTTTCATCAAAATCCTTCGACACATTCACGGTGGTCCACTTGTTTTCCGGCAGTTTACAAATCGCAACACATCTCGACGGCATCAGGGCAGCCACAAAGCAGGGGTTGACGGAAAGACTCTGCGGGCCAAGCCGCCAACCGGACAAAGATGCTGTCAGCGGCAAGGCCATGGTCCATTGTTGCGACGCCAGATCCAAATGATATATGGCTATGTCCGAAGCAACCCAGATGTTGGTATTGTCTGCGGTCTGGATGGCAAGAATGGAACGCTCCGGCGGGTTGTTTACTGTTTCCTGCCCGGGTTTGAAAAGGTTCACCTCGGACATCAAGCCCGTAAACTTCTCCGTTTTGGTGTCAAGATAACCGAAGGCGCCACTCTCACGAAATCCAAAGCCGATCAACAGCCGGCCCGGAACCAGCCGCAAAGACCTGATGGACGGCATGGGGAACCCGTTCGTTTCGCCAAACACGCGCGGCACCCCGCCTGATTTGGGAATCCGGATCAACCCGCCGCCATCGGTGCCCAGCCACAAATCATTTTCGTCGGTTTCGATGGCGGTAATGGGATGATCAAGCTTCAAAGGCAGATGAACGTTGTCGTCTTCCCCGGTCTGCGGATTATAACGCTGGAGCACATTGTCAGCTACAACCAAAATCCCGTCCGGTACGGATTGGGCCAGGGTCAGGTTGTGGAATTGAATCAACCCCGTGTCCGGAAGCGGTATCTGCACGGCCGATTCGGCCGTTGCAACATTTGTGATTTCCAAGTCCGGTTCCGGCTGGTTGGTGAGAATCACCGTCGGGCGCCAGCCCGGCGGATGGCCCGTTTGATCCATGCTGGTCAGCCAGGTTCTGGCTTTGGCTGCGTTCGTTGCATCGTTGGAGGCCGCAACTTCCTCCAGCAAATCCCGGCCGTGTTGCTTTTCCACTGAATCGCTGCTGAGAAATAATCCTCTTCCGAGCATGAATTTTGAACGCATATCGTTCGTGTTCAATAAAATCGCCTGTTCCAACGCGTTGCGCCAGTCACCGCCAACATTGCGAAACCAAGCCCCCTCGAATACCGGCCGGTTTTGATCCTCGTTGGTAAAGACAATTGTTTTCCCGTTTTGATCCTTAAAACTGAGCGCAAAAACAGTTTTATTCGTGGTGTAACGCGAGGGTATCCACGGCTCGTCGCGCCCCCGGGCAAGTTCCTGGGCGCGTGTGGCCCGAAAGTTCGCCTCCGCTATCTGCGCCTGTTCCGAAGTAATCGGAGTCGTATTCGTCAACGCCGATTGAATGGCTGCCACAACCGCCTCTTCCAATTCAGCTCCCGGCGGCTTGGTGAAACGGAAGTTTTGTTCGCCGCCCCCCATCTTTTGAACGCGCAGCGCCACGCTTAACTTGTCCTGCGTGTCATAAATCCACTTGCACCCGCCGTCCACGACCCAAAAGGCCGGCTTGAGTTTTACCTGATTGGTGGAATCACCGGTCAGCCCCGCCGTTTGCAGTTGGAATTCTGAAAAAATCGGCGTCACCGCCTCGCGCTCGACCACTCCATAACCGGCGGCCAGAAAATGTTTTTCAATCAAAGCTGGCAGGCGTTGTGACCAATCCTCACGCGTGGAGGAAACGCTCAGGTCCGCAAATCTTCCCAGCGTGATGAACTGGCGAGCTGAGGCGCGTGGGCTGGCTTGGGCCAGAAAAGCAGCCGCGTTGCTGACGGTTGCGGAAAAATTGGTTGGATTATACCGCACTGATTGCAGGTCCAGCACGACGCCATTTTGGGTGTCAATGACCTTGACCCATACCTGCGCGCCCGATTCGGTCTGCACGAATGACCCGCTGATCAGCCAGTCGCAGGACAAGATCCGGCCCAGTTTCCCAATCGTGTCCGCCGACGCCAGGCCGGCTTCCGCCAGATGCAGTTCGCTCCAGACCGCATTGATTTTTTCCCGCTCGACCAGTTGAAAACGGTTTTCGTGCGACAGCGAGGCCGTCAGGAGGTCGGGCAAATCCGTCGCGGCCTTTTCCAGGGCGGTATTCCCAACCGGCGCAAAAAACGGACCGATGGCCAAACGGATGGAATTGGTCTCCAAAGCGCGGGCCTTGGTCGCGCACCACACTGGCACGGTTGCAACCAGGAGCAGTCCCCAAAAACGGAGCAACTTTCTGGACTTCATTTGACCAGCTTAGGCAGCAAGCGTCCTGCCAGTTCATCCGCTGCATTTTGCAGCGCCGTCTTGGCGGCGGTCTGTTCCGCAATGTCCACACCCACGCTGGTTTGACGGTCCACGACCAGAATGTTTCCGGTGGCGAGGTCGCGGGCCTTGATTTCGACACGCGATTTGCAGGAAATCAGATTGCCCTTTTGCATGCCGTACGCGCTGAAGGCTTCGCCGGAGATTTCAATGGCCGGTTTGTTGGTGGAATTATCGTCGGCCAGGGTAAACCCGCACTGCTGCAGGATCAGGGACAGTTCCGTCTCCGCTGCCGGGTCGATGATGTGCGGCCCGTAATGCCGTTCGTTGATCTTCACCGAAACCACCGGCAATTTCTTTCCGTCGAGAGCCTTTTTGAGTTTGGCGATCCGTTCCTCGCGTGTTTCCACCCTGGCGACCAGGGTGTCGCTTTTTTCCGACACATCCGCGGCGATTTTCTTTGCGAGGCCGGTCGAAAGGTCAACGAGGGTGGCCGACGATCCGCCCTGCACCATTTCACCATAAACCCGGCTGGTCTCGGTGCCAATAACTTTGGCCACAATGATGGTCTGATTGTCGGCTTTGAACACCCGGCCGGTGACGAGCACTTTGGCCCCGGTCAACTGGCCAATCTTGGCGGCGCTGTTGGGGTCAACGGTTCCCGACAGGCCCAGTTCCTGTTCACCCAGGACCTTTTCCAGGTCCGCGCGTTCCACGGTGATGATTTGTGGATCGGCGGACAGGTTGGCGTTGACCAGCGTGGCTACCTTGGGACCGAGGCCGCTCACGGCTTCGTCTTTAGATTCAAAGTCGAAGACAGCGACGGTGAGAACATCATTGGTTGCCGCGCGAACGGTTGTGCCGACGGCCAGCAACAGGGCCGGGATTAATGCGATTCGTGTTTTCATAATCTATTTTGGTTTCATGGTTGAGTTTTCAAATCGGGCAGGGAGGGCAGCCCGGGATTCAGTGCCAGCTTGCAGAAATAAACCAGATTGAGTTGGGACTTGGGATTTTCGGGCAGATGGGCAACCAAATCCTCCTGGACGACCACGACCAGGCCTTTGCCTTCCGGCACAATATAGAATGACGGCTGGATTTGGTCTTTGGGCCCCGGCGGCGGCCGGATCCAGACCACGGCCGCACCCATCCGGGCAATTTTCTGAATGGCCGGCGCCAGGCCTTCACGCATTTGCGCCTTAGTTGAGAACGGCCCGATGATGGCCAGCTTGCCCTGAAAATCTTCCAGTGCCGCCTCTCCCAAATCTGAATATTCCACGCGGTTCTGCTTGAGCAAGGGCTTGAGTTCGTCGTTCGGATCGAGAACACCCAAATTATCTTCACCCCCCAGCGGCTTTAATTCGCCCAACAAATTTGTCGGGTAAACCAGCACCTCGGTCGTGCCGATGACATGATTGGTGCCCTCCAGCCATTGAATCAGGAATCGCGTTTCCGCGTTCACGGCCGGGAAATCCATCGGGGCAGATTCGAGGATGGTTTGGCCAGGCAAAACTTCGATTTGTTTCCAAGGCTTTTCGGCCAGCAGCGCCGCGGTCGCCGAACTGGTCAGGTAAAGCCGCAGGCGAACTTCGGTTTGCGCGGTCTGGTCGCCGGTATTGTGCCAGACGACGGCGATGGGCTGAGCCGTTCCGGCGAACACGCGTTGCGGCTCCCGGTCAGGCTGGAGCTGCAACTGGCCACCGGCCAGCACCGGCCAGCAACCTGCCGCCAGCAGCAACCCCCATGGATTGAACATTCTCATTTCCAATCATTACGACAATTCAAACCGGCAAATCCTTTGAGCAAAATCAGGGCCAGGGTCATGGCGTTTTACCTCGGGGCAGATCATTGGGCGTATCCCGATCCTTTGCCCGCTCCCGGTCGGCCCGCATCAGATTTACCGCGAATTTGACGTAGTCCGGATCCTCCATGGCCTTTTCCTTTTCTTCCGGATCCAGAATTCCATTGTGATTCCGATCGTACTTCGCCAGGAAATTTTTTTGAAATTGGTCCACCGCTCTCCGGGCCTGTTCTCCCCTGGCGAGTTCAGCTTGTCTTTGCGCGGTGACGGACCGTTCGATTTCGGAAAGGGGCACCATCCAAACCCCGGCTTTGCTGTTCCCGCCGCTCCCGACACCGGCCGGCGCAAGGTTGAACGGATTTTCCAGGCCGCAAAACAGAAATTTGGCGGCGGGAAACATCCAGGTGGAGGTTTTGGCCCCGGGGGCGTCGAACTTCAAAAATAATTTTTGCGGCAAGGAGGACCCCTGGGAAAAGCAAAGCAAAGCGGCGTTATACTCATCCCCGGGTGTAACCTTCTCCTGCAGGATTTCCCGTCGGCCGTTGATGACAGCCTGCGCCGCGAAAGCATCTTCCAAAAGAAACAAATTGGATTGATACAGGGCCGCGGGCAGGTTGGGCAGCAAATTGGTCGGGGCTTCCCAAAGCGGCCGGGATCCCGCTACCGCATTCATGTCCGGCCGGGAAAAGCTACGGGTGCCGGTCCGGGTCCCGGGACCGAGCCAAAATTTCACCATCGTGGCTTCGTTGGGCAGGCAGTAAATTTCATCCTGGCGCCCCAGGGCGCCGTAAGTGCCGTTCTCGCGGCGGACCCAAGTCCCATTCTGCCAACTCGCGGTCACCCCGCCGGGGCGGCGGAACAAAAGGCCGTCCATAAAAATATCCGGGCGGGCGGCGGCGGGCGGCGCTTCAGCATCTTCATGCCAATCATTGCCCGTCCAAGTGAAAATCTTGCTTCGGGTCACGACCTGAAGGGAATGGCCGGGGCCGGCGAACAAAATCGGGATTCCTAAATCCTGCGTATCCAGCACCGCCGCGGGCGGCTGCCTTCGCGTGCTGGCCAGAATGCGCATCGCGTTGCCGCCATCGATAATTTCAAAAATGGTGTCTTCGTTGGCCGCATAAAGATGATCGTTAACGGCGAACAATTCGTAATTGTTGCCATCGGAAATTTTCATCGCCTCCCAACGCTGGTTGGGGAAATCATACTTTCTGATTTGCCCGCCGTCGCAGGCGAACAGTTCACCGTGCCACAACACTGTGCGATGGTAAAAATTATTTTGCGTCCCAAGCCCGGCCTTGGGGTAACCAATGACCTCCCAACGTTCCGTTGTGGGATCAAGAATGGCAATGGCCGGGCCGCCGGCGTTGCGCCCGCCCTGCACTTTCCCCTTATCGTCCAGCCACTGTATGCCGGCGTAATATTCGCAGTCCAGCAACAGCTTTCCCTCAAACCAGTGATGCGCAGTCTGGGTGACATACAGATATTCAATGCGCTCAGAACTGTTCAACTCGATGAGCCGTTCCGCCGGGATCGCTAAAAAAGTTTTCACCGCGATCACGTTAGTGACAACTTCGGATGCGTTGGTAAAAACTGGAGCCGCTGCCGACGTCTCGACAACCGGGGCCGGTTTGGACGGCGGGGCTTTTGGCAGCGACGGTGACGGTGATACGGGTGCATTTAAAATGCGGTTGAGATCGTTTTCCAAAAAGCCTACCTGGGCGATGGCGTTCTTCATTTCGTTTTTTTTGATCCCCGAAGCGGATTGGGATTGGGCCACCAGGTTTGACTTGTAGGCGGCGACCAGCGGCTGGATTTCGAGTGCCTGAGCTTTGGAATAATCGCGCGTGGCAAAAAGTTTTACAAACTCGAAAAAATCATAAGGCTGGTTATCTTTCAAATACTGTTCTTGTTGTTGGAACACAGAGGCAAGCCGGCCGGCAGGAACCGTTTTGTTCCGGTATTCCTGGTCCAGGGCGTAAAATTTCCGCACATATTCGGAATAGAAAAGTCGGTGCAACGATTCCTTGGTGTCCGTGACCAGGCCATTTCCGAACTTCTCGCCGATCAGGCGGTCGGTATTCCAACTTGAATAAAGAATTTCGACCTTGTTCGCCACCAGCACATCGCGGTTTTCGAAAAGGCCGTCGAAAAGATTGGTAAAAGCGGCGGCCATCCCCTTTTCATCTTCCGCGTCCGCCAGGGCGAGCGCTTTGGCCTCCAATTGCCAGAGCACGTTGGTGGAGGTGTTGAGTTCCTGAACGAAATCGCCCCAAACCAGCGGAAGCCGCTTTTGATCCTCCTCATTCCACGCCACGAGCCGCGGTTGTATTTCTGATCGCAGCCAGAAATCCTGGTGAATATAGCAAAAAACGGGGCTGCTCATCAGTTCGCGATAAAGCGCGATCCCGTCTTCCGGCCGTTCCTGCCAGAAGCAGCCCCAGTTCACTTCGCAACGAAAGAGATTGGGATTCTCTTGAATCGTATGCACCAGCTCGTCCCGGGTGGCAATACGGTCTCCCACAAAATAACTGTCACGCACCGACGGCGACCGGGCAATCTCTTGCGCCACCGTCCGCGCCAACTGGCGCAGGTCCGACAGCTTGCCGGCCACGGGGCCACGGGCTTCCGGTTGAAAATAATAATGCTGCAAGACCTGTGCGGCGGCGGCCAGGGCATCGATCCCCAAACGATACCAATCCGAATCATGCCAGTCGGTCCAGCCGGGGCCGCGCCAGAGAATTTTGGGTTCTCCTTCGGGCGATGTCCGGCAGAAATCGTGGTAAGCGGCCAGCGCATACAACGCGACGTCGCAATTTTGAGGATCGGGCGGTGCGTTGACATGCACATAATGGGTGTCCTCTTTCCCTTTGGCATAATAATCCACATTCGCCGCCGCGACCCGGGGAACCGTGTCGATATAAGCCCGGATCCGCACCACGGTACAATCCAGGTCCTTTTTCCCCAAAGCCCACGCCGACTCGGCCGCCATCTGTGCTTCCGGATAGATCTGCCAGCGCAACGCCCATTGGGCTTCTTTCCAATACTGGGCGGCTTCATCGGCGGCCTTCCATTCCGGTACGCTCGTGTTCACTTGCAACAACCCGGTGATTTTTGCCGCCAGTTGATTGACGACTGCGGCGAAGTTGGTGCGGCTGCCGCTGATTTCAAATGGCAACGGCACACCGCCTTTGGGCGGAGTCAGGCGCACATTGATGGTAATCATATCCTTGGAGTACCCATTCTGGTCCACGACCCCTTCCAGCAGATAACTGCCGCCCCAAAATGCCGACGCATCCACCTGCAATTCCTTTTCTTCACCCAACCGCTGCATCTGTTGCCGCTCCAAAACAAAGAACTGACGCTCCTGGCTCAGGCGCTGTATCGTCAATAACTTCAATTGCCGCTCCGTTTCCCGGGCCTCGGCCGACGAGACGGCGGAACGCAGGTTCACCACCGAAATCGGGACCGCCTCCTTGGCCAGCACCGATAATTTCGGCAAAAACGGATTTAGATGGTTCACAAATTCCGGAGCCCATTCCGTCATGTCCTTCAACGGCCAGGGAAAATCTTCATTCAACAGAACCACCCCCGGTTTCACGGCAATCAACCGGGTCGCCAAATTGGTCGCCTGTTTGGTCCGAATAACGTCGATCAGCAGCAACCCGTCCGCGCCAAGAATCTGACCCAACTTCAGGTAATTCCGGTTCGCCGCCGATAATCCCTGCTCGCGATAAACCTTCTCGATTTCATTCCGCTCCAACAACTGGATTTGGGGATTGCCGGAAAGCCGGGCCGTCAAGACATCCGCGGCTGCGGACGCCTTGTCCGTCTCTGCAATCAACGCCAGCCGGACCGGCGCATTGGACTGCGCCAGCAGCCGGGTCGCCAAAATGATGATGGCCACAATTCCTGAAAGACTTTTCATAGGTTTATCGAATTCAAACTCCGGGCCTCAATTTTCAAGCCGCCGGGCGCGTTCGCCGGCTGGTCGCTCGACCAGGCAAACCGGTTGCCGGTCAATATGATTCCGCCCCGGGCATTGACCAGCACGGTCAGTTTCTGCCCGGCCACTTGAATTTCCTGGCCGCTGAAGGTCACCAGCGCCACACATTGTTTGCCGTCACAAATTTTCACCCAGAGCGGCGTTGACGCCGGGACATCCCGCTGTTCCGCCAGCACCAATTGCATCCCGTGTTCATCCTGAACGATGGCCCGGATACGGTCAGGGAACAGGGTCATCACTTCGCGAAGCATCTTTTCATTCTGCAGCAACGCGTACGGATCGCTCTTTGCCATACGGCCATGCCACTGGCCGAGGGCAAAGCCGATGACCAGACAAGCCAGGGCGAGACCGCCGGCCCACGCCAGCCGGGGGAACCAGGAACGCTCCACCGGATGCCGCGCCGGCGCGGAGCGCAATCTCGCCAGCACCCCGCGGGGAAATGACTCCCAATAATCTTCGTCCCGCGCCGGGACCTGCGCGGCTTTCAGTGTTTTCTCCAAATCAAAGTCATTCATTCCGACCTTCCGCAGCCTGCAACAGCCGCTTCAATTTCCGGCGCGCAGCAAACACCCGCCAGGAAACGGTGGTTTCGGAGCAACCGAGAATTTGCGCCGCTTCGGCGTGGTTATGCCCGTCGTAAACGGTCAGCACGATGGCCGCGCGCTGCCGGGCCGGCAGTTTCATCAGGGCCGCTTGCACCTGCCGTCCCAAAGCCTCCCCGCCTGCCGGGGATTCCGGTTCCGGCCGCAAAGCTTCATTCGATTCAGCCCAGTTCGCATAAACCTGTTCGCGGCGGGCCTTCGTGGATTTCCGGCGAGTCGCCGCGCGCTTGGTCTTCCGTTGAAACACGAATCCAAATGCCGACATTTTTGGTCTGGGCACTATTGTCCTTCATAACACGGGTTCTCGCAAAAAATGAAACGGTTTTCAAGCAGGAAATTTGTGTTTTTTTTCAAAACAAAAAACCGGCACACGCTAGCAATGTGTCGGCTTTTCGCGTTTCGCTTTCGCGGTTTGCGTTACGCCTTGATTGTCTGGATGACCCCCTCGGTCTTGTGTCCCTCTGTGAGAATCGTCCAATCGTAAGAATCTTTGTGCGGGGCAAATTTCAAGAGGTATTGAGCCGGTTCGCCCAACGCATCGTCGGTCGTCTCCAAAACGACAAAACCGATGCACCTGCCGAAC
>Ga0074045_10005187_pt1 | contig 11417 bp, 13 predicted proteins | sample BogForMeECP23OM2_FD_94442 | JGI IMG/M metagenome (GOLD analysis project Ga0074045, IMG submission 94442) | Bog forest soil microbial communities from Calvert Island, British Columbia, Canada - Bog Forest MetaG ECP23OM2 | ecosystem: Environmental > Terrestrial > Soil > Wetlands ...
GAGCTGCGCGCGGCCGGCTGCGCGACCGTGCTTGAAGAGCATGCCTCCGGCGCCGATCGCAGCCGGCCGGTGCTGGCGCGCCTGCTGCGCGACATCGGCGCGGGCGAAACCCTGGTCGTCGTCCGTCTGGACCGCCTCGCCCGCTCGGTCAGCCATCTCCTCGCCGTCATCGAGCACCTCGAAACCAGCGGCGCGCATTTTCGCAGCCTGCGCGATCCGATCGACACCACCACGCCGCAGGGCATGTTCTCCTTGCAGGTCCTCGGCGCCGTCGCCCAGCTCGAGCGGGCGCTGATCGCCGAGCGCACCAAAGCCGGCCTGCATGCGGCACGGGCGCGCGGGCGCGTCGGTGGCAATCCCGGGCTGCGCGCCGCTGACCCCGACGCCATCCGGAAGGTCCGCGCCAGACGCGACGCCGCGCATCTGAACGGCGTCCTGGCGCAGCTCGACTCCTGGCTGCCGACCGTGCGGCGCATGCGCCCGGACCAGCCCTGGGGCGACGTCGTACGGGTCCTGAACCGCCGACATGACCGGCAACCGGGCGCAGCTACCTGGACGGCCGAGCGGCTGCGCCGGACGGTGCGGCGGCTGGCCGCGGAAGGCATCATCGAGGCGAGCTTGCTGGACCGCGCCCGGCCGCAGCCGAGCGACGACCGGCTGATGCGCTTGGTCGCCGGCATCAAGGCGGCGGCGCCCGATCGCACGCTGCAACAAATCGCCGCCCAGCTCGAGGCCATGCATGAAAGGACGCCGCGCGGCGGAACGCGATGGCATCCCTCCTCGGTTAAGCACTTGTTGGGCCGGGCAGGACGGCTCGGCTTGACCGGAACCGCGAATGGGTAAGGTGCCGGGCCAACTGCCGGAGCCCCTCGGCCGACGTCGACGTTGCCACGCCGTGCGCCCTCCGGCAGGGCGGGGCCCCTGCCCTGCCCCACATCGGCGTCACGGCGCTCACCCCGTTGGCGGTCGCCGCCCATCATCCAGGTCGGGGCGCGGTGTAACCCGCCGGAGCCCGGCCCGTCTGCCGATCACCGCGCCGCGGGCCGACGCGCTTTGCCCGGTCACTCGGTCGTTGACATAGTCTGTCGTTGACCTAGTTTGTCCTCATGCGCTTTGGCTGGGATCCAGCGAAGAGCGAGCGCACTGCGCGTGAGCGAGGTCTGCCGTTCGAGATCGCCATGGCGCTGTTCGACGGTCCCACGATCGAAGTCGATGATCAGCGACGCGATTATGCAGAACGGCGGATCATCGCCTATGGCAGCGTGACCGGGCGCGTACTGGTGTGCGTCTACACATGGCGCGGCACCGCGAACGACCCGATCCGATGGATCATCAGCCTGCGCAAAGCGAACAAGGGTGAAAGCCATGCCTATCGCACCGTCTTCCCGCAGTGACCTCGATCTCGCGAAGATCGACTGGCAGCGGGTCGACGCAACCACGGACGAGGACGTCGCGCGCCAAGCGGCCGTGGATACCGACACCGCGCCGTTGTTCACCCCCGAAGAGATCCTGGCCGCCGGCCGCCGCATCGTCCCGGATGAGGTGGAGGATGTGCGGGCGCTGCGCACTCAGCTTGGCCTTTCCCAGGAGGCGTTCGCGGCCCGTTTCGGCTTCTCGGTCGACGCGATCCGCCAATATGAAACCCGCCGCCGTGTCCCGACTGGCCCCGCCCGCACATTGCTTCGCGTCATCGCCCGTGAGCCGGACGCCGTGACTCGCGCCCTGGCGCGACGCTGATACTGCCAGGTTGCGCGGAAAATTCCGTTGCGCGCGATAGGCACATCGCGCCTAATCCGCGTCTCGCACGCCATGGCTTACTCACAACGTAGAACCCAGTTCTATTGTCGGAGCAGCCGCGGCTCGCTGGCGTCACACGTGAACAAATGGTGGCGCGGACGGGCCACGGCGCCAGTCTGGGTCGGTCTCCTCGCCGCTGCAGGACCACCCCCGGGGGCGCTGATGATCACCCTCGAGTAGGCGTTCACGACCGAAGAGACGCAGCGCCCCGCTCGCGAGAGCCCCTAAACCGCCGGCGCCACACCCCCCCCCGCCCTCTGCCCTACTCACCCAGGTGAGCCGAGCCGACTCACTGAACGGCTAAGGGAACCCACTGAACTGCCGAAGGAAGAGCGACACCCGCTGTTCGCGGTGATCGGCGATGATCCGTGGCGGCTGTACCGCTTCCTGCGGCAACATCATGCTGAGGTCGGCGGGCAGCGTGCCTACGAGGCGCTCCGGGGCGGGCGGGTCGAGGCCGCGGTCAGCGCGGCGGAGGACGCCGCCGCCGGCGCCTTTGGCTGATTGTCGGCCCCCTCCCCTCACCCATTGGCGTCGGCGTCGCTGACGCTGGCCCAGGTGCCGGCCGGCAGCTTCTGGCGCCACATCTTCCTCGACGGGTTCCCGGATCCGCTCGGCTTCGGGTTCGCGCCGAGCCGCTTCTCCGATCCGCGCAAGAACCCGCCGCGCCGGTTCGGCGCGTTCTACTGTCGGCCAGACCTTCGAGGTCGCCTTCCTCGGGGACGCATATACGGTGGCCCTGGTCTAATGTTCTGACTCTGACATTCGTATCCCACCAGGGCTCGGTGACCCCGCGCGCCGCCGTGGCTCCGCGAATGCTGGCCCTCCCCCCGTTTCGCCACTGTCGGGACGTCGACATCACCGAGCTAACCCGGCCATCGGATCGTCGCTCCGGCTGGGGTCTTACGACGGCGGCCTATTCGGTGGCGGATCGGGCTTGTGGCCCGCCTTGGAGGGCAAGAGAGACCCGCGTCGGAGGGAACGGGCGCCTTGCGAAAGAGGTGAAATCGGCATTCTCGTTCGAGCCCCCCTTGCCTGATAGCCTCACGCAGCGGACAACCCCCTGGATCCAATTGCCTCGCACGACGTCGCATTACGGTCCCAGCCAACCACCTCGCCAACTGCGGGCTCAGCGCCCATGACGATGGGCACGACCGCTGGCGCAGCCGGCACACTTGGATGCATCCAAGTTCTTGTATTTTCCTGTTCCCGTGCGACGGGCCTCCCTCTAAGTTGGATACATCCAAGCCCACCGAATCGGACGTGGATCTGCCTCTCGGTGGTTGGGGTTTAGAGGAACGACAATGGGGAAACATTATGGCTGAGGCGGACTTGGTGGCAACATACCGCCGTATCGCGGAGGTTCTGCGCTCAGCTCAGCGTGTCGCGATCGAAGTCGAAAATGCGCCCGACAAACGAAAGCGATTGCGTACCTTCTCTTTCCAGGAAGTGGCGGCGCTGCTGGGGGTAAAGCACCGCGACGTCAACGCTCACTTTAAGAGCGCCGACGAGAGGGAAGCGCCGTCGCGCAACAGATTGACTCTAGAAGAAATGTTGGGTCTCCGCCGCTCTCTGCACGCCGAAACTCATGATCTTAGCGTTCTCCCGCGGAGGCGACCCCATCTCGGAGAGCGTCTCGCAACAGTGGTTTTCACAAATTTCAAGGGCGGGTCCGCTAAAACAACGAGTAGCGTTCACTTTGCCCAGTACCTGGCGCGAGCAGGCTACCGCGTCCTCCTGATCGATCTCGACAGCCAAGCGAGCGCGACGGCCCAATTCGGAATAGACCCGTCGACCGAAGTTGGAGAGGAAAACAGCTTCGCCGCCTGGACCAACGCGCGAGAAGAGGGCAGGGAGCTTGCTGCGGCATCTATCTGTCAGCGAACCTATTGGACGTCTATCGACCTTGTCCCGGGCGGGACGATCCTTGCCCAGGCCGAAGACTCGCTTGCGAAGCGTGCCGCCAACGGCAAGGTCGAAGAGGTCCTCTATTTCGACGAGCTCGCGAGCTTCCTGAGCAACTTGGGCGATTCCTACGACATAGCGGTCGTCGATACGCGCCCCGACGTCAACATGCTGATGACGGTTGCGCTTCATGCCGCCACCGGCGTCATCGTCCCAACCCGCGCCACGATGACCGACCTCGCCTCGACGGGAGCGTTCTTCGCGCACCTCGCAAGCTACGTCGCCGAATTTCGAGAAGCTTTTGGCTCAGGCTTGGAAACGCACTTCACCAAGGTGATGGTCACAGCCTACGACCCGACCGATCGAAGCCAGGAAGCGCTCGTAAGCCTCATTCGCGAGCGCTTCGGCGATGCCGTCCTGTCGGGCGAGTTCCTTCACTCTCGGATTATGGGCACCGCGGGTTTCGGCAAGGAAACCCTCTACGAGTACGAGCCGAGCACCGACCGCGCGGCGTATAATCGTGTTTTGGCCAGCGCCAATGGCGTGAACCAAGCGATCGAACAGGAAATACACCGCGCCTGGGGGAGGGGACTCAGCCCTGACCACACCCGCGCTCAGGAGGCACGGGCATGAGCACCACCAAGTCCCGATTCAACTCCCTTGCGCAGGCGGTGAAGGAACGCACCGCAGAGCCCGAAAAGGAAGTCGCACTCCCCGATGCTTGGCGGCCCGCCGCTGGCGGTGTCCACAAACCTGCAGCCGCGCTGAGCGCCGTCGGAGAAACTCTTCGCGATCATATTTCTCGCCTGGAGGCGGAACTGACACAGGCGACGTCGACGAACAGCGACCTCGTTGCCGAGCTGCAGCGCGTCAAAGCCCTTCGGGAGAAGGCCGGCGACTCGGCAGAGGAGTTCCTTTTCCTGCAGCCCGACAGCGTGGTCGATCGTCTGCCCAAGGACAGGCTCCGTGGCCGGTCGGAGGGTCGCGCATTCGACGAACTCCTTACCGATATCGAGACCAACGGCCAGAACGACGCCATCGCCGTACGACGTGGCTCGGATGGCATGTTTGAGGTCGCTGCGGGACGCCGCCGGCTGGAAGTCTGCAAACGCCTCCAACGCCAGGTCCTCGCCCGGGTCCGAGAACTCGACGACCAGGCAATGCTCCGAATCCAGTTTTCGGAGAACGAGCGGCGCGCCGACATCTCCGCTCTCGAGCGGGCGCGATGGTTTGCCGAGGTCCGCGATCGCCTCAAGATCAGCGCGAAGGAGATCGCCGCTCAGTTTAGCGTCGATCCATCGACTTTCAGCCTCTATCTCAGGCTGGCGCGGTTCCCAGATGAGATCCTCGATCGCCTGGATGAGCCGCAACGGCTCGCCGTACTTCCCGCGCGGCGCATCATGGAGGTGATAGAGAATGACCCAACCGCGGTGCGGCGCATTCTCGACGCACTCGACAGTCACCGGCGGTCGATCGCCGAGTCGGGATCCCCGGCCGACCCTGCCGCGCAGATCGAAGTGCTGCTCCGTGCAGCCGAGGGGAGGGCTGGGGGGAGAGCGGGGCCTCGCTCTCCCGTGCCCGATCGTCGTCACATCGTTCACCAGGGCAGGCGCATCGGCACGCTCACCCGAAATGGCGGGCAATGGGTTTTCCGCTTCGCGACATCGATCCCCGACGATGAGGTTCACGCCCTCGCGGAAAGGCTAGCGATCCCTGTTACGGAAGCAGACAGTCGGTCCGGGCAGCCTGCCGGCGGTGCTCCCGCGCCAAAGCGGAGATGATGCCAATGCCGGCGCGCTTCGGCCCCCTCGGCGCGCCGGCAATAGGACGTGCCTGATCATCTCTCGGCCGCTGAATCGTAGAGTATATAGTCCTGCCGAATCGGCATTCGCCCGCCGTACGCACAGCCGGAGCACCGCTCATACCCTCTTCAGAGGCCCACCGCCTGCTTTCTTGAAAATACAAACGCCTGGAGAAGTTTGCCGCCATCGAAGTTTAACGCCGCGGGAATTGGCGGTTCGGACTTTGGTACCCCCCTAGTATTAGATCTACCGGGCAGGCGACTCGGAGTTTGGTACCCCTGCGCTCGGCGACCGCCGCCGGCAAGATTTCAAGCCGGTTCCACAGCCTGCAGCCAGCTGTTCAAGGGCCCTTCCGAATTCGCCAGTAGTGATTCTAGGGCGCCAGAATCGGACTCCGGTACCCCCTCGGAGCCATTTACCGCGGCGTCGCCGCGACTCGGAGTTTGGTACCCCTCCATTCTCCGCGGCCCGACCGACTCGGACATACGTTACCCCGGTGTCTCGCAGCTCGGACGGCAGGGCTCCGGAGTTTGGTACCCCCCGCCATCCCGAAACCATGCGCCCCAACCCCTCGCCGACTCGGAAGCACTGCAGGAACACGACTTTCTCATCGCACGCCATCCCCGACGCCCATTGCCTCGACACGTGTCGGACTTTGGTATCCCCCTTGCCGCGGGCCGCCCCGGACGGCCGGCATGGATCGACCCTTCGACGGGAAGTGCGCGCCGAACTGCAGCCGACTCGGACTTTGGTACCCCCTCGATCATGCGGCCCTTGAAAGCCGATAGGCCGGAAAACGGCGCGTGATCGCAGTCGATCTTTCCCGCCTTAGCCCACACGGCCTCTTCCCGTCTCCGACAATAGTCCACACTTCATCAGATAGTTGCGTCCGCTCCAATGGGTCAGCCGCACGCTCATTCGCCCAAACCCGCGAACCTCTCAAAGTTATCCATAGGTCCTGCTCGGACTTTGGAACCCCATTGAACTTCGACCCGAGTCGCCCACACCCAGATTCGGACGCCGGCACCCCATTTTTCGGATTCTGGAACCCCACAATACTGGTCATCCACCGGACTTTGGAACCCCCTCCAAATAATAGAATCAATTAAACCTTCTAATAGCTTGGGGTACCAAAGTCCGATCTTGCTTTCTGTGGCTGTGGACAGCATGGTTTGCGAACTTCGCACTAAGAGCAATCGGCATGGCTCAGATCCACGACCTCATCCTGCATCAAGGCATTGAAGCGACCCGCGCTCAGAGCATCACGAAGGCCGAGCGTGTCGCCGCTGACGCTGCCTTCAGGGTGATGTCGGACGAAGAGCAGCGAATTGGCATAATGCATGCGGGATTCGCCATGACCGCCCTGCCCCACAGGGCAACGACCGAAACGGTCTGGGAACGACAGAGCGGCGACGTAAAGCTGCTTCTGGAGAGCGGAAGGACTAGCGCCACCGAATCGATTGGTCTTCCGTATGGCTCCGTCGCCCGCATGATTCTTCTCTACCTGCAAACTGAAGCCGTGAGGACTCGCTCGCGTGACGTCGAGTTGGGTCGCAGCATGAATACCTGGCTAAATTCGATGGGCATGGGAAACGGCGGCCATAACTACAACCTTGTCCGCGAGCAATCACGGCGTCTCAGCTTGTGCCGCCTCACTTTCCTCCGCGTCAGCGCGAAGCAAACCTTTGTCACCAACGGCAGCTTCGTGCATGACGCTATTCTTCCCAATGAGGACACAGAGGATCATCAGCTTCAATTTTGGAAGCCCTGCGTCCGACTAGACGAGGGGTTTTACAAGAGCCTGATCGAACACCCGTTGCCAGTTCGCGAAGCAGCAATTCGCTCCCTCGGGCACCGGTCTATGGCCATCGATATCTATCTTTGGCTCGCTTACCGCCTGCATATACTTGAAAAGCCGATAAAGCTTACTTGGCATAACCTCGCCCGCCAATTCGGCAGCGGCTTTGCCGACATCAAGAACTTCAAGAAGAAATTCAAGGAGCCCCTAGCGCTGGCTCTCGCCGCATATCCTGACGCAAAGGTCGAAGCTGAGAACGGTGGTCTGGTCCTCTATCCGTCGCGGCCGCCTGTTGAACCTGTCTCGGGTGGGGGTACCAAAGTCCGAATCGCACGGGCAGTCGATCTCTGAGTCCACTGCTCTTCCAAGCTGGCAACCTTTCTTCGCTTATCTCCTGTCGCTTGCCGGCCCGCCGTTCGACGTCCACGCCGCCCCGTTCGGCCTGCGGACGGCGGCGTGCCACGGCGCGATTATCCGCGCGGCCGGATGATGCTCCCCGGCGGGACGCCGGAGAGTTTGTGTACGCTGCCATACTCGGCTGCCAGTGCGTCACGGTCTGGCCCGGTGGGGCCGCAGGTGACATGTCGCTCCCGAGCGCGCGCCGAACTCGCGGCCGACCCCCAGGGACGATCGACCGTCATTGGACCTTCGATCGCGAACACGCCGCGGTTATGGTCGGTAACGATCAGGAAGAACGGGGCGGCGGGTTCGTCAGGCACGAGGCGACACTACGGCAGCAAAAAAGAGAGGCCAAAAGGGTGTCCAGCCCTCTCGGCCAAGTCAGTTCTTAGAAGGTCCCGCCAGATGGCGTAGCAGGGCCATGTGACGCAATTGCTCCTGTTCGCGCTGCCACTGCGCGGCCGTCATCAGCACATGGGCCAAGCGCGCCCCTGCGGCGGCACTGCTGTTCGGCGTGAGGCTAGGGCCGACGTGCACGGCAGTCGCGCGCAGGCTGGCGATGGTCAAGCATCGACGAACATCGGGCGCTTGCTTCGTCATGTTGGCCTCACCCTGCTGCCGGGCCCGCGGCCGGTTCGCTCGGTCTCGAGCGGCCAGTTGCATGGCCGCCTGCTTGCATGATCCCCAGGTTGCACAGGGAGAGCCTTTTGCGGGCGCGAACGGCATTCGTGCGCGATTTCCACAGCTTTGCCCACATTCCCTGCCACTGCCGACACGCAGTTCGTATCAGGTCGCCATGGTCCCGACGTACTCTGTCGGCGCCTACGCAGGGGCGGTTGTCCTTTCCCGCATGAGCACCGAGCCGGGGCGGTGCCCTGCGCTGGCCCCCGGCGTTCACAGATGCGGCGAAACAGGGCCGGGAGGCGTCGGTTCACACCCGGCCCTGAGGCTCGCCGCGGTGGTCTCTCGACGGAAACGACTGCCGGGGTCTGCGTGCAGCGTGGCCCTGGCGTCAAAGGGCTTTGCGTTGCACCGACGCTCGGCCGTCCTAAGCTGATCGCCACCATGCGGCGGCCGGTGACGCAAGTTCTGGCGCGACTGGGTCACGCCCTGCTCTTGTTCGCGGTCGCGCTTCTTTGTCTCGCAACCGGCCGGCTTAGTAGGGTGGCTCATCTGGGCCGAGTACCTTCGCCCCCGTTAGGCGTGCGTCGGCCAACGGTGACGGCCCGAGCGTGCGGCCGAAGAAGCGACCCAAACCGACGAGGCGCAAACCAGGATGACCCCCGCCTATACCGTCAGGCCAATCCACGGCCGGTTCCTGATCGAGGAAACACGCGACGACGGTACGCGAGTTCCCCTTGAGTGGCACGACACTGAGGACCAGGCGGTCAGGCGCATGAGAGCGCTCAATCAGCATGCGGCCGGTGCGCGGGCGCACAACACCAAGTCGAACGGCAAAGGCTGACGCGGGCGAACTGCTCGCCGTCTCATGGCGGCGGCGGGTTAGCGGCGCGCCGCCTCTCCTGATCGCGAAGAGAGCGGTTGACAGGGCCAGCCCCATACAAGGGAGGCCGCTGCGCGGCCGCCTTCGGCGCCCTTGCCCCGCGTCCGCTTCGCGGTCCGCGGATCGCGTGAGGGCGTGGTGAAGAGGACGGCCGAGCCAGCCTCGGACGGATCACCCGCCGGTCGCGATCAGGAGCACCGTGCGATGTCCGGCCATGACGCAGAGCTGGCGTTGTTTCGGCGTGGCGTGAACTGCGCGGCCCTGCTCGAGAGCGTCGTCCCGGGATGGAAACTCGACCCGAAAGAGACCACGCAACGTGCGCTCAAATACTGGCGCGACGACGGCGCGATACTGATTGTCAATCACGATGGACGCGGCTGGTGGGACCCCTGGGGCACTGCCAAGGGCGACGTGTTCGACCTCGTGCAGCACCTCGACCCACGCCTGAACTTTGGTCAGTCCGCCAGGTCCTGCGCCGCTTCGTGGGCGTCGCGCCGAGCTTTCCCGCGGCGGTACGGGAGAAGAAGGGAAGGGACCCTGACCGTCTGCTGCCGGAACGGTGGCGTAGCCGTCCGTCGATCTCATCGAGCACGCCGCGATGATCGGGGCGGCGATGTATGGCGGCCGACCGCCGTGGCGGGTCGTCCTGGTCGCGAAGGGCGCCCAGGCTACCCCTGGGCCATAAGCGTCAGGCTGCCGCCGCCAGCAGCTCAGGCCCGTTATTGCGAGGGTTGCCGACCGCGCGACCCACCCGCCACGTCACGATGCGTGCCGGCTCTGCCGGGCGCATCAGCCCCTCCACATCGCCCTCAACCTCGCCCAGCCAGAGCGGCCACGCCTCCGGCTCGAGCACGAGCGGCATCCGGTCGTGGATCGACGCGAGCTCTTGCGTCGCCGGCGTCGTCACGATCGCGAGGGTCAGCGCGCGGTCTCCGACTAGGCCGCGCCAGCACTCCCAGATGCCGCCGAGCACCACCGGCTGCCGGTCGGCCCGCGCCAGGGCGTGCGGCAGCTTCTGACCGTCGACCTTCTGCCATTCGAACCAGCAGTCGACGGGCACCAGGCAGCGACGCTGCTGGAATGCGCGACGGAACAGCTTCGACGATGCGATCGTCTCGCACCGCGCGTTGATCGGCCGCACCGTCGCGAGCTCGGGCACCTTCTCCCACGGCGCCAGCAGACCCCAGTGCATAAGCGTCAGCACGCGGCGGTCGCGCTCCGCGTCGCGGCCAACGACCGTCACGCTCTGCGACGGTGCGACGTTCCAGGATGGCTCGGGCTTCCAGGGCCGCACGTCCGTCGCACCGAACAGGTCGACCAGCAGCTCCGCCGGCAGCGCCTGTGAAAATCTCCCGCACATGGCCTGTCGATCACTCCTTCCGTCAGCCCGTCGCGCCGAACAGGAGCAGCTGCCGCGGCTCAGCTGCGCTCGCCGGCAGCGCGCCCAACCCCTCCCGTATGTAAATTGCGAGCGCCGATGCGGCGCCGATCGCGGCGTCCGCCGCCGCCCTGGCTGCAATCGCGCGGCCACGCAGCTCGGCGCGAGCGCGACGAAGCCTCTGCCGATCCACCGCGGAAAGCCGCTCGGCCTGCGCCGCACGCACCTCGATGCCAATGAGGCGATCAGCGGAGGTCTGATAGCCCCGGCAGACTTCGGCGGCGTGCGTCACGAGCGCGTCCACGAGCGACCGCAGCCGTAGAATGGCGCGGTCGCGGCCGTATCCGGTCTCGAGTGATCGCGCCTGGTGAGCAAACTCCTCCGCCATGCCGGCCACAGCGTCGTGCACTGGCAAGCCTGCCTCGGCGGCCAGGGTGTGTCGACCAACGATCGGGGAGGGGCGAGGCGTGACACCAGCTCGATGCCGGCCGATTCGCGTCTCTCGACGGGAAACCGCACCACGTTGGATCCGTCCGCCTCTTGCTTTCTCATCGTCACCCCACCGGCGCCTGCCGGGAATCGTACGCCGCGGGCAGACCACCGCGCAATGACGACGACAGCGACGAGCGGCGCTCGCAGCGAAGTCGACGCTCGGCCATCTGCTGTGATCCACAGGCCTCGGCCCCGCACCGACTCGGGCGGGGGGCTAGCCTGTGACCGATGAACACGCTCTCCTCGCCGCTGCTCGGCCTCTCGCAACGTCTGCCGCCGTCCAACCTGCAAGCCGAACAGGCGCTGCTCGGCGCGCTGCTCGCCAACAACAAGGCCTACGAA
>Ga0074045_10005190_pt1 | contig 11412 bp, 9 predicted proteins | sample BogForMeECP23OM2_FD_94442 | JGI IMG/M metagenome (GOLD analysis project Ga0074045, IMG submission 94442) | Bog forest soil microbial communities from Calvert Island, British Columbia, Canada - Bog Forest MetaG ECP23OM2 | ecosystem: Environmental > Terrestrial > Soil > Wetlands ...
ATTCCAGCGGGGCCGCTGGGCACGGCGGCGGTGGCGAGAAGACCGCGAGAACCCGGGTGATCACGCCATCGTCTTCGTCGCGCCGCCATGGAACGGCCGAGGAGAAGAGAGCCCCGGCGCTGGCGAGGTCCGGAGCCGGCCATGGCCGCAATGGCAACGCCGGATAAGCCGGAACGATTTGGTTGGACCATGAAGTCGCAGTAAATCCATTGCGCCCATCAAGTGAGTGCAGGGTCGGCCCTCGTGGCCGGACCGTTTGCGCTCGGCGGGCGGCCCGTCGGCAAGTCCCTCGACACGCTCGGGGCCTTGAGCCTGTCGAAACGGCGACGGCCCCACAGTCGATTGCATTGATCCGAATAAGACGCGGGGTTCCACTCCCCCAAGAAAAAGCCCCGCGCCGGTGAGGGCGCGGGGCGGGATATTGCAGGGCGCAGCGAGACTGCGCCCCTACGGCCGAATGCTTATTTCTTTACGGCCTTGGCCTCGGCCACCGCCGCCTGGGCCGCGGCCAGGCGGGCCACCGGCACGCGGAACGGCGAACAGCTGACGTAAGTAAGTCCGAGCTTGTGGCAGAACTTCACCGACTCGGGATCGCCGCCATGCTCGCCGCAGATGCCGAGCTGGAGGTCGGGCCGGGTCTGGCGGCCCTTCGTCACGGCGATCTGCATGAGCTGGCCCACGCCGGTCTGGTCGATCGTGGCGAAGGGATTCTTCTTCACGATCTCGAGGTCGGCGTAGTGGGGCAGGAACGAGCCGGAGTCGTCGCGGGACATGCCGAGGCATGTCTGCGTGAGGTCGTTTGTCCCGAAGCTGAAGAACTGGGCGGTCTGCGCGATCTCGTCGGCGGTCAGCGCGCCGCGCGGGACTTCGATCATGGTGCCGACCCAGTAATGGATCTTCACCTTCTGCTCCGCCATGACCTCGCGGGCCACGCGGTGCACGATTTCGACCTGCAGATCGAGCTCCTTCTTGAAGCCGACGAGCGGGATCATGACCTCGGGCTTGACCTTGATGCCCTCCTTCTGGACGAGCGCGGCGGCTTCAAACACCGCGCGCGACTGCATCTCGGAGATCTCGGGATAGCCGATGCCGAGGCGGCAGCCGCGGAAGCCGAGCATGGGATTGAACTCGTGCAGCTGGTGAACGCGCGCCTCGATCTTTTCGACGGGCACGCCCAGCTTCTGGGCCAGGTCGGCTTGCTGGTCCTTGGCGTGCGGCAGGAATTCATGGAGCGGAGGATCGAGGAAGCGGATGGTCACCGGGTAGCCCCGGAGCGCGCGGAAGATGCCGGCAAAATCGTCGCGCTGGTAGGGGAGGATCTTGGCGAGGGCCACCCTGCGGGCCTCGACCGTTTCGGCGAGGATCATCTCGCGCATGGCGTCGATGCGGTCGCCCTCGAAGAACATGTGCTCGGTGCGGCAGAGGCCGATGCCCAAGGCGCCGAACGCGATCGCGTTCTGGGCCTGGGAGGGCGAGTCGGCGTTGGTCCACACCTGCAGCTTGGAGGCCTGGGAGCACCATTTCATGAGCTGCTGGTAGCTCTTGAACTTCGGGGTCTGCTGGGCGGCCTTGTCGCCGTGAATCAGGCCGGCGATGATTTCCGAGGGGGCGGTCTTGATCTGGCCGGCGTAGACCTTGCCCGCCGTGCCATCGATCGAGAGGAAGTCGCCCTCATTGAAGACCTGGCCGGCGACCTTGATGGTCTTGGCGTGGTAGTCTATGTCGAGGGCGGCGGCGCCGCAGACGCAGACCTTGCCCATCTGGCGGGCGACGAGGGCGGCGTGAGACGACACGCCGCCGCGGGCGGTGAGGATGCCCTCGGCAGCGATCATGCCGCGGAGGTCCTCGGGCGAGGTCTCGATGCGGGCGAGCAGCACTTTTTCCCCCTTATGGGCGGCTTCGACGCAGCGCTCGGCGTTGAGATAAACCTTGCCACTGGCGGCGCCGGGGCCGGCGGGCAGGCCGGAGGCGATGGCCACCGCTTTCTTCAGATCGGCGACCTCGAAGACGGGCGCGAGGAGCTGCTCAAGCTGGTCCGCGGGATTCCGGAGGATCGCGGTCTGCCAGTCGATGAGCCGCTCTTTCACCATGTCGATGGAGAACTTGAGCGCGGCCATGGCGGTGCGTTTGCCGTTGCGCGTCTGGAGCATGTAGACCTTCTCGTCCTGGATGGTGAACTCGAAGTCCTGCACGTCCTTGAAATGCTTCTCGAGGGTGGCGCGGATGCGCTCGAGCTCCTTGAAGGCGGCGGGCAGATGGTTCTTGAGCTGGGCCACCGGCTCGGGCGTGCGCACGCCGGCGACGACGTCCTCGCCTTGGGCGTTGATCAGGAATTCGCCGTAGAATTCCTTGTTGCCGTTGGCGGGATTGCGGGTGAAGGCCACGCCGGAGCCGGACTTCTCGCCGGTGTTGCCATAGACCATGGCCTGCACATTGACGGCGGTGCCCCACTCGGTCGGGATATTGTATTTCCGACGGTAGACGATGGCGCGGTCGTTCATCCAGGAACCAAATACGGCGCCCACCGCGCCCTGCAGCTGGTCCCACGGACTGGCCGGGAACGCCTTGCCGGTGCGGTCCTTGACCAGCGCCTTGAAGCGAACGACGAGTTCCTTCAAGTCGTCGGTGGAGAGTTTGGGATCCTCAATCTCGGCATTCCCGTAGCGCTCCTGCTTGAGGCCGCCGATGACAGTCTCGAACGGCTCATGGTCCTCCCCCGGGAGTTTCTGCACGCCGAGCACGACGTCGCCGTACATCTGGACAAAGCGGCGGTAGCAGTCCCACGCAAAGCGCGAGTTGGCGGTCTTCTTGGAGAGGGCCTCGACCGTCTCATCGTTGAGACCGAGGTTGAGAATCGTGTCCATCATGCCCGGCATCGAGTCGCGCGCGCCGGAGCGCACGGAGACGAGCAGCGGGTTCACGAGATCGCCGAACTTCATGCCGGTTTGCGCCTCGATGGACGCCACTCCGGCCCTGACCTGGGCGTCGAGCGCCGCCGGGTAGCTGCGCTTGTTGGCGTAATAATAGGTGCAGACCTCGGTGGTGATGGTGCATCCGGGAGGCACGGGCAGGCCGATCCGGGTCATCTCGGCCAGATTGGCGCCCTTGCCGCCGAGAAGAGGCTTCATCGAGCCGTCGCCGTCCGTCTTCTTGCCGAAGAGGTAGACATATTTAGGGGTCTTGCCGACCACGGGTTTCTTGGCCGCGGGTGCGGATTTCTTGGCTTTTACTTTAGCGGGCATTTTGGATTGAGTAAGTTGTGTGCCTCAAAAGAGCACGATTCTCACACGCATGAAGCACGCATCGGAATACCGATGAGGGATATGTGTCAACGTTGGAGACGGGAACGGCTTGATTTGGGCGGTCATCCCACCGGCAAACCGCCGGCATTGTCGGAGTTGCCAGCCGGACGGGATCTCTTCCAAATCCTGATCGACTAAGCAGATCCGTTGCTTTGCAGCCGTTCCGGACAATGTAACCGGCGGATAGAATGCCCGTCATGTATCGAACTGCCCAGACCCCATGAAAATAAAGAACTGCTGGCTCGTTGTTTGCTGCGCGCTGTCGCTGTCCGGTCTTGGGCCCGGCATATTGGCCGGGGCGCAAGGTCCTTACCACTTCCTGAAGGAGATTCCGGTCGGAGGTGAAGGGTGGTGGGATTATCTGTCGGTCGATGCCGCGGGGCGCCGGTTGTATGTGAGCCACGGCACCGAGGTGATCGTGATCGACATTGACAAGGATGCGGTGGTCGGAGCGATCGCTGGCACTCCGGGAGTCCACGGACTGGCGGTGGCCCCCGAACTCAAGCGCGGGTTCTCGAGCAACGGTGGCGAGAACAGGGCCGGCATTGTTGACCTCGAGAGCCTGAAGATCCTGTCGAAAGTGGACACCGGCCAGAATCCCGACGGGATGCTGTACGAACCGGGCCGGCAGGAGGTTTATATGTTCAACGGACGCAGCAGATCAGCCACGGTCTTCGAAGCTGTTTCCGGCAAGGTCGTGGCATCGATTCCGCTCCCCGGAAAGCCGGAATTCCCGGCGTGCGATCCGCAGGCCGGACGGGTCTACGACAACATCGAGGACAAGAGCGAGGTTGCCGTGATCGACACCGGGACGCACGAGGTTGTGGCTGCCTGGCCAATTGCGCCGGGCGAGGAGGCATCGGGCATGGCCATCGACTTGGCGCATCACCGGCTTTTTCTCGGCTGCGGCAACAAGATGATGGTCATGCTGGACACCACCAATGGCAAGGTCGTTGCCTCGGTGCCCATCGGGGAGGGAGTCGACGCCAATGCATTCGATCCCGGTACCCAGCTTGCTTTCAGTTCCTGCGGCAGCGGCACCGTCACGATCGCCAGGGAAGAGGCGCCGGACAAACTCACCGTGGTGCAGATCCTGGCGACCGAGCCCCGGGCGCGCACAATGGCACTCGACCCGCGGACCCATAAAATCTACCTCGCAACGGCGAAGTTCGAAGCTCAGCCCGAACCGGTGGCCGGCACTCCCCGCCAACGCTCCAAGATGATCCCGGGCAGCTTCAAAATCCTCGTTTACGGCATGGACTGATTGCGGAATGACGGAGGCCGGCAGTCTGACCCGGCGGCGGGAGATGTTGAGTCCGTGCTCCGCCCAGAGCTAACTTGAGCCTGCCGTCTGGGGTCATCACGGACCCGGACTGGGAGCAGGTTAGAATGGTTGTTGAAACACCTGTTGCAGAATGTCTTCTATCGATTGGGTTGATTGGTCTCGAAATGTTTCTCATGGAAACCAGAATAGATGTTTTAGATCTTCATCCAATGAGCCTGCATGACTCCCACCGGCCCCATGCGCGTCACCGCTTCGCTGCTCTGAGGAAGCGTCGCTCCGCCAGGGAATATCTCCCGATTGTTCGCGGGCGGTGCGCTCTCGACAACCGTCTCACCGGGGCTTTCGCCCAGACGTTCGGCGGCCCTTGGCCCGGGAGCGAAATCTGACCTGGTCCGACGATCTGCTCCCCGGCGCGGGGTGCCCCAGCAGCCTGTCGGGCTTCGAGCCCTTCAGGCTGCTAAAAGCAAAACCGCCCCTTTCATTGAGCAGGGAATATGATCCGATTAGCCAATATGACTCCAATTCGTGCAAAGATCGCCGAGATTCTGCCCGTTTCCCTGGGTTGGATTGGGCGGTTTTGCCAGTAGGAGGCTGACCGGACGGAAGTCCGACAGCCTCCTTGCCGCAGTGCGGGCTCAACATGTCCCTTATCTTTTCCCTTGATCTAGACCGGCCGTCGAATGCCTCCGCCGTTCCCAATGACGACATTGTCCTCGAAGGCGTTCTTGGCCGCACGATCATTCTTGTCCATGGGCTGACCGGGACGCCCAACGAGATGAGGTATCTGGCGTTCTCCCTGAACAAACAGGGTTATCGCGTCATCTGCCCTCGATTGGCGAACCACGGGCAACCCTTGCGCGTGCTCAAGCGGACGACCTGGGAGGAGCTTTACCGCCCGTTGCGCGCGGTTTTCCTGGAGGCGCTGGGGTCCGGCGACAAGGTCTACGTGGCCGGGCTTTCCATGAGCGCCCTCTTCGTGCTGCTGCTCGCCGAGGAATTCCAGGAGAAACTGGCTGGAGGCATCTGCCTGTCGCCGACGCTCTTTTTTGACGGCTGGAATGTGCCTTGGTACCACCGCCTCCTGCCCCTGGCCGCGCATACCCCGTTGAAATACTGCCTGTATTTCAAGGAAAGCCCGCCCTACGGCATCAAGAATGAGAAGATCCGAGCGATGGTGCATCGTTACTATGGCCGGGCCCGGCTGGATGATGTTGAGCAGATCGCCAAATTCGGCTACGCTTTCTTTCCGGTCTCGTTATTCCACGAATTGCAGCGACTGACCCGGACCGTGACCCCGCTGCTGGGCCGGATCAACGCCCCGCTGCTGCTGATCCATCCGCAGGAGGACGACACGGCGAGCGTCAGGAACTCTGAGTTGATCTACGGCCGCATCTCCTCCCGCGTGAAGCAGCTGGTCGTCCTGACCGACTCGTATCACATCGTTACCGCCGACCAGGAACGCGAGAAGGTGGGCCGGGTCATGATGGAATTCCTCGATCCCCTATGAGCGCTTCCCGGAACTTTGAGCTCTACTTTGATTTCGACAATACGATCGCCGATTTCGACGTTTTGGATGACATCATCCGCCGCTTCTCCATCAATGAGGACTGGCGGCAGGCGGAAGCGGCCTGGGAGGCGGGCGAGATCGGTTCGCGCGAATGCCTCGAGCGGCAGCTCGCGCAGGTGCGGGTGACCGAGGCCGCCTTGGAGGACTATCTGGACTCCATCAAGGTTGATCCCGCCTTCGGGCCGATCATCGACCTGGCGCGCGCCCACCAGATCGAGCCCGTGGTCGTGAGCGACAGCTTCGGGCGGATCATCGACCGGATCCTGGCGAACAACCGGGTGAACGGGCTGAAGGTCTGGGCAAACGACCTTCGCCTGGACGGAGACCAGCCGGTGCTGGCGTTTCCCTATTTCCATTCGATCTGCAGCACCTGTGGCAACTGCAAGACTTCGCATCTGTTCAAACGCAACCGTCCGCCGGGCACGAAGAAAATCTACGTTGGCGACGGCCGGTCGGACATTTGCCCGGCCGGTTTTTGCGAGATTCTCTTTGCGAAGGGCACGCTGCTGCGGCATTACCAGGCCATCCGGAAGGACTGCATTCCATTTGACGACCTGGGCACCGTCTTTCTGCACCTTCAGCGCCTTTTGCAATGAACCAACCATCTGCCGGCTTGCCGGAACCGAACGATCGGGGTGAGAACCTGCTCGAACTCGAGGCGAGATATTGCTCGTGGGGCGATACCGTGCACTACGCCCAGGAGCTGACGATGTTCGACCGGGCGGAGTCGATCTACCTCTTCGACGCCAAGGGGACCCAGTACCTCGACCTGCAAATGTGGTATTCGGCGGTCAATTTCGGCTATGGCAACCCGCGGTTGAACGCGGCGTTGAAGCGCCAGATCGACCGCCTGCCCCAGCTGGCCTGCCAGTACCTGCACAAGGAGAAGATCCTGCTGGCCGCCAGCCTCGCGCGGAAGGTCGAGTCGATCTTCGGCGAGAAGGGCCGGATCCATTTCAATGTCGGCGGCGCCAGCGCCGTCGAAGACGCCTGGAAAGTCGTGCGGAACCGGACGAAGAAGAACTTCGCGTTCGCCTTCATGGGCGGGTACCACGGGCGCACGCTCGGGGCCTCGGCCATCACCTCAAGCTACCGGTACCGGGAGAAGTTCGGGCACTTCGCCGACCGGGCGAACTTCATCCCCTATCCCTATTGCTTCCGCTGCCCCTACGGCCAGAAGCGCGAATCCTGCGGGATGTTCTGCCTGAAGCAGTTCGAGCGACTGTTCGAGACGGAGTATTACGGCGTGGTAAACAAGGCGGGCAAGGCGGAGTTCGGGGCTTTCTTCATCGAGGCGGTGCAGGGCACGGGCGGCTATGTTGTCCCGCCCGAGGGCTATTTCCCGGGGCTCAAGAAGATCCTCGAACAGCATGACATCCTGCTGGTCGACGACGAAATCCAGATGGCCTTCTACCGCACGGGCAAGTTCTTTGCCCTCGAGCATTTCGGGGCGAAGCCCGACGTGATCGTGTTCGGCAAGGCGCTCACCAACGGGATGAATCCGATCTCCGCGATCTGGGCCCGGGAGGACCTCATTTCGCCGGCGGTTTTCCCTCCTGGCTCAACCCATTCGACGTTTTCCTCGAATCCCCTCGGCACGGCGGTGGCGCTGGAAACGGTCAAGCTGATGGAAGAGGAGGACTTCGAGACCCGGGTGACGCAGCGGGGCGCCTATTTTCTCGCCCAGCTGAAGGCGCTGGCGAAGAGATACCCGCAGATTGGAGACGTGGACGGATTGGGTCTGGCCCTGCGCATCGAGATGTGCCAGCGCGACGGATATACGCCGAATCGCGAGCTCACCGATGCGATCATGAACATCGGCCTGAGCGGCACGCTCACCGCCGGCGGCAAGAGCAAGGGCTTGATCCTCGATGTGGGCGGCTACTACAAGAACGTCTTCACGATCGCCCCCTCCTTGTACATCACGGAACCGGAGATCGACACGGCGATGGCCTTGTTCGAGGAGGCGCTTCGGAGAGGCCTGGCCCAAACGGAGTAGGATGGCCGCCGCGAAGCAGGCCGATTATAATCTGAAACGACTCTTCGCCCTCAAGAACCTCGCGATCGCGGCGTATAACCTTCGACCGAACCTCTCCTGGGTCGGAAAACCGGGCCGGCATCGTCAATCAGCGACTCCCACCCGTTTTTCCTTCGGCCTCGGCCCACGGGAAACTGTTTTTTGGGTCTCACGCACCGCTACGCATAAGTCCGTCCTAAATGGCGTCCGCCATTTGCATAGGAACGTGGAAGGCGAAGCCCGACACGTTCCTAGCTGGCCGGTTCTCGCTTCAGCCAGGTGGCCAGGTAGACGACGACATCGCCCACCGTGCGGATTTGATCGATGTCGCTGTCGGCGATCTTCAGCCCAAACGTCTCCTCCAGCTCGAACATCAGCTCGACCGCGCCGAAGGAGTCCACGCCGAGATCCTGCGCTAGCCGGGATTCGGATTTGATCTTGCCGATCTCAATGTCGAACTTCTTGGAGAGAAGCTCTTTCACTTTTTGTTCGATCTCTTGGTCTGTCATTGGGCCTCACCCCGTTGATGCGAAAACCAGCACCGCGTTGCAATTGCCAAATCCAAACGAGTTGGACAGGACGCTTTTTAGCGGGGCGGGCCGGCCCTGGCGCGGAACGTGATCCAGATCGCATTTCGGGTCCGGCTCTTCGAGGTTAATCGTTGGCGGAATGAACTGTGCGACGAGCGCCTTGACGCAGGCCACCGCCTCGATGGCTCCCGCCGCTCCCAGGGAGTGGCCGATCATCGACTTGGTCGACGACACCGGAATGTGGCGGGCGTCCGCGCCGAACACGGCCTTGATGGCTTTGGTCTCGGCGATGTCGTTGGCCCTGGTCGAAGTCGCATGCGCGTTGATGTAGTCGACCCGGCTCAGCCCTGCGTCCTGCAGCGCCGCGGCCATGACGAGGGCCGCGTCGCCGCCCTCCGGATCGGGCATGACCATGTGGTGCGCGCCGGAATTGGCAGCGTACCCGACGAGCTCGGCCAGGATCGGCGCCCCGCGCCGCAGCGCGTGCGCCCGCTCCTCGAGCACCAGCACCGCCCCGCCTTCACCCATGACAAAGCCGTCCCGGGCGCGGTCGAACGGCCGCGAGGCTCCGGCCGGGTGGTCGTTGTTCTTCGAGAGCACCCGCATCGCGCAATAGGCGCCGAAGTTGAAGCGGCCGAGCGGCGCCTCCACTCCGCCGGCAAAACAAACGTCGGCCTCGCCATATTGGATCTTTCGGAACGCCTCGCCAATGCCGTGGGCGCCCGACGCACAGGCGGTCGAGATCACCAGGTTGGGCCCCTTGAAACCGTAGCGGATTGCGATCTGGCTGGCCACCGCATTGGGGGTGACCCTTTGCACGGCCAAAGGGTTGATCCGGTTGGCGCCCCGGTCGAAGGCTGCGACCAGCTGTTCCTCGTGAAACAAGATCCCTCCGGCACCCGACCCGATGATCACTCCGATGCGATCGGGGTTCTCGGCCCCGAGGTCGAGGCGGCTGTCCTGCAGGGCCATTTCGGCGCAGGCCAATCCAAAGTGCACGAAGCGGTCGACCCGCTTGGCTGTCTCCTCCGGCATGTACCGGGCGGGCTCCAGCCCGCGGATCTGGCCGCCGATTCGGGAAGGGAAATCGCTGGTGTCGAAGGCATCGATCAGGGTGATGCCGGAGCGCCCCTCGACATTGGCGCGCCAGAATTCATCGACTCCCACACCATTGCAGGCCGCCACACCCAGTCCGGTGACAACAACGCGACGTTTGTCCATTTAATGGTGTCAGTCGGAATGCTCCGGCGGCAGGGGACTGGCCGGCTCCCTGGCTTTCGCCTCGAGTTGCGCGCGCAGCACCACCCGGAACATCTGCAGCGCAAGCCAGAACAATGCCGCCAGGCACGACGCGGTGATGGCGCTCCAGAGCCAGATAAAGAACGGATCGCTTGAGGGCACGTGGGAGCGGAGAATCCAGGTGAAAAACACGAACACCGCCAGGGTCAGGAGGACGTCGAGTGCGAGGGGCGCGCGTCCAGCGGGCTTTTCTTTGGGCAGATCCATGATGTCGATAAGAGAATCAGGGCAACCGCGTTGTCCAACAGTTTTCAGTGGTCCGAGAAACGGCTGCGGACGTTTTTCTACGTGCTCCCCGGGGACCCCGAGTTTGGCGGGAGGCTGGTCGGCACGAAGGCTTCCGTGGCGTCGGCGCCGGGAATCGGCCGCATCCGGCCGCCGTGGCGCCGGAACACCGCGAGCATGGGGGCGTTGTCGGCCTGGACCTGCGCGAAGAGGTAGCTCATCCCGCGGGCCCGCGCGATTTGCAGGAGCCGGCGCACCAGCGCGGTGCAGATGCCCAGCCCCCGCTTGGTTTCGCGGACCACGAACGCCATCTCGGCTGAATGACCGGTGGCATCGAGCAGATAACGACCGACCGCGTGCAGCACTTCCTCCCCGTCGGCGGCCCGCTCAAACACCCCGAGCGCCACATCGCGCGACTGGTCCACGCTCACCAGGCGCTGCGCCCGTTCGTGCGTCATTTCCGAGATCCGGTACCCATAGCGCTGGCGGATGGTTTCACCCGTGTGGGAATTGAAAAAGGAGATCAGCCGGCCTTCATCGGTTGGCCCGAGGAGCCGGATGATATGCGGATGTCCGCCAAACAACACTTCGCGCGGCTCGAGCAGGGATGCGTCATCAGTTGGTGGCGGGGCGGGCGGGAACAAGGCCAGCGGATTGAAACTGGCCGGAGCCGCCGTCGCGGGAGCAGCGGCAGCGCGGGCGCAGCGCGCCGATCCGGACGGCGGGCGGCGTTTTGTGACCACGCGCCGGGCCGGCGATTCAGGGTCCGGGTTTTTATTAGCCATTTACCGCGTCCGGTTAACAAAATCTAAGGCAAGTTAACGCGCTGCAGCGCAATCGTCTGCGCACCCTTTGCGCAAGACTGTGCGGATTTTGGCCGGGTCGCGGGCAATCTTCGAGCCAAAAACGTGATTGGACGTTGCGCGGCGCCGGTGGGTGGAGTTCACTATGAAACGCCATGTCGGAACCCGCTGAAAATCCCTCCAGACGCAGCCGCGTGATTGTCGGCCAATTGGCGCGGTCGGAAGTTTACCGCGATTACGAGCGTGCGTTCCAGGATGCCACGGGCCTGCCGTTGAACCTGCGGCCGGTGGAAGCATTCGATCTGGCGCACCAGGGAGAACCGAATGAGAATCCGTTTTGCGCGCTGATGGCGACGACCAACCAGAGTTGCGCCGCCTGCCTGC
>Ga0074045_10005191_pt1 | contig 11412 bp, 9 predicted proteins | sample BogForMeECP23OM2_FD_94442 | JGI IMG/M metagenome (GOLD analysis project Ga0074045, IMG submission 94442) | Bog forest soil microbial communities from Calvert Island, British Columbia, Canada - Bog Forest MetaG ECP23OM2 | ecosystem: Environmental > Terrestrial > Soil > Wetlands ...
CACCGCCCGCCCGCTCTTGGTCTTCATGCGAGAACGAAATCCGTGCGTCTTTGAGCGGCGACGACGGTTGGGTTGGAATGTGCGCTTCGGCATTCGAAAACTGCGCTCCTCACTAGCACAAAATTGAATTGAGCAAACTTGAAGTATAGCGGTCGGCGTGCCTGGCTGGCAACCTCGGAGCCTTCATCCGGCTAGCGCAGCATCGCGTACTCCGCTTTGGCTTGTCTGTAGATGGGGATGTCGGGATCAGCGTCTTTCCAGAGTGTGAGGAAATCCTGATACGACTTGCGTGCGGCTGCCGTGTCGCCCATCATCGCCTGCGCCCGCCCAAGCTGCAGATGCGCCAAAGCACCCGTGACGAAGTTGTTCACGATGCCAGAATGATCGATGACCTTTTGGAACTCTACCGCCGCCGGTTGTCCCTGCCCAGTTTTCAGGTAGGCCTCCCCGCGGACGTAAGCCGGGTAAAGTGAAGAGAACGACCCAAAGCCCAGCTCATAGGGAGCCGTAACCTTCAGGATGTCGATCGCCTTGCTCGGATTGTTTCTCTGCAGCTCGGTTGCCGCGCGAATGGTGGGCAACAGGTAGTTTTGCATGATAGTAGCTTGTGGGTAGTCCTGACTAAGCTGCTGCGAGAGCTTCTCGGCTTGCACCAAGTCTCCGGAACGCGCTAAGGCAAGCGCCGAGGACGTCCTGGTATCCCGCGCGGTGCTGAGTGCTTGCGCTTCGGTGGCTTGCTGCCGCGCCTCGTTGGTGTTGCCGATTTCCGCTTCCAGTAAAGCCTGGTCCGTCTTGCATTCTGCGGCGGACTCGTGCCCCTCCGGCCGGCTGAACGATTGCACCCCTTGTCCGACTAAAAGGCGGGCTTTCTTAATGCGACCATAGAATGCCTCCGTGCGAGACTGTAAGCACAGAGGCACTTCACCGTTCTTCACCAGTTCCTTCCTGGTGAGCTCATCGCCCTGAACGAAAGCCAAACGGTACCGGGCGAGCGGCAGGTATTTGCTGCCGATTTTGACTGCCTGCGCCTGAGCGAAAGTGGCCTTCGCCTCATCCAGACGGTTCAGGTTGAGATACGAAGACATGAGATCGGTATAAGCCGCCGCCATTGGCATCAGCCGTATCGATTCGCCGGCTTCGGTGGCGGCTCTTTCATATTGTCCGATCTCCATGGAGGTGGCGCTTAGGTCCACGTGCCCGACGGGGTCTCTTGGATAGGTCTTTGTCCATTCCATGAAGCTCTGAATAGCCTTCTCAAGATCACCGGTCGCTAGCCAGAAGTAGGCTCCGTCGATATAAAACCTCTGGCGCTGGCTGGTGCGTCCGCGTAATCCGTAGGCTTTGGCTAAACTTTGTCCCGCCAGCTGAGTTTCTCCGAGATTGCGGTAGCCCTGACCGAGCGACGCATACGCCTGCGCATAATTTGGATCCAGCTCTACTGCACGTTTGAAAAAGGGCAGGGCCGTGGTATCGCCATGTTGGCGTTTCTGTTCCTGGCCGTCGGTGAAAGCTTGTAGCGCCTCCAGCGACGAGCTCGTGGCCTGCTCCAGCGGCTGGTTGAACTGCTGCAATGAGGCCTTTGGTTCGCCCAGCTTGCCCCGTAACTCGGCGCCGGCGATGCCCAAGGTCTTGACGATCTCGTCCCGACTTGCCGTTTCCATCTGCGTCGTGGCGAATGTCTTCCGAGTCTGGCAGTCCAAGGCCTTGAGCTCGATGCGATAGCGATTGCCCACGTCGGCAATTGAACCGGCTATCAAAGCCTTGCTGCTTGTGCGCAGGCAGACCTCGCGCGCCAGTTCCGGTGTGAGGCTGTCGTTCTCCGAGTGGCTGAGTAGTTTTAGAGTTCCACGCACCTTGTCGGGGGCAAGCAGATTCAGAAAGGGCGTCTGCTCCAACTCAACGCGCAGCGCTGTGTTCAGGGCCCCGTTGAACACCGGGTCGCTGGTTGAGTTCGTAAAATCGGCAAGTACGATAGAGTCCTTCTCCGTGAGGGCGGAAGCCTTCGTTAAGCGCCAGTACAAGCACGCAGCTATCAGGACGGCAACCACCGCCGCGGCCCGCGCCAAACGCGAACGTGCAACGCGATGTCCGGGCTCGCGGACGGGCGCTGGCTCAGGGGTTGGCGCCGCAAACACAGCGACTGGCGCCGAGCTCGGGGGCGCAACCGCCAGTACCGGTTCCCCATTCACCACCGCGCCCGAATCAGGTGGTGCGCTCGATCCGCTCGTGGGCGCGCTATCTCCCGCCTGCGGTGTCGGCGGCGGCGCGATTGCGCTCTGAATACCAGACGTAGATTCGGTTACCTGCGGCGCCGGCGCGTGGACGGTCTTCGAAACGACTGGCGCGAGAAAGCGATATCCGCGGCGCGGCAGTGTCTCCAGGTAAAGCGGCGCATCCGCGTTGTCGTTCAGCACCGTCCTGATCTGCTTGATGCACTGGTTCAGTCCGTGCTCAAAATCAACGTAGGTTTCCTTGCCCCAGATCTGTCTTTCGATTTCCTCGCGGGTGACGAGCTGGCCTGCGCGACTGGCGAGCAAAGTCAGGATTCTGAAGGGCTGGGGCGGCAGTTTGAGGGGTATTCCATCTTTGCGCAGCTCTTCGGTTGCGAGATTTAACTCGTAAACCCCAAAGCGGAGAAGCTTCTGCGTGGCGCTCAAAATGACCACCTGACCGGTTGGAGCATTCTGTGGGCGCGATTATATACCGCGGATCCATTCGAGGGCCTTTTTTTTCGATGACATCTTACCCTAACCTCCCGCCCATCAACCTCTTAGCCGCTGACTTCGAACTTACCTCCAACTTACCTCCTAAGTATTGATCCCATCTGCGGCGCGGCGCATTGTGGGCTCACGAGAGCGGAGAAATCGAGAGTTGCTCGACCAACCGCTCTTTCGGGGGAACGCACTCGGAGGCAGGGAAGAACTTCCCACCTCGGGTAGCGAAAGAAAGGCCTTCCCCGGAAATTGGCGGCACGCTTCGGCGGCCACCAGAACGAATGACAAATCGGAGGTCACCATGAAAACGAAACGCGTCGATAGCAACGCAACTACCCTGGGGCCGTTCTTGAAGCTGATGTTGACCCTGGCGGAGCACAGAACTCAGACGGAAAACCAACCGTCATCTGGCACCACCGCCACTGCGCCACTTCCCGCCGTGGCCATCACTGCCGCCATGGAAGAAGTCGCCAATAACCAGCAACCAGTCCGCAGTGGCCCGATAGTTCTAGGGCCGTTCCTGACTATGGTCTTGACACTGGCAGAGCGGGAGGCCGCTGGCCAACTGCCTTGGTTGCGCAGTTCGATCATGCCGGCGAGCCCGCGGTGACCCGCGCTTGCCGGTGGGTCGATGAACCCGGGAGCAGAACCTGGCCGTTCTGCTCTCCGGAGAAACCATAAGAAAAGGATTCGTTTCCGAAACCGCGAACCCAGATGTTCGCACTACCACAACCCGGCGCCGCTCGACTTCTACCGTCGCCTCAACCTAATGACCACAAGGAGGTCACCATGAAAACGCAAATTACCAACCACAACAATGACACAATCACATCCCAGCGGGGTAATAACAGCAGTGCGTGGCGTTCACTCGCCATCACGGTACTGCTGTTATTGGCTACGGTGAGTTATGCGGGCGCTCAGGTCAAGTACAACAGTTGCTTCGCGTCGCCTATAGGCGGTAATGGGTGCCCGTCGCCGCAGTACCGGAGCGGCGCCATTGGTAGCGTATACAACGCTGACCTCACCGGCGCGCCCTGGGGAGGGGGAGCAAAAGGAGTTCTGAACTCCACCTCCGTAAGCCAGTTGGCACTTCTCACTCCTTCTCAAGGAATACAGACGCACGGTGGATGTCAAGCCCAGCCCTCTGGGACGGCAATACTGAGCCCGACCTCTTCGCCGTCGATAGAGTCGAGGATTGTCTTCCCGGCGCTGGATATGTACAGCAATTGTGCCTTGTTCTACTACGACGTCACCAACCCCACCGCCCCTCAGTACATGCCCCCTATCAGCACGCTCCCTGTCACATCTTCTCCCGGCTACAACGGCGAAGTTGTCATAGCAGGGGAGGATGGGAGCGTGTACTCGTATGATTGGGCGTCTAATACTCTGGCGTGGACCTTCACCAATCCCTACGCCGCACCTTTCGATTCTTCACCTTCGACTTGGCCGGGATTGCCCTACACCTACGTAGTAGACGCCTTAGGAGACATCTTCTACCTCAACGATAGCGGGTCGGCGGCGTTCACCATTTTTTCGCCAGTGTTCCCCGGAGGAGTGAATCCGACTTATCCCGGCGGCTACACACCCTCCGCTTCATCGCTTGCAGCGAGCACAGCTTCCAACAAGCTATTCGTGGCTGGAGGTGATGGCAGCGGCGCGGGAGCGGTATGTGCCTACGACGCTAAAGACTCGACCTTCCTCTGGTGCAACAAAACCCCGATCAATGTTGTCACATCCTCGCCCGTCGTGAGCGACTCTCTAGGAGGGCTGTACGTGCAATCCAGCGCTACCTGTAGCACCCCGCTAATCTACGCACTGGACTTCACAGGCAAAGTGCTTGGGAGTGCACAACCGTTTTACCCCAATGGCTCCTGTAATCCCGCCCGAGGTGAAGTATATCTGTTCTCTAGTGGGGGTTCGCCTGCTTATGATGGCACCGCCAACGGTGGTGCTAGCAAATATGTCATTGCGTCGGCTTACGTCGCGGGTTACAGTTACCTCGGGCACGGGACTCCTCCTACGTTCCAATTCTCGGTCCTCGATGTATTCGATGCGACGAATGGCGCACAGTTGTGCAGCGCTGCCATTAACCACCCAATCACCAACTCCTCGCCCGAAGTGGTCAATGGAGTCATATACATAGGGACTGATGACGGATATGTTCTGGCCTACCAGGAGCCTCCAACCTGCAACAATGGCGCATTGAACCTCCTGTGGACCTCGAGTACAGGGAGTAGCTGCGTCAGCGGGTCACCGTGCCCGATGGACAAGGGGCTGGAAGGTCCTCCAGTGGTGAGCTTTAACAGGGTCCACGCGGTGTCTCAGAACGGGACGCTATACGTATGGCACCTCCCGGGCTTTTAGTCGAAAGGCAGGATGAATACAGCTCTTTAACCACAGTGAGACGGCTCAATGGTTTCCCCATCCTTAGCTCGATCCAAAGGATGGGGATTTTTCTTCCCTGCCGTCACGGGGGCTTCTGTTCCGTTTTCTTGCCGGGTGCCAACACGAGCTTTGATCGTCTGGTGGGGATTTGGCTGCGACAAAAGAATGTCTGGAAGCATCACACGTAAACTGACCTGCGCCCTTGCGCACTATCAGCTCTGTGCGGTATCAGTGAAGTGCGAGGACGAGGCTCTTGTGTCTTCGAGGCCCTCACCCAGTGTGTGGGTCGGGGAAAAGCTCTTTGAGAAACAGTTGCCAGTGGTCGGTTGCCAGTCGCCAGACCAAGAAGGTTGTTAATTATCACTTGGTTAATGCCACCTCCTTTGAGGCGCCAAAACGGGAGCAACTTACGGCAGTTAAGTCTTTTGTATGGAATATTTTACTGTAACTCGTTTGTTATGTATTAATTGCCTCGAATTCATGCCTAAGCTGATGATTCTACATGGACAGAGGGGAGGGGGTGGGTAGTGACCAAGCGGCAATATGATTCCGAAATTGGAAGAGCAGAAGATCGTGGGTACAGTTTATCGAATGGTCAACAGCGTCAGCTTTCACTCGTCCGCCTTCCCGAAAAAAGTAGGTCCCTTCACACGGGCCGAAGCCCTCGGTCGGGATGACGGTGAGGGAAGAAGCAAAGTCCTTGGTCGGGACGGCAAAATCAGGGAGTCAAACGCGGCCAGCCCGTCGCCTAGGTATGACATGTTCGGCTCTGGCGAAAAGCGAAAGGCGAATAGCAAACAGCGAAATTGCGAACCGCAGGCCAACGCTAGTCGCCAATACGGTTCGGCGATAGTATGGAGCTTCACTCCCATGATTGGCGAAGTCACTCGCGCGCAGGTTGCGGCTTCCGGGCCGACGGCCAGCTTGCTGTACGACGACTGGTACCCTGCGCTCCGTTCGTCGGAAGTGGGCGGCAAGCGCATGGCCACGGCCATGCTGCTCGGCATTCCGCTGGTGCTGGGACGGACCGCCGCCGGAAAATACTTCGCCATGCGCGACACGTGTCCGCATCGCGGCATCCCGCTTTCCTATGGCTGGTTCGACGGCCAGCAGGTGACCTGCAAGTATCACGGCTGGGCCTTCGAACCGGTGTCGGGACAGTGCTGCAATATTCCGTCACTCACCAGCCAGGATGCGCTCGATCCTTCGCGCATCTTTGCCGCGGCGTTTCCGTGCGAAGAGCGCGATGGGCATGTTTGGGTGTTTGTTCCGCAACCGGGTCGCGGACGTTCACGACCGGATGTGGCGCAATTGCCGACGGTGCCCGAGGTCCCAAAATTTAGCCAGCGATATCGAACGGCGCACCTTTGGGCGGAGCTGCCGTGCAACATGGACCACGGCATCATCGGATTGATGGATCCCGCGCACGGCCCGTTCGTGCACAACGCATGGTGGTGGCGCACGCGGCGCAGCATCCATGAGAAGGCGAAGCAGTTCGAGCCGATCGAAAATGGCTTTCGCATGACCGCGCACCAGCCGTCGGCCAACAGCGCCCCGTACAAACTGTTGGGCGTCTATGGCCAGCCAATCACAACCACGATTGATTTCGTTTTGCCCAACCGGCGCTACGAGACCATCCGCTGCGGCGACAAGTGGTTCGCCAGCCTTACGACCGTTACTCCAACCGCTGAGAACCAATGCCGCATCGACGTTTGTGCGGCGTGGAACATCTTCCTCAACGTGCCATTCCTCACGCCGATTGCCAAGTTCTTCGGCCGGCGGTTCGTGGGCCAGGACCAGTTGACCATGATCCAGCAAGCGGAAGGGCTGAAACACAACCCCAGCCTGATGCTGATTGACGACGCCGACCGTCCTGCGAAGTGGTATTTCGAGCTGAAGCAGGCGCGGCTGGAATCGCAAGCCACCGGCGCTCCGATGCGTCATCCTATGAGCGGCCCGGTGACGCTGCGCTGGAGAAGCTGAGCGCAGTGTCGAATCTTTTTCCGGGAGCTAAACCGAGAACTCCGGTGTCTGTTCAAGCAACAGAAGGAGCACCGGATCATGTTCGAAGACAGTCTGGTTGAGTCAAGTGGGCGGCTTGGACGACACAATCTATGGACGACCGCATTCTCGTTTACGACCCAAATGCTGGTGGCTGGCGTTCTGGTGCTGCTGCCGTTGATCTACACCGAAGCACTTCCCAAACAGCAGCTCATGAGCTTTCTAGAGGCGCCTGCTCCGCCGCTGGGACCAGCTCCCAGGCCACTGTCGAAGGCTCCGCTTGCGAAGCGTGCGAGCGAATTAGACGATGGAGTGTTGCGGCCTCCTATGGCGATCCCACAACACGTTGCCACGGTTGAAGAGGAAGAAGCTCCGCCGGGCGGTGCAACGGAAGTCCCAGGTTTGGTCCCCGGCGGCCTCCAAAACGGGGTTCCGAACAGCGTGGTCAACAACATCGTCAGGAATATTGCACCCGCTATGCCCAAAGTAGCGGCAGAGAAGGTGCGCGTATCCTCGGGAGTTGCGCAAGGTCTGCTGGTCCATCAAGTGACCCCGCAGTATCCACCACTGGCCCGACAGGCGCGTGTTCAGGGAACGGTGGTGCTACAGGCGGTGATTGGGAAGGACGGAACCGTGCAAAACCTGCACGTCTTAAGCGGCCATCCTATGCTGATCGAAGCGGCCATGGATGCTGTTAGGCAGTGGCGCTATAAGCCGTATTACCTCAACGGAGAGCCAGTCGAAGTTGACACTCAGATCAACGTCAACTTCACGCTCTCGGGTGGTTAGGAGGGTAATGCTCACTGCCCGCTGGCCGGCGCACCCTTGGCGCACTTGGGCCCGGCAGGCGTGTAGGTTGACGTGTTATGCGCGAAGCACCAATCCACCTGCGGTTGCGAGAACTCCTTCACCACGCTGGCCGGGACGTCGGGCTCTTTGATCTGCTTGAAGTCGAAGGTGATGGTGCCGTCGGGCGCCACGGTTGCGAGCAGGTATCCATAGACGTTGGTCATGGCCACATCGGCGGCTGCGTGGTCAAGCGGCAAACGGTACCAAACGGCGCCTGCGCTACCCATAATCCAGCCGGGTAGCACCTCGTCTTTGGGGTGACAGGCCGTGGCGTAGATGTTGTCGAGAATGAAGTGCGAGTGGCTTGACAGCACGTAAACGTTTTTCTTCGTGCTGTTCCGAAAAGCCACGAGCTGGGAATAGACGATTCGTCCGCTGATTTGTTCCTGCGGAGAGTCGTTCATGCTGTGCCCGGCCGAAAGACCATCAGGCAGCGAAGCATGCATGCCCAGCACAACCGTGCGGACGGATGGGTCCTTCGCATCCTTTGCCAGCACGCTCTGGAACCAGGTCATCTGGATTGCGTCAAACATGTCAGCCGAGGCGTTGTCCATGCCGATGAAATCGACGCCGCGCTCGATCCAGTGGTAGTAGGTCTTGACCAGATGATCGTCGGGATTGTCGGCCAGGCGCTGCCGCCTGATCACCGGCTCGTCGAGCCAGTCTGCGAACTGCGCAATATAGAGCGGCCGCGTCTTTGGCGTCACCAGCTCGTGGTTTCCGATTTCTAGGAAGACGGGGAGGTCGCCGAACGGTTTCATCTGATGCTGGATGAAGTCGGGCCAGGCGTTGGCGAGGTAATCATCGATAGTGGCGTTAGAATTGATGCGGCGATAGTCCTGGTCGAAGTTGGACATCAGGCGGTAGTCGCCGAGGTGCCAGTAAAAGGAGGCGTCATCGCGGCGGACTCCCTGCGCGATTGCGGGCATCACGATGTCGCCACAATTGCGCGAATCACCGGAGACAGCGAACTTCCAGCTTCCGCCCGAGTTCGGTTGCTCTTGCGCTAATAGCGTCGGAGCAGCCCATAGAGTCAGAAGTAGCCCGAGGACATAAACGGAAAGCGTTTGCAGTGCGGCGGATTTCGAGAGTAGTGGGTAACGCCTGTGTTGAACCATGTTCTTCCTTCGGAGCGCAAGATCATGTCCTAGCGTCTTGAGCCTCACCATATTAATGTGAGTTCTCCGCGAATGCCGCCGTCTCTGCAAAGAACGTGCACTCTGCGCGCAGAGGACAACGCACACACGCGGGTTTGTTTCGCTTGCATAACTCCTGACCGTGCTGTCGCAAGAGCTGATGGGCGCGAACAAGGGCGTTGCAATCGTCGGGCAATTGCGGCGCAAGCGCTTGCTGTGCGCCCTTGTAGGTCGCCGAGTAGTTCTTCTTCTCCGGGGCGAATCCCAGCCGCACCAGTACGCGCAGCCCGTTGGAATCCAGAGCGAGCACCGGCAGCTTGTGGTTGAAGAGGAGGATTTTTTCTGCAGCCGGTTCGCCGATGGACGGGAATTTGCGCAGGTCCTTCTTGGCGGCGAGGATCGGCTTTTGCAACACGGAGCTGAGGTCGTCCCCGAAAAACTTCCTGGTAATTTCTGCGGCGTCGCGCAATTTCTCCAAGCTGATCTCGGGAACGATTCCCTTGCTGGTGATCGAGAGCAAGTCTTTGTCGCTCGCCTTGCGGATGTCGCTCGGACTCAGGCCGACTTTCTTCCGCAGCTCCTCGAAAGCCTCCGCGCGTCGCGCGTCATTCGCGAGATAAGCGACGTTCTCCCAAACGACCATTGCGAATGGATCGGTGATGCGAGGCGCTGAGGGCTCGCCGTAAAAGTGCGCAAGCGTGTCCAGCACCCGCGAGAACAACAATCGGCTCGCTGCCATTGCGCCTGATTATCCTGCAAAAGGAGCGGCATTGGCGAGATAGTTTTTCGTGTGCCATCCAGCAGCCGCTGGCGTTCGTTGCTATTCGCCGCGCGAAACGATAGTCTGTCCGTTCGTGCCGACAGCTTCTGGGAGGAGTCGCATGCGCTTCGGTCATCACCCGCTGGTTCGGTTCTGGCTCGCCGTCTGTATGTTGCTGGGCTGCACGGGACTCGGCTTCGCTAAGCAGGATGCGAACAAGCCCGACGGGGCGCGTCTGAAGCCTGCCTATCGTTTCCAGCGCGACGGTTGGCTGTATGTCCATCTCGAAGGATCGCCCGCCGATATTGGCTATCAGCACGGATATCTGCTCGCGCCCGAAATCGAGGACGGATTCAGGACCGTTCAACTCAAGGACGTACATCGCACCAAGCGCGAATGGGATTTCTACCGCCAGACTGCGCAGAACATTTTGTGGCCTCATATTGAGGTCGAATATCAGCAGGAGTTGCAAGGCATCGCAGACGGCCTGAAGGCTCACGGTTCGACCATGGACTTGTGGGACGTGGTTGCGCTGAACGCGATGGAAGAAATTCCCGACTACTACGTTCCATGGCTCAACAAGCAGGAGAAGCGCGCCAACTCGCCCGACTTGAAAGCGCCGGGAAACTGCAGCGCGTTCGTCGCCACCGGTTCGTGGACCAAAGACCACAAGCCAGTCATCGTACACAGCAACTGGACAGAGTTCGCCACTGGCACGCGCTGGACCATCATCTTCGACATCGTTCCAACCCACGGCTATCACATGCTCATGGATGGTTTTCCGGGCATCATTGTCAGCGACGACGACTTTGGCATCAATTCGGCCGGACTGATGGTCACCGAAACTACAGTCACCGGCTTCACATTGTTCGATCCCAACGGCAAGCCTGAATTCATGCGCGCTCGAAAGGCGCTGCAATACGCAAATTCAATCGACCAGTATGTACAGATCATGCTCGACGGCAACAACGGCGGCTATGCCAACGATTGGTTGCTGGCCGACAACAACACCGGCGAGATCGCGCGTTTCGAACTTGGACTGAAGATGCATCGCGTCTGGCGGACCAAGGACGGCTACTACGTTGGCGCGAACTTCCCCAGCGATCCCGCATTCACCAAGGCGGAAACCGATTTCAATCCCAGCAACATGTCCAGCTCTCCCAATGCGCGCCGCAAGCGCTGGGAGGAACTGATGCCCGCGAACAAGGGCCAGATTGATGTCCAGTTGGGCGAAAAATTCCTGGCCGACCACTGGGACACGTACGAGGGCAAGGATGATCGCAATCTGCGCGCCTTGTGCGGACACGGGGAGAGCTCTCCCACCGGCGAGCCGGTGTGGGTCGAGCCTCCGTATGCCCCCACGGGCGCGGTTACCGCGCAGGCTGCCGACAGCACGATGGCGGCAACCATGACCCTGCACGCGCGGGCCGGACATCCCTGCGGCGAAGACTTCATCGCCGACAAATTCCTGAAAGAGCATCCCGAGTTCGATTGGCAGCGCCCGATCCTGAAGGACATGAAGGGCAATCCCTGGGCCGAGTTCAAGGCGGGCGATAAGCAATAAGAG
>Ga0074045_10005192_pt1 | contig 11412 bp, 8 predicted proteins | sample BogForMeECP23OM2_FD_94442 | JGI IMG/M metagenome (GOLD analysis project Ga0074045, IMG submission 94442) | Bog forest soil microbial communities from Calvert Island, British Columbia, Canada - Bog Forest MetaG ECP23OM2 | ecosystem: Environmental > Terrestrial > Soil > Wetlands ...
ATTCGACCGGCGCGCATCGAGGAAGCGCTGGCGTTGTCGGAACTCTGCGTCCGCTCGAAGGGCGCGTGGGGCTACGACGAGGCCTTCATGGCGCTCGCGCGGGCCGTCCTCCAAGTGAGCCCTCAGCAAATCGCGGCACGCGATGTATGGGTGGCAACAGGCGCCGACGGAGAGGTCGCGGGCATCGTGGCGCTCGGGCCGAGCGAAGAGCCCGACACGCTCGATCTGGATAAGCTGTTCGTCGAGCCCCAGCGGATCCGCACCGGCATAGGTCGCGCGCTTATCGCGCATGCGATAAACGAGGCGCGGCGCCGGGGTGCCACGCGGCTGACGATCCTCTCCGATCCTTACGCCGCGGGCTTTTACGAACGTAATGGCGCGCGTCTCATCGGTGAGGCGCCGTCCGACGCCATCCCCGGCCGTTCGGTGCCGCTCTATGAAATAAAGCTCGACTGATCATGCGCCGAAACAAACTGGCCTTGTCGTCAACTTGACGACCAGATATCTTTATATACAGATATCTTTATGTAGATAGTTTTGCCAAGGCAAACTAGCATGCCGCTCAACACAAGTCACCGCACCACTAGCGTGAGATCCCTGGCCGAGGGTGGCGATCCGGTGGCGCTGCAGCGGCTGCGCCCGCGCAACACGCGGCGGCAGCGCCATCCCGGCGGCTATGAGAACGAGCACCGGCGCCGGGACCGTGCGGCCGGAATTGGGGCTTCGCCATCTTTCCGTCAACATCAACGCGTATGCTCTAGGCCAAGATCGCGGCGGGGGCGCGACCCGGATTTGGGCGTCAAAATATTGTCAAAGCCTCCCTCAGGGAGCGTCAGGGAAGCGCCCGTATTTTATAGCAAGTAGCTGATAAGAGAGTTCTTTCCGAAAGAAGCACGGACCTCGAGGCGATTTTCTCCCTGAGTCTTCCCTGAGAGCAGGGAGGTCGGAGCCGGAAATAGACACAGCGCCCCGGGCGGGAGTAGCCTCCGTCCGAAGATACTCTATGGGAGGATACGATGGCGGCACTCGACGACATCCTGGAGCCGGGTCCGGCGGAACGCTTGGCGACAAACTTCGTCTTCACCGAAGGCCCGCTGTGGCACCCCGACGGCTTCTACTATTTCGTCGATATCCGCCGGAGCCTGCTGTTCCGCCTGCGGCCGGGGCACGCGCCCGAGATCGTGCGCAGCGAGACCGGCGAGGGCAACGGCACGACGTTCGATCTCGAGGGCCGGGTGGTGATCTGCGAAGGCGGCAACCGCCGCGTCACCCGCATCGCCGCCGCCGGCAGCGTGACGGTGCTGATGGACCGCTATCAGGGCAAGCGGATCAACCGCCCGAACGACGTCGTCTGCCGATCGGACGGCAGCATCTGGTTCACCGATCCCGGTCTGCGCATCCCGCTCGCCGAAAAAGAGCTGCCCCATTCGGGAGTCTATCGCATCATGCCCGACGGGACGAAACGCCTCATCGCCGAGTTCGAGTATCCGAATGGCCTCGCCTTCTCGCCGGACGAGCGCACCCTTTACGTCGCCAACACCCGGCAGGCGCAATACATCCACGCGATCGAGCTCGACGCCGCCGGCGACATGGTGCGGCGGCGCATCTTCGCCGACATGTCGTCCGAGGAGACCGACGGCGTGCCCGACGGTATGAAGGTCGACGTCGAAGGCCGGGTCTTCTGCACTGGTCCGGGCGGGACGTGGGTGTTTGCACCCGACGGGGCCAGAATCGGCATCATCCGCACGCCCGAGATCCCGGCCAACCTCTGCTTTGGCGGCGCCGACCTGAAGACGATCTTCTTCACCGCGCGGACCTCGGTCTACACCATGCGCAGCAAGGTACCGGGTCAGCCGCATCCATGGTACCGCGTCAGGGCGAGATAAGGAGAGCCTCTATGAAAGTCGGCATTGCGCTCAACATGCTGTCCGAGCCGCCGCGCCCCGATGTGGCGGTCGTCTCCGACCATCTGGCGATGGGCGATCTCGCCGAGCCGCTCGGCTTCGACTCGCTGTTTGCGCTGGAGCACCATTTCACCGGCTATGCGATGTCGCCGGCGCCGCTCCAACTGTTGGCCTATTTCGCCGGCCGCACCAAGCGGATCACGTTCGGGACCGCGGTCATCGTCCTTCCGTGGCACGATCCGATCCGCGTTGCCGAGGAGATAGCGCTCCTTGACATCCTGTCGGGCGGGCGGTGCCTGTTCGGTTTTGGCCGGGGTGCGGCAAGCGTCGAGTACGAGGGTTTCCGCATCCCGATGGGCGAGGCGCGGCCGCGGTTTGCCGAGGCGGCGCAATTGATCAGGAAGGCATTGCGCGAGCCCGAATTCGAGTGGCAAGGCGAGTTCTACCAAATCCCGCGCACTTCGATCAGGCCGCGCCCGATCTCGCATCCTGAAGAGCGCTTCTTCGCCTCTTCGGTCAGCCCGGAATCTGCCGAGATCATGGCGAAGCTCGGCTTCGGCATCCTGGTGGTCATGCAGAACGAATGGCTGAAAGCCGCCGAGAACATCGTCAATTATCGCGAGATCGCGCTCAGCGTCGGGCACAACCCGCCGCCGCCGATCATCCTGACCAACGTCTCCTGTGCGGAGAGCCGGGCCGAGGCGCAGGACCGGGCGATGAATTGGCTCGGCAAGAAATGGCAGTCGATCGACAACCACTACCACTTCTCCGACGGGCACCTCGCGACGGTCAAAGGCTACGAGACCTACGGCAAGATGGCCAAAACCTACGCCCGCCTACAAGACGAGCAGGAACGGGTCAGGGCGACCGAGTTCTACGTCAAGATCCAGATCGTCGGCACCCCCGAGGATTGCATCGAGCAGATCGCCGAATTGCAGCGAGTGACCGGGACCGATCACGTCGTCACCGAGTTTTCGTATGGCGGCATCCCGCACGACGACGCGGAGAAGAACATGCGGCTCTTCGCGAGTCGCGTGCTTCCGGTATTGCACAACGACGCCGCATTCGCAGCACCACCTGCGCCGGCGTCGATGCCGCAGGGCGCCGCCAAAACGGATCTGTTCGCGCCGGCGTGATTGCCTCTCTGCGCCGCTCGCGGGGGAGAGGGAGGGGCCCGCGCCCTGCCGGCGGCTTCACAGCTGCGGTGCCAGCCCCCCTCACCCTGCCCTCTCCCCCACCTCGCAAGCGGGTTGAGAGGAAAAATTTTGCGGTGCTGGTGCCGTTATTCCCTGAACTGCGCGGCCCGCCACCTGACGGCTGCGGGCACGCCCTCGCGGGCGACGATGTCGCGGAACTTGGCGCCGAGCTCGGTCTTGGTCGCGTAAAGCGGGCCGATGACGTCGAGCCCGGCATAGAGTGCCGTGCGGAACCCGGCGGCGTCGGCCCCGCGGTTCACCGCTCGTTTCGTTGCGTAAAGCGCTTCCGGCGAAATCAGCGACAATCGCTGTGCCCAGCGCAGGCTCGCATCGCGCAGCTCGGCGAGCGGCACGACGCGGTTGACCATGCCGAGCGCCAATGCGGTCTGGGCATCGATCGTGTCGCCGAAATAAAGCAGCTCGCGCGCCTTCTTGTAGCCGATGATCATCGGCATCACGATCGCCGGGCCGACGCTCGAAAATCGCACTTCCGGCTCACCGAAGCTCGCATCCTCGGCGGCAATCGTTAGATCGCACAGCATGACGAGCTCGCAGCCGCCGCCCAGCACATGACCTTGCACCGAGGCGATGACCGGCTTTTTCATCGTCCAGGGCATCATCTCGAATTCGAGCTGCGGGCTCAGATGATCGTGCGCCTTGGTCGGATCGCTACGCCAGTCATCCGTCCCCGGCTCTCTCGCCGAGATGTCATAGCCGGCGCAGAAGCTGCGGCCTTCGGCGCGCAGCAGGACGACGCTCGTCGCCGCGTCCGCATCCGCCCGCGAAAATGTCTGCGTCAGCTCGTGCTGAAATTCTGCGCTGATAGCATTGAGCTTCTCCGGACGGTTCAAGGTGATGACGCTGACCTTGTCGTCCACCTCGTATAAGACCACGGGATCGGGCAAAGCCTACTCTCCTCTTGTTGAAAGGCGCGCCATTCGATCGATGGCACCGAGCCCCTCGCGAATGCCGCCGACGACCGGGATGCCCGCGGCGCGCAGCTGTACCGTCTGCGCCCGGTCCATGACGCCGGGGCGGGTGTGGAGCAGGTAGTGAGGTTTGCGGCTTCTCGCCGCTGCTTGGATGAACAGGTCGAGGTAAGTCCGCGCCAGCTCAGGGCTCTCGAACGGCTGATCGTCATAATTGTCGCGGCAAAAGACGACGATATCGTGATCGGGACTGGCATCAAACAGGCTGAGGGCTTGCGGCAAATTGCTGACAAAGGTGCCGTTGCCCCAGGCATCGAGCGGGTTGCCGTCACCGGTGATAAAGCCGATCTGCCGCTCGATCTCGGCCTTGGCCGCGGGCGATAACGGCGGCAGCTGCAGATCCGCCGATGCCGCAATGTCGAGGATCAGCTCGCCCAGCCCACCGGACGAGGTGACGACCCCGATCCGGCGACCCGCCGGGGTTTTCGCGCCCTGAGCAGCCGCAACCACCTCGGTGAATTCGACGAGGTCGGATACCTCGATTGCGTGATGGGCGCGCAACAGCTCGGAGACGGCACCCGGCTCCCCCGCAGGGCCACCCGTGTGGGTGCTCACGGCATGCCGGGTGCGCGCAGTCCGGCCGACTTGCAGCACGACGACCGGCTTGCCCCGGGCCGCGGCGCGATCGAGGGCCGCAACAAAGCGATCCGCGTGCCTGACGGTCTCAATGAACGCGCCGATGATCTCGGTGCGCGGATCGTCGACGAGGTATTCGAGATAATCAGCCGCGGCCAGCACGGCCTCGTTGCCGGACGAGACAACATGGCTGAGGCCAAATCGCCTGACATCGGTCAAGAGGCTGATGCAGACCGCACCGCTCTGCGAAACGATGCCGACATTGCCGGCGAGACCGGCCGGTTCGCGCAATTCCTGCAGATAGGTCGTGCTGCGTTCATGGGGGTTGAGCACTCCCATGCAATTCGGCCCGCAGAGCGCGATGTCGGCTTCGCGACAGATTCCCTCGATCTGCGACTGGAGCCGACGCCCGTCCGCGCCGCGTTCGGCGAAGCCGCCGTCATAGATGACCGCACCCCGCACGCCACGCTCTGCCGCCGACAGGAATGGATCGAGAACCCGCTCGTGACCGACGCAAAACACGGCGACATCCGGCACCTCGGGTAGTTCGGCGATGCTCGCGTAGCATCTGCGGCCCGACACCTTTGGATAGCTCGGGTTGATCGGAAAGATCGAGCCGGTGAAGCCGATCCGATCGAGCGAGGTGATCAATCTGCGCCCGATCGTCGGCTTCTCCGATGCGCCGATGACGGCGATCGACCTCGGACTGAAGAGCGCGTCGAGCCGCATCGCTTCCTCTTTGATGTGTCGTCGGCAATGTTACCTGGCGCATTCTGCCGTGTCCCGCAGAACAGTATCGAGTGGCGCTGTGGCTTGTCGGGATTGTTAACGAATGGTAACAATGGCTGTCCGTGCGTCTTGCCCGGACCGAGGGCGGTGCAGCTTGCCGAAAAGCTCCGGAACCGTTCAGCAGTCGGGCCCTGACCCCACCGTGTCGCGCACGCTGGCTGCAGTGCTCGGCAGCGAGTCCGCGCCGGCGGACGCCCCGGCTGACGCGATTCGGCGGCTTTCGGTGCTTGTCGAGGTCGCCGACACGGTTACCCGACGGCTTTCGCTCGATTATCAGCTGCCTTGTCTGATCGACCTGATCGTCGAAGCGCTCGACGCCGAGCGCGCGACGCTATTTCTGCATGACGCCGATTCCGGCGAGCTGTTCTCGCGGGTGGTTCGCGGTGAAGGCGTGTCCGAGATCCACATGCCGCAAGGTGTCGGCATCGCCGGCTCGGTGTTCGGCTCCGGTGTCGCCGAGATTATCGACGACGCCTATCGAGATCCGCGCTTCAACCCCGAGGTAGACCGGCAGTCCGGATATCGCACCCGCAGCATTCTGTGCGTTCCGTTGCACAACCGAGCCGCCCAGGTCATCGGCGTAACCCAAGTGCTGAACAAGCGCTCCGGCGCGTTTAGCGCGATCGACATGGCTCTCTTGGAAGCGATCAGCCGCCATGCCGCGAGTGCCCTCGAGCAGGCGCAAATGATGGAGCGCGTCGAGCAGGCACGGCGCGAGGAGCTGGAACTGCTCGAGATTACAGAGGCGATCTCGACCGAGCTGCACCTCGACACATTGCTCGTCCGCATCGTGGCGGCAGCCACAAAGCTCCTCGACGCCGAGCGCTCGACGCTCTTCGTCTATGACCCGGGCAAGGACGAGCTCTGGTCCAAGGTCGCCGAAGGCACCGAACAACGGCAGATCCGCATACCCGCGAATGCCGGTATCGCCGGCGCTGCTTTCGCCAGCGGCGACGTGCTCAACATCTCCGACGCCTACACCGACCCCCGTTTCAATCAGGAAATCGATCGGGGTTCCGGCTTTCGCACCCGTAATCTGCTCAATGTCCCGGTCATCGACCGTACCGGCGAACGTCTCGGCGTGGTCCAGGCGCTCAACAAGCGAGGTGGGCCGTTCACCCAGATCGATATTCGTCGGCTGAAGGCGTTTTCTGCCGGCATCGCGGTGGCGCTCGAAAATGCCCGGTTGTTTTCCGACGTGCTCGCGCTGAAGAACTACAACGAGAGCATTCTGAAGTCGCTCTCCAACGGCGTGGTCACGCTCGATCCACAGGGCCTCATTGTCAAAGCCAACGAGGCGGCACAGCGGATTCTCGGGCTGTCGTCGGACGCACTGGTCGGTCGCCCGGCCCAGCAGGCCTTCGGCAATCTCAACGCCTGGATCACCCGAAGCCTTGAATTCGTCGTGCGGATGGGGGCGACCGACTACCACGCCGACACCGACCTAAGGCAGTCGGACGGCGGCATCGCTTCCGTTAACCTGACGGCGGCGCCGTTCCTCGACACCGAGGGAAAGTCTATCGGCTATATGCTGGTGCTCGAGGACATCACCCGCGAAAAACGTGTGCGCAACACGATGGCGCGATATGTGGCCAAGGAGGTCGTCGATCAGTTGCTCGCCAGCGGTGAAGATGTCCTCGAGGGGAGCGCCCTGATCGCCACTGTGCTGTTCGCCGATATCAGGCGTTTCTCGCTGATGTCCGAGACCATGACGCCGCGCAATACAGTGTCGATGCTCAATGAATTTTTTACCGAAATGGTCGAGGTGATCTTCACCCGCGGCGGCATGCTCGACAAGTACATGGGCGACGGCCTGATGGCGATCTTTGGTGCGCCGATCATCGGCTCCGCCGACGCGGACAATGCGCTCTCTGTCGCCAACGACATGATCCGCGCCCTCGGCGTTTTCAACATTAGGCGGGCCGAGCGCGGGTTCGAGCCAATTGAGATCGGCATCGGGCTCGCCACCGGCGAAGTGCTCGCCGGCTCGGTCGGTCCGACAAAGCGTATGGAGTACACGGCCATTGGCAACAATGTGAACCTTGCGTCGCGGCTCGAGAGTGCCAACAAATATTACGGTACGGCCGTGCTATTGGCGGCGACCACTGTCGAGGGGTTGAAATCGCCCACCGTTTTGCGGCGCCTCGACCTGATCCAAGCCAAAGGCATCTCTCAGCCGACCTGGATTTATGAATCACTCGGGCACCAAACATCGGCGAGTTTCCCCAAGCTCGCCTCAGTGATCAAGGCTTACGAGGCCGGAATCGATTGCTACCAGCGACGCGATTGGACGGGCGGTCTCGGCCATTTCGCCACGGCCTGTGAGCTGGCCCCGCAGGACCGTCCGTCCCAGATCTTTTTCGACCGCTGCCGCTACTATCAGGCCAGCCCGCCCGGCGAAGGATGGGACGGGGTCTGGATTATGCAGGAGAAGTAGCGCGCACCAGCGTCGTGCCGCAATCCCGCGCGGATATCAGTCTCAAAGGGCGGCTTCGCTGCTTTACGCGCGCGGATCCGCCATGCACGATCCGGGCGCCGGGCGGGCGAAGCACTGCATAGACCCGGAGGAGCGGGAGCATAAATGAAGCGAGCACTCCGAAGATTCGCGGCATTAGGCGGGCTGCTGCTGGCGCTCGGCGTCGCCAACACGGCATTGGCGCAGAAGCAGGGCGGCATCCTGCGGGTCTACCATCGCGACAGCCCGGCCAGCATGTCGATCCACGAGGAAGGAACCGTCGGCGTCATGATGCCGATGATGGGCGTGTTCAACAATCTGGTCCTGTTCGATCAGCACGTCCCGCAAAACAGCCTGCAGTCGATCGTCCCTGAATTGGCGACCAGCTGGTCGTGGAGCGAGGACACCAAGGAGCTGACCTTCAAATTGCGCGACGGCGTCAAATGGCACGACGGCCAGCCGTTCACGGCGGAGGACGTCAAATGCACATTCGACCTCTTGACCAATAAGGGGAAGGAGAAGCTGCGGCTCAACTATCGTGAGACCTGGTGGGTGAATGTGGCCGGCACAACGACCAACGGCGACCGCGAAGCGACCCTTCATCTAAGACGGCCGCAACCGGCCTTGCTGGTATTGCTCGCGTCAGGCGATACCCCGATCTATCCCTGCCATGTGCCGCCCCGCGACATGCGCCAGCATCCGATCGGCACCGGCCCCTTCAAATTCGTCGAATACAGGCCCAATCAGGACATCAAGGTCGCCCGCAACCTGGATTACTGGAAGCCAGACCGGCCTTACCTCGATGGGATCGAGTACACGATCATCCCGAACCGCTCGACGGCGATCCTCGCCTTTATCGCCGGCAAGTTCGACATGACCTTCCCCTATGAAGTGACGATCCCGCTGTTGAAGGACATCAAAAGCCAGGCGCCGCAGGCAATCTGTCAGATCGGCATGGCCAGTGAATCGATCGGCCTGCTCGCCAACCGGACCGTGGCGCCGTTCGACAATGCGGATGTGCGGCGTGCCATGGCGCTCACCCTGGACAGGAAGTCCTTTATCGACATTCTCGGCCAGGGGGAGGGCGAAATTGGCGGCGCTTTGCTGCCGCCGCCGGAGGGTGTGTGGGGAATGCCGCCAGAGATGTTACGAACATTGCCCGGCTACAGCGGCGATGTGCAGAAGAACCGTGAGGAGGCGCGCGCGCTGATGCAGAAGGCCGGCTATGGGCCAGACAAGCGGCTCCCCGTTAAGATCTCGACTCGCAACCTCGCGGTCTATCGCGACCCGGCCGCGATCCTGATCGACCAGCTGAAGGAGATCGGCATCGACGGCGAGCTCGAAACCATCGAGACTGCGAATTGGGTGCCCAAACTGATCCGCAAGGACTTCAAGGTGGGGCTCAATGTGTTGGGAACCGCAGTCGACGACCCGGACGTCTATTTCTACCAGAATTACGTCTGCAACTCAGTACGCAATTACTCCGGATATTGCGACAAAGAGTTCGATAGTATGGTCGATCGGCAATCGATGGAAGCCGACCCGGCCGAGCGCAAGAAGCTCGCCTGGGACATCGACCATAAGCTGCAAGAGGACCTCGCTCGACCGGTCATCTATCACCTGCGCGCCGCAACCTGCTGGCAGCCCGAGGTCAAAGGGCTGACCCTGATGACCAACAGCCAGTACAATGGCTGGCGCTTCGAGGACGTCTGGCTCGACAAGTGGCGGGAGGTCCTAACTGCCGCCGCGCTGCTTCAATCATCTCGCCCGGCTGGCGGATGCCCAGCTCCTCTTTGCACGCGATCCCGCGCTGTGGAAGGTCGGCAAGCACGCCCGGATTTCTACGATTGATCCTGGCATCCCGACCAACGGGCCTCATGAGTGGCGACGCCAGATGACCAAACGTGATGTAAGCAAGTTCAGTTCATTACCCGGTGTGCAGAGGGGATTCTGCGCTCGGTGCGGGTCAACGTTGGCCTGCGAAGGCAAGCGCTTACCCACTAAAGCGCACGGCTTCAAGGCGACCCATAGCGCAGGAGGAGGCGACCGATGAAGTTCATGCTTTTGATGCTGCCGACCGTCCCCGGGACGCTCGAGGATCGCAAGCGGCTGCGGCCGATCGGACGTCGGATTTGACATCGAGGCGGCACACAGCCTCGATGACACCCAGCCCCGCCCGGACCGCGCGCTCGGCATCGTCCTCATGCGCTCGCGGATAGCCGAAATACACCAGTACGCCGTCACCCATGTATTTGGCGACAAAGCCGTCGAACCCGCCGACAACCTCGGCAACGGCGCGGTGATACCCACCGATCACCTCGCGCAAATCCTCGGGATCGAGCCGCGCGGCGAGCGGGGTCGAGCCGACCAGATCGCAGAACATCACCGTCAGCTGCCGGCGTTCGGCTTCCACCCCCACCCTTCCCTCCCCCGCAGGCCCGCAGGCGGGGGAGGGGTAGGGACGGGGCTGCCGCCGACGGGCGCGATGGGTGGGCTCGGAACAGATAACGCCTCGCCCGTCCCGAGCGCGGCGATGGCGTCGAGCAGCCGCCGGCGATGCCCGACCAAGGTGACGCCGAGATCCCTCAGATCCTCGGCCGTCAGGCACGGCAGCACCCTCGCGTCGATCTCGTTCGCGCGGAACGCCGGCTCGTATTGCTCCAGCCCGAGCTTCCGCAGCCACTCCGCGACATCCATCGCCGCCACCCGCCCGTGATGCGGACGGCCGTAGTGTCCTACGCTTTCACCAGGATGGCTACAGGCGAGAGGCCGGCTCCGGCGAATCCGCGCCGTCCCCCCGCCGTTTCCTCCCCGACATTCCCGCCGATGCTGCCCGGGTGATAAATCGACAAGGTGCGGATGCGGCGCTACTCTTGGTGCACGGGCGGATGAACGCAATATACCCTCCGGGGGCGTCATGAGCGTGCTGTTGGGGGCGATCGCCGACGATTTCACCGGCGCCACCGATTTGTGCAACACATTGGTCCGGCGCGGCATGCGCACGGTCCAGCTGATCGATGTGCCGGCGCCAGGGACCAATGTCGTCGATGCCGAGGCGGTGGTCGTCGCACTGAAGAGCCGGACGATCCCGGCGGCGCAGGCGGTCGAGAAGAGCCTCGCGGCGCTCGATTGGCTACAAAGGGCCGGCGCGCGCCAGATCCTGTTCAAATATTGCTCGACTTTTGACTCGACCGATATCGGTCCGGTCGCCGAGGCGCTGATGGACGCGCTCGATACCGACTTCACCCTATTCTGTCCGGCTTTTCCAGAAAACGGGCGGACAATTTACCTCGGCTATTTGTTCGTCGGCGACGTGCTGCTGTCGGAATCGAGCATGCGCGACCACCCGTTGACGCCGATGCGTGATCCGAGCCTCGTGCGGATCCTGCAGCGTCAGTGCCGCGGCAAAGTTGGGCTCGTCCCGCAATACGACGTGTCGCAAGGTGTGGCGGCCATCCGCGACGCCTTTGCGTCGCTGCGGCAGGCCGGTTTCCGGCACGCGA
>Ga0074045_10005194_pt1 | contig 11407 bp, 10 predicted proteins | sample BogForMeECP23OM2_FD_94442 | JGI IMG/M metagenome (GOLD analysis project Ga0074045, IMG submission 94442) | Bog forest soil microbial communities from Calvert Island, British Columbia, Canada - Bog Forest MetaG ECP23OM2 | ecosystem: Environmental > Terrestrial > Soil > Wetlands ...
CCGTAAGGAATCAACGTATTGAAACCGCACAACAGCAACAACGGATTCAAACAGAACAGCAAAAGAAATTAGCTGAAGATCAACGTAAGATGGCCGAGGAAAGTCGCGCCGCAGCGGATAACGCTTATCGGCAAGCTATGAGTTTATCACCCGAGCAGTACATAGCGCTGGAGCGTATTAAGATGGAACTTGAAGTGTGCGGTCCTAGCGGTAAAGGAAGTTGTACTTTTATTCAAAATGGGGTTAGTCCGGTTTACAACCTAGGTAAATGACCTTTTAAAAGGCGCATCCACAGTTGCGCTTTTCCTGCTCTGGTGAACTATTGCCCGCGACCTCCTTTCTGGTTAACCCAGCGAGTCGGCAACGGTAAGGCTTACCGCGTAGGTGCCCGCCGCCGTGGGAAGGCTGCTAATTGTTCCGTCTTGGTTGAATGTAACGCCCAACGTCGGATGGGTTGGGCGGTGGGTGTCTTAGCTCTGGCGATTCGGAAAACAACCCGACGCAAAGGGCACGCTTAATGACAACCCGCGTTTATGTGGCAAGAATACAACAGCGTGCGATAGGACAGCACAACTCACGTGTTGTCAACACATGGGTTAAGTGGGACATCGGTTGGGATTGTGGCTGCGACCCTCGCCTAGTTAGTGGAACATAAATGGGGAAATATATTCATTTGGAGGAAGAAGTGGACAACTGGAAAGAAGAGATTTGCACTGAGATGTGGCGCATCATCAGGAGCCACAACAACTCTGGCCGAACTGAGCGTATCGAAGCAGGGTTGCTCAGCGGCGCTTGATCCAGCTAAACGGGAAAAGCTGCGGTCTGGCATCCGTAGCACCGCACGATCTGCGACCTGCGCACGCCTGTGCCACCAAGCCGGAGGCGAATTGGAACAGATCCAGTTTCTCTTGGGTCACGTCTCCATCCAGACGACGGAGCGATATCTCGGGTGCAAGCAGCGTTTCCGGAATGCGGTCAACGATCACATCGGCGTGGAGCCGGACGCGCACTCATGACTTACCTGAAGGGAGGAATCGTATCCGCTGGCCGACTTGTCTGCACCTAACAGCCTCCTGAAGCTTCAAGTGGAGCTCGCGTCAGATCAAGCATCATGCAGATCAGCACCGGCACGTTACTTGTGGTTCTGCACGCTCTCGAATCCCTTTTCAAATTGCGTGACCAGCGGAGTTTCGCCGGACTGGAGACCGTCGCGTCCCATGACGCGCCAGAGAAAATTGCCGGGCAGCCCCGCATCGTACACGGCCATCACATCTTCGGAAGGCCGGCTCGTCACGAGGATGATGATGTCGGCTTCAGAAGGCCGGTACACGATCGTCAGTTTGCCCCAGTCCTGAATGGCACTCTGCACAGCGTTGATTGCGTCCCGATCTTCGGGAAGCAGGTTAGGATCGAACTGATCTCCATCATAGGAGGCAACGTAGACATAGCGCGCATTCGCCAGAATGCCCGGAAACACCGGCGCTTTCGCGGTACTCGGATTGGGCGCAGCCGGGGCGGAAATCGCCGCTAGCACCATCAAGCTGATCGCCACGAGAAAAGATCGCTTCATATAAAGGCCTCTGGCGATTAGATGCTTTCGGCCAGGCCGAAGTCGCTGACGGTCTCAAACCAACGCCTTTTCGAGGGAAATCCCAACCTCTACAGCTCTGTCAGCGCGCGATGTACCAGGTGAACTGAGATTGCCCCTTCCCCGACTGCTGACGCCACACGCTTCAGGTTACCCGAACGAACATCCCCAACCGCAAACACACCCGGAAGGCTGGTCTCTAGCATCTGAAAAGCGCGCGTAAGCGGCCAAGCCGATGGAGCGGATGCGGACGGAGCCTTTAGTTTTTTGCGGCGCATTCAGTTCAATGCGGTGGCAGGAGGATAGGCGTGGAGGCGCTTGGCTGCGGCCCTATACAGCCTGCGCGGGTTCGTGCCGCACTTGTGCCGGTGGTAGACTGCGCGTATGGCTGCCAAAAAGAGAATCAAGAAGAAGCAGACGAAGTCGAAGAGAGCTGCCGGCAAGAAGGTCACGCCGACGAAGAAGCTGGATAAGAGGAGGGGCATTCCTAAGAAGAAATCGGCCAGGAAGAAGCCAGCTCCGAAAAAGGCGGCGGTGAAGACGAAGGCCGTCCGCAACAAGACAATCGGCGCGAAGACGGTGAGCGCGCTCAAGAAACAGGTTCCGGAGAAAAGCCAGAGCGTGGATACAGTGACATTCCCACCGGAGGGCCGGGAAGCCAGTTCGGGCCGGCAATCGGGAGATTTGCAAGGACTGTCCAGCGTCGCGGGTGCGGATTCGGAGAGTGTCGACGAGTTGCTCGAGGAAGGAAACGCGTTCGAGAGCGACGTGGTGAAGGGCGTGGAAGACGCCGGGAACGCTGATGAGAAAGAAGTCCACACGCATGAGGTGCCGCAGGATGATGTTCCCGGCGAATATTTGGATAAAGAGTAGTGGGTGCCCGGCTTTCTCAACGCCGGTATGGCAAGAAACATCAGGATCGCGCCGGGTTACATCGGACGACGAACCTTCACGTTCGCGTTTTGCATTCTTTTCCTCTCAACAGTGGCAGGCGTCGACGACCAGCTAGCAGCGGCCTGCGGCGCGCGCAGCGGCCACTTCTCCTAGGAGAAAGGAGAGGGGGCAGCCGTAGAGGAGATGTGGGTTGACGCATAACGTGAAAATGGCAGCAAAAACAATGACTTAGACTAGCCGTGTTCCCATTAGGTGAGAATCGGGGACACCATGAATGACAATATCGCCGAGAATGGACGCACAAGATGAAAATGCCGCCACGGCGCGCCTCGACACAGATTTCGACAAATGTCGAGCGCGGCGATTACCTCACGGTGCTTATTGAGGAAGGCCAGCCACCGTTTGGCTTTGCCCTCATCAGGATCACGCCTTGGCCGCCGAAGATAGCGCGACACGGTGGGCTCGGCAATCTTGAATCCGAGCTCTAGCAATTCGCTGTGGACGCGAGGTGCACCCCATGTCGGATTCTCTGCCTTCATACGCCGGATCAACTGGCGGATCTCGCCGCTAAGCTTCGGGCGCCCGGGTCGACGTTGCCAGGACCGCCGCCGCCAAAACAAACGAAAGCCTGCCCGATGCTAGGAAACCACGGTTTCCGGCTTCACGATGATTAGGGCCTCAGTCCAACCCGAATACACTCGGCGGAGTGCAGTCCAGAAGTAGCGATCGAGGCGATGCAGTCTGAAGTGGGTCTGCTTCCGTCTGAAAAATAGCCAGTTGCTGCCGAAGAGCAGCGGCTTCCAGAGCGAACTGGTGACGCGGAACAAAGAAGGCGCGAATGTAGGCGACCATCGAGAGGGCGAGCGGAACCATCGCTTGATCTTACTTGAGCGGCATTCTCGCCAGAATGAACCCATGTTGAACCCGTTGATTCTTCTGGAGAATGGCATTTTGATGACCTACAGGGCTCGTTCGCGCCAAGAGAATTCGACCGTCTGGCCCTCTTGCGACTATCGCGGCGTGATCCGCTTGGCTTCCACTCCGCGCATCGAGGCAGTGCTTTGAGAAAACCACCGATCAAACCATTGCAGAGTTCGTAACGTGTAGTCGCGTACATCGGCAGGCCTGTTGAACAGATGGCCTTCGTTCGGATATATGACCAGTTGCACCGGAACTTTCATGGTTTCGAGCCCGTGATACCACTCGACCGATTGCTCCATCGGTACCTCCCCGTCGCGGTCGCCAACCAGGATCAACGTCGGCGTCTTCACCTTCTTCACGAAATGCAGCGGATCAGATTTCTCATACACTGCCGGGTCATCGTACACGGACGCGCCGAAGAACGGGATCATCCATTCGTCAACATCATTCAGGCCGTAGTAGCTCTGCCAATCGGAAAGTCCTGCGCCCGCGACGACAGCTGCGAAGCGAGTAGTTTGGGTTTCAGCCCACATTGCCATGTAGCCGCCATAGCTGTGACCGCGAATACCCAGCTTTGTGGTATCGATCAAAAACTGTTTGATCATGGCGTCCACACCAGCCATGACGTCGCGATAGTCGCCAACGCCAAAATCTTTGATGTTGCCCTGCGTGAAGGCTTCGCCTTGTCCAAAGCTGCCGCGTGGATTGGGACACAGCACGAACCATCCGAGCAACGAGGCTGCTCTCATGTCCTCCATCGGATCGGTGGACCACAATGACAGACATGCCCAACTCGGCCCGCCGTGAACGCTGATGATGAGCGGATACTTTTTTGAAGCATCGTAATCTTTGGGAAACATCAGCCACCCTTGCACCGATTTGTCTCCGCTCATCCAGTGAACATTCCGGCTCTCGCCCCAACTCGAATGGGCGCCTTGATTCAGATGCGTGAGCTGTTTCCATGCGCTAGCAGGGCCAACCCACACTTCGGGGGCCACTTGGGACGATTGACGCACGACCGCGCTGACCGAGCCGTCTTGCGAGAAGGACGCTGAAGGAACCCATACCTGGGTAGCATTGCCGATCAGTTCCTCCCCCACCCAACCCTCCCAGCGAGCACCGGGCTGTCGTCCCGCGGTACTCAGCACCGAATAGCCGGAATTGCCATCCACGTTGGCGACGACGCTGATGCGGTCGGCTGAATTCCAGGACAGCGACGAGGGGGACGCGTGAATTCCCGGCGTGAGGTTTCGCACTGCACCGCCCTCTGTTGGCCCAAGCATCACGTCTCCTCCGGTCAGTCCCTCGTCGCTCATGAGGCCTTCAATAAACGCAACGGACTTGCCATCCGGTGAGACGTGAGGCTCCGCGATCTGCCACTTGGGCTTGTAGATCTCCCGCATACGTCCGCTGGCGCCGTTGACAACGTGTAGGCGAGCGATCCACCAGTTGTTGTCACCGGATCCGTACGCCGTGGTAGCGACCCAGCCTGAACAATCGGGCAGCCAATCGTATTCATAGACGTAAACGTCGGCGGGCGAGACTTGTGTAAGTCTGTTCGTGGCCAAGTCAATCGTGGTAATTCGCTGCTCAAAAATCTTCGAACCGACAACTCCGGCGAGAGGCGTCATCGGCTGTAGAGGGCCAGCGACGCGCGGCATACCCTCGATGTAGAGCACCGCAACCCTCTTTGCATCTGGCGAATAGCGAGGCATTTGCGCGTAGCCGTCGAAAATTGCGCGGCGCATAACGTCAGCGCCATCAGCCGAGGAAGACCACAATTGGGAGGCAGGCTTCTCTCCCGGTACGTCGCAGAGCCACGCAATGTGGCGGCTGTCGACGGACCACGTGACTTCACGAATCGTGTTCTGGTCAGGTGCAATGCGATGCGATGCGCCGTCGGAAGCCGCTGCCACAAATAGTTTGCCTCCTACGATGTAGGCGACCTGTGACCCTTCAGGCGAGATTGCGACCTGGTCGATGCTCTTGACCAATGGCAAAGAGTCAATCGCCGCAGCCACGCGATCCTGCGCGGCTGAAGGAATCTCCAGTGCACAACACAACAACAGAACGACGCAGAGTTTTGGCTCTCTCATGGCGGGCTGCAGTATACACAAGCGCGCTACGTGGGAGGAACGAGAAAGAGCTGCCGAACGCGCGACACCCCGATAGGTGTGGGGTCCCGGGTCCTGTGCTGCTTCAGCGTAGAAGAGGAGGAGGAGGAGGAAGGGGGGTGGGGGAGGATGACAGGCCGGCCCGCGGTTGTCATTCCCACCTTATGGGGCCCTATTCTCATCTCATGGATTCGGCGTTGTCCCCAGCGCCAATTCCCGACACGCACTCCCAGCCGCCGGACGCCCTTCACACGCCGAATGCCTGCCGCGAGATCCCGATCTAGAACAATCGAAATGCGTGATCCTGTCCCCGATCTTCTGCCCAGCAGGGCGTTTGTCGATCCCTATCCGATTAGGAACCAGCATCTCGTTGGGGAACAGTATTTCGCTGCAAGTGGATCTATGAGCTTGGCGTGGCAAGAAGGCGTGGTGTTGCGCGATGGCAGGCATGCAACATGCAAAAAATGTTCGTAAGCGGATGATCCACTCATTGCACGAACACCATGTAGCTCCAGGGCCGGAGTTCGAGGCGCGTAGAGGCGTCCAGGTCGGTCACCTGCCTGGAGAAGTATTCGGTGTAGTGGCCGTGATACAAGCGATCTTGGAACGTCACACTCTGCGGCTGACCGGAGAGATTAATAACGGCAAAGATCTTATCTTTGTCATTCTTCCGAACGAAGCTGAGCACCTGATTGGGCGCGTTGTTGACCACGGGGATCATGCGAGCCCCCCAGTGGGCATTCCAGAGTGCCGTGTTGGCGGACTTGAGCGCGAACAGTTTCTGGTAAAGGTCACCTTCGGCTGACGGCTTCCAGACGATCGGATCCTTTTCGAAGAACTTCAACCGGTGGTTGTAGCCGGCCTCCTGACCGTTGTAGATCAATGGCATGCCTTCGCCGATAACCGAGAGGACGATGGCGGGGTCGAGACCTGGACCGAACTGTTCGAACTCCGTGCCCTCCCACGCATTCTTGTCGTGGTTCGAGACAAAGATCATCGTGATCCCATCGCGCGGATAGAACTTTTCGTTCCACGAATAGTAGGTGAAGATCTCGCTCAGGTCGACCTTCTTGCCGGTGGTCACGGCACGCACGGCGTCGTACCAGCTCCAGCCGTAGAGCATGTCAAAGGAACGGGCTTCCATGTCGCGCGACTGCCACTCGGCGAGCCAGAAGGTGGGTTTTATGGCATCCATCTGACGTCGGGCTTCATTCCAGAAGTCGAGCGGGACAAAGCCCGCAGCATCGCAGCGGTAACCGTCCACGTCGGCGGTTTTAACCCAGTACAGCATGGCCTCGGTCATGTATTGGCGCAGGGCCGGTTTAGAGTAGTCAAGGTCGATGATGTCGTCCCAGTCCCACCACGGCGTCGGGGTGAACTCCCCTTTCCAGTTCCGGGCATACCAATCTGGATGCTGGGTGACGAGGACGTTGTCCCATGCGGTGTGATTGCCCACCCAATCGAGAATCACATGGAGACCGAGGGCGTGGGCGGCAGCGACGAAGTGTTTCAGATCGTCCAGCGTGCCAAACTCCGGGTTGACACTGTAGTAGTCCTCGACAGCATAGGGGCTGCCCAGCGAGCCTTTGCGATGCAGTGCACCGATCTTATGGATGGGCATGAGCCAAATGATGCCGATGCCGAGTTGCTTGAGCCGCGGCAGATCCTTTTCAGCGGCGCGGAAGGTGCCTTCCGGCGTGAACTGCCGCAGGTTCATCTGGTAGATGGCAGCGCTCTTAGCCCAATCCGGATGTTTGAGCTGCACATAGGGCTTCGGCTGATACACCGCCAGGCCCGGCGAGGCTGCGGGCGGTTGCGCGGAAAGGAGGACTGAGGCGAAAAGGGCAATTAGGCAGCCGAAGAGCCGAGCGCGCATGGAAGCCTCAAGGATCGGGAGTGTCGCAAGAACAAACATGGTGCGATGCAGTTCGCATGATTTTACTGGAATGTTTCGGCGTATCGACCACCAGTTTCTTGAATCCAGACCTGGGTACGTGTCTCTACTGTTGGATGAGTGCGTCCCGACACTCTGCGCTTCGATCAACCGACGCTACGGGGTAGATCAGTCCTTGACCTTGCCCTCGCCAATCCGACACTCCCCACAAGCTCGCATATGGATAGCTTCCAACACATCTCCGCTGGGAACTCCCTACGATGTCGTGCCAGACGGACAGCGCTTTGTCTTCAATACCTACCCTTAAAAGCGTTCCCACGCCGCTCGTTTTGGTCGCGTCGGATTGTCATTGCAACCGCCGTCGTCGCGGTCGCCTTGGTCTCCGGCTCTGTCCCGTGTGGCCGCCCATCTTGGAGTTTTCCTCAGCGCTCGTCATACACGTATTCGTGTTGCGCGTCTCGAATGATCAGAGTCCGCTTGGGTCCGGAGCCCACGACGAACTCGGAACCGGTCACGCCCGGCACAATGGTGATGAACGAGATAGTGCCATCAGGGTTCTTGCGGCTGGCTACATCGCTTTTCCACTCGCCAAAATCAAAGATCGTCGAAGGGCCCGACATGCTTACGGCGATCTCTCCCAGTGACGCATTGGTATAGTGCCGGGCAAGCTTTGCGCTTTCGTTCGGGTCAGCCGGTATGGTGAGCAGTTTGCGCTCGGCGGCGAGAGTGGTATAGAAGCTTTTTGCATCCGCATCCAGCTGCGCGTCGGCCTCGGGGCGTCCATCGAAAAGCACTTCGAGCAGCTTACGCCTGAAGCGATTGCGAATCAACCAACCGGGATTACCATTCGTCAGGATGACCGCGCCAACGTTCTGCTCTGGCAGCCAGATCATGTCGCTGTGATATCCGATCAGATCCCCGCCGTGATGAACGACGGGCACTCCGTATGTCGTGTCGACAATCAAGCCCATGCCGTAGGAGACGTCCTTGCCGATGTAAACCTGAGGAGCACGCCTCTCGAGTAGGGGTTCCTTGGAGATATAGGTCTTGCCGTCGGGAAGTTTGCCTTCAGCAAGTTCCATGGAAACGTATTTCGACATATCGCGCACGCTGCTCCAGCCGCCTCCGGCAGGGCGCACGGGTATGACGGCGTAGTTGACTGCCATCAAAGCCTTGGCAGGCTTTCCGTCGATATCCTGGGCGTGCGCAGTGGCGTGGTTGTTGGAGAGCGCGCGCGCAAAATCGAAGGTGGTCGTCTTCATTTGCAGCGGATCGAAGACGTACGATTGCATCGCGCGATCGTATGCGGCGCCGAATTCCATATTAGGATAGAGCACAAAGGCGCCAGTGTATCCGGCGGCTGCGGCCATGAGATTGGAGTACTGGAAGAGTTCACCGAACTTTGAGGTTGGCTGCATGCTTCCGAGAAGAGCGAGCGAGCTCTCGGGCGTCATGTCGCCGTAATGGAACAACCATTCCAGGTCCTGGCGCGGCATGCCAGTGCAGGCACAGATTAGGTTTTTGACGAGAACACTGCGGGTGGTTTCGGCGTCGCCTAGTCGGAAGCTGGGAAGCAATGAGGTGACCGGCGTTTGCCACGTCATGCGGTGTTCGTCGACGAGTTTGGCCAGCAAGAGTGTTGTCAGGGCCTTGGTGTTTGAGGCAATGATGAACAGGGTGTCGCCGTCGGGCTTCTCGCTGCCGCCAAGTTCCTTGACTCCAAAGCCGTCGGCGAAGATGACTTTCCCGCCCTGTAGCAGGGCCAGAGATACTCCGGGCACTCCGGTGACCTTTTCTCCCTGCTTGATGAAGCGGCCGAGTTCCGCAATCCGGGCCTGGTCAAGAGTGTTCGCTTTCTTGCCGGCGAACGACTCGCGGGTATAGCCCTTGGGCAGTAAGCGTCCAAAAACCAGGGCGTCCTGAGCACCGCGTTTTTCCGCAACGGCATCTGCCATGTCCTCAATGACGACCGTCCAGCTTGATCCGGCATAGCTGACAAGCACACTAACTCCGCGCTTCTCGTTGGGCGAGGTCTGGTATTCGTAAACGCGACGCCGGCTCCAGCCATCGCGGTCGGGCAGATCGTTGCTGACTTTCACCGGCCATTTCGCTTCGGGCTTATAAGCCCGCCACGCGGCCGCCAATGCTTCATCAGGTCCGCTGGCTTGGACATCGACCAGCGCGATCCAGGAATCGCCTTCGGGTGCTTCCAGGATGGTTGCCGGACCTTTGACGCGAATCGACCAATCCTTCGGTGCCACGAAAGCATTGCCGAGAACGGTGGTTTCGGGCGTGTCGGCAGAAAGCCGCTCAGATGCCTGCGAACTTGCTGCGTTGGTAGGTGCATGGACAGTTGAGCTCTGGACCTGGCCGAGAAGCACCGCGGCACTGAACACAAAGTAAGAAGCGACTAAGAGTTTTCGCATGGCGTCGCAATTTAACTGCATCGCTAGCCGGCAAGCAAGGTAATTCTCAGGTTTTCAGACGGTAAAGACGTGTATGTAGTTAGCCCGCTATCGCAAATAATGCGGTAGGCGGCCCGACAAGAGTGCGCAGAAAGACAAGTCAGGAGGTGCTGACAATCAACCCGAAATCCGTCATATCCGCCAGTTCCTCGCGGTTCGGTGAGGAGCGATACGCGGACGCCCACTGAAATCCCATTCGTATAGGAAAATGGATCATGACCTCCGTGCGAATGGACAAGTGGCTTTGGGCCGCCAGATTCTTCAAGACGCGAGCATTGGCCGCACGAGCCTGCGAACTCGGTAGGATTCAATCGAATGGGCAGCCCGCCAAGGCCGCGCGCGAGGTCCGGATTGGAGACATGTTGCGAGTGATAAACGGCGGCGGCGACTTTCAGGTGGAAGTCCTGCTTCTCAGCGAGGTGCGCGGCCCGGCTTCTGTTGCGCAAACGCTCTACCGCGAGACGGACGCGAGCCGGGAGCTGCGCATGAAAGTGGCAGCGGAGCGTAAGGCGATGAAGCAGTTCGGAGAGTTACCCGCAGGCAGACCATCAAAACGCGATCGCCGGAAAATTATCCAGTTCCGGGGGAGAATCTGACTGCAGGCCAATGACGGCCAACTCTTCAGAAATCCGGTTATGAAAGAGTAGCCAAGAATGCGGAAGTTATCGCGTGGCGGTTCAAATCGGAATCCCAGTGCGGCCACTTCCACAGCCACCCCCGATACAAGGCAGGTGTTCTGGGCTCGAACCGTTCGTTCAGAGCCGTTATTCGTTGACTGGCGGAAGCCGCGTCCTTAACATGAGGTGACCCACAAAGACCCCGACATCTTTTAATGATCGACCAGATCATCTCGCACTACCGCATCATCGAGCAACTCGGCGGTGGTGGCATGGGTGTCGTCTACAAGGCCGAGGACGTAAGCCTGGACCGCCTTGTCGCCCTGAAGTTTCTGCCGGATGAAGTAGCCGAAGACCCGCAAGCCCTGGCCCGTTTCGAGCGAGAGGCGCAGGCGGCCTCGGCCCTGCCCCCTTTTTGCGCGAGAGCACCTCGGCACGACTGAGGACCCTGATCCTTCAGAGGATCATTGATGGGCAGTACCCACCCGGGCATCGGTTGAAAGAGCTGCAGCTAGCGCGGGAATTTAATACGAGCCAAGCGCCCGTCCGCGAAGCTTTGCGCGAACTTGAGGCCACTGGCGTCATCGAGAGTGAACCGCATCGTGGAAGCCGCGTCCGCACCGTCTCGGAGAGAGAGCTGGCCGAAGCCTACCAGGTGCGTGCTGTTCTGGAGCAACTTGCAGGAGAGCTGGCAGCCGGACAGTTCAGCGGAAGGGAGACCCTCCTGCAACGACAGGCAGACAAGGTCAGGAGAGCATACGAGAAAGGAAACATGCAGGAATATGAACGTCACGACCTGGCGTTTCATCGCATGATTGTCGCGGCCGCCGGCAACCGAGTGCTCTTAGAAAACTGGGACGCTCACTTCGACATTCGTACGCGGCTTTTCCTGGGCCACTCCAAACCAAGCCTTC
>Ga0074045_10005195_pt1 | contig 11407 bp, 11 predicted proteins | sample BogForMeECP23OM2_FD_94442 | JGI IMG/M metagenome (GOLD analysis project Ga0074045, IMG submission 94442) | Bog forest soil microbial communities from Calvert Island, British Columbia, Canada - Bog Forest MetaG ECP23OM2 | ecosystem: Environmental > Terrestrial > Soil > Wetlands ...
ATATTGTCTTGATCTACCAGACCACGCCTAACTTGGTGAAATTCGTCCGCATCGGCTCGCACAGCGAGCTGTTTGGAGCCTGATCTGCGTTGGTTAGGCAGGTTGTCGCCGGATTTCGTCAACCGCCTGTCAACCAAGCGACGCAAGATATTGACGGACGACAAGACCGGATCGGTCTTCGACCTCCGGCGATTGATTTCCGCCGCTTGAACAAACCGTGATGGGGCGTATGATCCCTCAGCGGAAACCCATTCGACCAAAACCCTGCCCGGCGCAAACCCTGGGCGCGACCCAATCCAAAATCATGGCGACTTTTCGGGATACTCCCTATGGCAACGCGCGGTTCCTGGTGGAAATCGACAAGATCAGCCGGCCTGGCTTCCTCGTCGCCCAGCTGCCGGATCTGATCCTCGATCAAACTGACTATCGGGAAGGCAGCGACACCTTGCTGCAGAGCACGCCGGTGGCGAAGCGGCCGCGCTTCGGCACGCTTGTCCTCAAGCGCGGATTCCATGGAGGACTGGACCTGTACACCTGGTGGACGGAGGCGGCCACCGGCCAGCCCTCCGCGACTCGCACCGGGTCGATCACTCTGCTGAGCGAGGATCAATCGGCCAGCGTGGCGGTCTGGCGCATCAAGGGAGCGCTGCCGGTCCGATACGGCTTTTCCCCGCTCGACAGCCAGGACGGCGGAACACTCATCGAAATGATTGAGATCGCCTGCCAGAATGTGGAGCTGGAATAATGACGGGCGGGCGGCGGCGCCTCGTGGGCCGACCCCGGCGGACCCGCGGTTTTCGCGACGGGCGGTTTTGCCCGCCGCCACCGGGGCGGATGGTTCGGGCGCCGCCGGAGAATCCCGGCGCCGGCTATGCGACGAGCTTGACCGCCGGCCGGGCGATCAGCGCATTTCCGATGGGCGCCCGCTGAACGCGGACGACCTTCTCCGGCGGAGGGAAGATCGTTATGCGCTGGCCCGCAGTTTGCTGGCGCGTTGCGACCGCTGGCGGGCTTCCCTTGGGCGGCAGGCTGCAGCGTTGATCGCTGCCAACCTTGGCTTGCTTCTGATCCTGGTCGTTTTGCTCAACGTGGCGGTCGGCGGCAATTCGCTCGGAGGCCTGGCGGGCGCTGGATTTCGTCTTTGGCTGGCCGGGAACAGCCTGCTGGTCCTCGCCGCCGCGATCGTTGCGGCCTGGGCGCTGCGCGACCACGCCCGGGCGCGGCCGGGCGGCGCACAGCGACCGCCAGCCGCAGCCTTTTTCGACCTCGAGGAGACTGCGGAAGCCTTCGCAACACCCGCGGCGCTCGACGCGGCATTTCGGTCGGCGCTGGACGAGGAGATGATGCGCCACGCGTTCGCCGCATTGTGGCGGGCGACCCAGAGCGCGCACCGTCGCCGGCGCATCTTGCGCTGGGCCTTGCGATTCCTGCTCTTGGCGATGGCCGTGACGGTCGGATCGTTTATTCTGGCGTTGCTGTGCGCCTAGGAGGCGGTCCGAGAAGTCAGTTGAACCATGATTCGGCGGGGCATTGGTAGGGGCGCGATCTTGTCGCGCCCTCGGAATTGGGCGCAGCAAGCCTGCGTCCCTACAATTCTTCCCAGGCTCTTCGGAAAGCGCCTAGCGCGCGCCGCAGTTTCCCATTGCCCCGACGGTCCCAGCATGGCACCGTGCGCGGCTTCATGAGTGAGATTCCGAGCGAGATCACCCACGACCAGTATGCCGTGCGCCTGAAGAAATTGCAGGACCTGCGCGCCACGGGAGTCGACCCGTTCCGGGCCGCCTTTGCGCCCACGCATTTCTCCGCGGAGGCGATCAAGTGTTACGTCGACGGACAGGAGCATGTCGTGCCGGTGAAGGTCGCGGGCCGATTGCTGGTCATCCGCGACATGGGGAAAAGCCAGTTTGTCAAGATCCTGGACCAGCAGGGGCTCATCCAGCTTTACGTGAAGAAGGATGTGATGGGGGAGGAGGCCTACGCGGCGTTCCGCAAACTCGACCTCGGTGACATCATTGGCGCCGAGGGCACGCTGTTCAAAACGAAGTCCGGCGAGATCACCGTGCGGGTTGAGCGTTGCGTGCTCGTGGCGAAGGCGCTGCGCCCGCTGCCGGAGAAGTGGCATGGGCTCACCGATCCGGAGCAGGTCTACCGCCAGCGCTACCTCGACGTCATCGTCAACGACGAATCGCGCCGGCGGCTGCTGCAGCGCAGCCGGATCGTGACCGCAATCCGCCGCTTTCTCGAAGACCGCCAGTTCATCGAGATTGAAACCCCGATCCTGCAATCCGTGGCCGGCGGCGCGGCGGCCAAGCCTTTCACCACGCACCACAATGCCCTCGGCTGCGACTTTTTCCTGAGGATCTCGCTCGAACTCTACCTGAAGCGCATGCTCGTGGGCGGCTGGGACCGCGTGTTCGAGATCGGCCGCAACTTCCGCAACGAGGGCATCTCCCGGAAGCACAACCCGGAGTTCACGATGCTCGAGGTCTACCAGGCCTACTCCGACCACCGGGGCATGATGACCCTGATCCGGGAGCTGCTGACGATGCTTTGCCGCGACGTGCTCGGCACCTTCGAGATCAAGCACGCGCCGAGCGGACAGATGATCGACTTTGGCAGCGAATGGCGCGAGGTGAAATACAAGGACCTGATCATCGCGGAGACGGGTGATCCGGAGTGGTTCGGCCGCAGCAAGGCAGAAAAGATCGCCGCAGCGGAGAAACTCGGCCTGAAGGTTGAGCCGCATTGGGAGGAATTCGAAATCACCAACGAGATCTTCTCTAAGCGGATCGAGCCGGCCCTCATCCAGCCGACCTTCGTGGTCAGCCTGCCCAAGGAGCTCTGTCCGCTGGCGAAGATCAATCGCGAGGATCCCACGACCCTCGACGTGTTTGAGCTCATCATCGGCGGGATGGAGATCGCGCCCGCCTATTCCGAGCAGAACGATCCCTTCGTCCAGCGCGAGATGTTCGAGGCCCAGGCGGGGGAGGAGAAACAGAACATCGATCAGGACTTCCTGCTCGCCCTCGAACACGGCATGCCCCCGGCCGGCGGCATGGGCGTGGGCATCGACCGCCTTTGCATCCTGCTCACCGGCGCCGAAAGCATCCGCGACGTGGTGCTTTTCCCGCAATTGCGCCCCGACAGCTGAAGGACGCGTTGTCAGCTCCGCTCGTCAGTGAATCCAGGCGCGGGCTCATCGGGGTTCCCGTCATCGGGTGATTTAACCATTTCCACGCAAGCTTATGCCCGGCAGATGCCAACGCGCTGAGGGATCCTGCATGATGGGCGATGGGTGTGGCGGCCGCCACGTGTTCTGGGTCTCCCACCGGCGATTCTGTGCTGACCAAGGGGCAAAACCATCAGGGCGCGGGTTTGTTCAGCTCGATTTGCTTGAGCAGCTCTTTGCTGCGCTGCTTTGCCGCCAACGTCGTCTGCGACCCTAGCTGGCGCTCAAGAAAATCGCGGCTCTCAACCGCGGAGGCGTTTCCCGACGCGGCGCTTACCTCAAACCACGCCAAGGCTTCCTTTTCGTCCTTCGGCACCCCTTTGCCGTCGGCGTAACACAGCCCGAGGACGTATTGGGCTCCGGCGTCGTTTTGCCCGGCAGCCTTGGAAAACCACTTCACGGCCTCCGCCAGATCTTTGGCGACGCCATCGCCGGCGGCATACGCCGCGCCAAGATTGAATTGCGCGCTGGCATCGCCCTGGTCGGCGGCCTTGCGATACCATTTCGCGGCCTCCACCAGATCTTTGGCGACGCCGTCGCCGGCGGCATACGCCGCGCCAAGATTGAATTGCGCGCTGGCATCGCCCTGGTCGGCGGCCTTGCGGAACCATTTCACGGCCTCCGCCAGATCTTTGGCGACGCCGTCGCCGGCGGCATACGCCGCGCCAAGATTGAATTGCGCGCTGGCATCGCCTTGGTCGGCGGCCTTGCGAAACCAATTTACGGCCTCGCTCGGATCTTTCGCCACGCCGGTGCCGCTGGCATAATCCAAGCCCAGTTTGACCTGGGCCCCTTCGTCGCCCTGGTCGGCCGCCTTGCGATACCAGGTTGCGGCTTCCGCCGGGTCGCTGGTCACGCCCTGGCCGGTGGCATACGCCCAACCCAGATTGAATTGGGCCTCAGGGTCGCCTTGCTCGGCGGCCTGGCGAAACCATTTCACGGCCTCGCCCGGGTCCTTGGCCACGCCCACGCCTTTGAGATAGACCACGCCCAGGCTGTATTGAGCGTCGGCGCTACCCTGCTGGGCGGCCTTGCGAAACCAGTTCGCGCCCTCCACCGGATCTTTGGCGGTGCCCAAGCCGCCGATGTACACCCAACCAAGTTTGACTTGAGCCTTGGCCAATCCCTGCTCGGCCGCCTTGCGATACCACTTCAAGGCTTCCGCTGGATCACGGGGAACGCCGTTGCCGGCACCATAGTTGTCACCGAGGTCGAGTTGAGCAGTGGCATCGCCTTTTTCCGCCTTGATTCGCAATTCGTCCGCACTGCTGACCGCCACCACGTGCGGCTCTCCCCGCTGCACCGCGGGGGACCGCGGCCAAACCAAGTAACCCGTCACGCCCAGCACGATGGCAGCCGCGGCGACCAATGCCCACGGGGGAACGCCCAGGCGGTGCGCGGCCCCGTCCGGCGGCGTCAGTTGGTCGTCGGGATCCACGCTCGGCGTCGTTGGATCATTGGGATCGATCGGTTCTGTCGGGATTTCATCCTCAGCCATGCCTGAGTAGTGGGTGTATCAGGACGCCTGTTCAATCCAAACTTCAATCCCAGCCGACGGAGAGGACGCCGATCCGGTTTAAGTCGTGGCAATGCGGTCAGATTTGGCGCGGGATCCCCGCCGGATCCCACCGTCCAGCGGGCGCCGCGGATCCGGCGGTCATTGGAAAACCGGAAGAATCCTCACGATTTCCTTGGCTCTGGCGGTGTTTTCCATCCACCGATCACCCTTTTTCTCAAAAAAGAGCTTCAAGCTCGTCTTGGCCAGAGCATGGCCTTTGGCCGCCAGCCTGACCACCACGAGATTGTTGTTCTCACGGGTAGCCGACTGGAACACATATTCCCCTTGTTCGCTGGACCACTGCGCCTGGATTTCCGCCCATTCTTTTTGACTCAAATGCGGTATGTTCTGACTCGCCACATACAGGTGCTCTTCAAATGGATGGCTCCGTGCATCCGCTTTTTGGGAAGCCAGGCCATGTGCCGGCGACGCGACGGGCGTGGCGCACCCGGCCATGAACGCCATTCCGGCTAGCGCGGACGCAAGCGCCGACACCTTTATGGTTACTTTTCTCATATGAGACTTCTTGTCCAGTTTTGGGGCCGGGAAGGCGCAAGCCAAAGTCAAAAAACCAACCACTCCAACGATGACCAGGGCGGGCCGCCGGGCACGGTTGTACCGCGCCCCCTGAGATTACTGGTATTCCAGGCGCGTGCTGACCGAATGATTCTGGGCGAAAAACCTGTCGTCGACCATCAGCAGGTTGATCGTTTCCTCGATGATCTCGGTCTGTTGTCGGAGGTCCGTTGCGCTGAGCTGAACCTGCTGCACGGCGCCCTGAGTTGTGCGGTGATAGACCCAAGTCTCCGCTTTGGCGGCGGGCGTCTTCATGGGCTTGATTTCGGCTGGTTCCCCCATGATGCCCCGAACCGTCTCGGCGGTCATCCCCTTTTGGAGAGTCGCTTCCGGACCATTCGTGGTGGTCCTCGTTGAGGAGGCTCCCGAACTGGTTGCTGTTGCGGGTGCTGTCGTCGGCGGGTTGGCGCATCCCGCCGACAGGGCGATCAGGACGGCTGGGAGCAGCGCGGAGGCACAAAGGCTGATAACCGAGGTTTTCATTTTAGATGCATAAACCGTGGTCGGTAAGATTCCTTAATGACCGCCATGTATGAAGGTGGCGCGGGCCATTTGCAATCCGACAGAACAGGTTTGCGGGAGCGATGGGCCTCAGTCAAAAGCCGCCCGGCTGGGGCTACGACCTGATAGAGGAACGCCCAAAACCCTTGAGCCCCGCTCCTGCGAACGCCTCCCGGAGATTTCGTACCCCTGCCAACACCGCCGCCAACGAAGGGGCGAAGGCTGGCTGCGCCCCGCTCAGCGGGCCTGCAAGCTGAACTTGTTGAGGCCAATCTTGCGGCAGGTATCCATCACAAACGCCAGCCGCTTCAGCGGCGTGGTCTCATCGGCCTGGATCAGCACGGGAATGTTGCGGTCGATCTTGCGCACTGCCCCGAGCAGGGCTTCGAGCTCTGGATCGGTGGCCGACCGTCCGTTGAATTCCATCTTGCCATCCTTGTCGATGGCGATGGTCACCGAGCCCTTGAACTCATTCTTTCCGGCCGTATCGACCTTCGGCAGCGTGATGTTGAGCGCGGCGCCCGACTTGAACTGCATGGTCACGAAGGCAAAGAAGATCAGCATCGTGAGCACGTCGATCAGCGGCACCAGCATCAATTCCGGCTTCTTGCGGCGCTTTTCGTAGAGGGCCATGGCGCTGAGGCAAAGCGGGGTCGTCGATCAGGGGATGGATTCGACCGCCGGCTCGCGGGCCATGCGGGTGCTTGATCGGCGGCTGTTGATCCGTTCCAGCAGCGAATCAATTCTCACCGCATAGTTTTCCACCTTGCGCTGCAGATACCCGCCCCCAACGAGCGCCGGGATCGCCACGCTCAGTCCGATGACCGTGGCCGACAAGGCGAGGGCGACGCCTTTCGTGAACGCCACCGGATCCGGCAGGCCAGTCTCGGCATTTATCTGAGAAAACACCCGCAGCAAGCCCGTGACCGTTCCCGTCAGGCCCAGGAGCGGTCCAGCGGCATAAATGATGTCCAGATAAGGAATCCCGCGTTCCATCCGGTTGATCTCCAGCCGGGCAAACGCCTTGACGGCATCCGCGTCTTGCTCGTGGTCTTCGGCGAAGTCCAGAATCCGGGCGAGCACGGAGTGTTTCCCCCCCGAATAGGGCTTGTTCTCAATGATGGCGTCGACCAAGTCCTGCGGCATCACGACGTTGGTGCGCAGGGCATAAGTCCGTTCGCAGATGATGAATACCATCGCAAACGAGCAAATGCCGAGAGGGTAGATCAGCAGACCGGCCCCCTCAATGATTTCAATCACAGCAAAGGTTGTGGGAATCAGCATGGCAGGAGATTTCAGGAATAGACGCTCGGGGCGCAAAAAAGATTCATTTATTTTTTGGTGCCCCCTGCAGAAGCATAAGTCAGGTGGCCAGATACGGCAACCGGGCGGCCAGTCTTCTGACGTCTTCGGCGCCTTCCAGCAAGTCTCCAATCGCGTCCCAGCGGCCGTTGACCAGCGCCTCCCGCGCGCTCTCCCTGATGGCGACCTTCGCCGTCTGGCCGCAAAACCGGATCTCCGCCCGGTTCAGGTCGACCACCACCTCAGCCGCCAGGTTCTGCTCGACGGCCGCGGCGATCCGCTGGATGTCCGTCCGGCTGGCGCTGAGGCACGGGATGCCCAGCGTGGTGCAGTTGCCAAAGAAGATCTCGGCGTAGTTTTCCGCGACAATCGCGCGAAACCCGTATTTTTGCAGCGCCTGCGGCGCGTGTTCGCGCGAGCTGCCACATCCGAAGTTGGCGCCGGACAACAGGATCGTGGCCTGCTTGAACCGCGGATCGTTGAGGGGATGCGCCCGATCCGTGCCGTCGGCGTTCTTGCGGACATCGTAGAACAGATATTCGCCGAGTCCATCGAACGTCACGCATTTCATGAACCGCGCCGGGATGATCCGGTCGGTATCGATATCATTGCCCGGCACCAAGACCGCGCGACCGGTGACCGACGTGATTTTCTCAAGAGGCATGGGAGGGAAGGTAGATTTTAGGGTTTTGATTTCAGAGTTCGGAGTCAGGATTCTGATTTTAGCCCTTTGGGGTTCTGCGTTCCCGGTGCTGACTTCCGAATTCTAACTTCTAGCTACTGGATTCTGGTTTCCGGTCAGCCACCGCTGACGTTGAATACTTCCCGCGCGTCGGAGACCTGGCCGGTCACCGCCGCCGCCGCGACCATGAGCGGGCTCATGAGAAGAGTGCGACCGGTGGGACTGCCCTGGCGGCCCTTGAAGTTGCGGTTCGAGGAACTGGCGCAGAGCTGGTCGCCAACCAGCTTGTCCGGGTTCATCGCCAGGCACATCGAGCAACCGGCCTCGCGCCATTCGAAGCCGGCTTCGCGGAAAACGCGGTCGAGGCCCAGCGAGGCGCAAAGGACCCCGACGCCCTGCGAGCCCGGCACGGCGATCGCCTTCACGCCGGGCGCGACCCGCCGGCCCCGCAGGAACTTCGCCACCTCTTGAAAATCGCTCAAGCGTCCGTTGGTGCATGATCCAAGAAAGGCCACGTTGATTTTCGTGCCCTTGATTGCTGCGCCCGGCGGGAGCTTCATGTACGCCAGCGCCTCCTCGATGGAGGCTTTCTCATCGGCTCCCGTGATTTGGGACGGATCGGGAATGCGGCCGTCGATGCCCACGGCCTGCCCGGGATTGATGCCCCACGTCACCGTCGGCGGGATGTCCTCTCCGCGAATTGTGACGAGATCGTCGTAAACGCACCCCGGGTCGCTGGCGACCGCCTTCCAGCCGGCCACGGCGGCCTCCCATGCGGCGCCCTTGGGGGCGTAGGGCCGGCCCTGGAGGTAGGCAAACGTCGTTGCGTCGGGATTCACGTAACCGGCGCGCGCCCCGCCCTCGATCGACATGTTGCAGACCGTCATGCGCTCTTCCATCGAGAAGCGGTCGAACACGTCGCCGCCGTACTCGTAGGCGTAGCCCGTTCCCCCGTTGACGCCCAGCGTCCGGATGAGGTGAAGAATGACGTCCTTGGCATAGACCCCCGGACCCAGCCGCCCGGTGACGTTGATGCGGCGCACCTTGAGGCGGCCCAGGGCCATGGTCTGCGTGGCCAGAACGTCGCGGATCTGCGTGGTTCCGATGCCAAACGCGATGGCGCCGAAGGCGCCGTGCGTGCTCGTGTGCGAGTCGCCGCACGCGATGGTGGTGCCGGGCTGGGTGATCCCCTGCTCGGGACCCACGACATGAACGATGCCCTGCTTGCCCGTCGCGCGGTCGAAGAAGGTGATGCCGAATTCCCGGCAGCTCCGGCGCAGCGACTTGATCATCGCATCGGCGAGCGGGTCGGCATACGGCTCGGCCACCTGGTCCGTCGGGACGATGTGATCCACGGTGGCAAAGGTCCGGTGGGGCATCGCCACCCTGAGCCCGAGATCGCGGAGCATGCCGAACGCCTGCGGGCTGGTCACCTCATGGATCAGGTGGGTGCCAATCAGAAGCTGGGTCTGGCCATTTGCCAGGGTGCGCACCGTGTGCGCTTCCCAGACTTTTTGGAAAAGGGATTTGGGCATGGGATGGAGGTGAGAGTGAAAGGGAAAGTGAAGGTGAAAGGGAAAAAGAAAGGCGCCAAAGTGGGACAAAACGCAGCGTTCGGCCACCACTTTCACCTTCACTTTCACTTATATCAGGTTCTTGCCATGCCGGAAAATACTTATTTGGTCTTCAGTGATGCCCAGAGAGTATCAGTTTGATTTCGAGCTGCGGCACCTGGTCTATTTTCGCGAGGTGGCGCGCCAGCTCCATTTCCGGAAGGCCGCGGAGATCCTGGCCGTCGCCCAGCCCGCGCTCAGCCGGCAGATTGCCCAGCTCGAAGCCGCGCTCGGCGCGCCGCTGTTCGTGCGATCCCGCCGGCGCGTGGAGTTGACGGCCGCCGGTCGCCTGCTGGCCGAGCGGGTTGAGCCGCTGCTGCGCGCGCTGGCGGGCGTCCCGGCGGAGTTGCGGGCCCTGGCGCAGGGTGAGGTCGGCCGGGTGCGGATCGCGTTCACCGGCCTGGCCATGGCCACGGTGCTGCCCGGCATTTTGCGCGAGTTTCGCCGGCGCTTTCCGGGCATCCGGGTGGAATTGAACGAGTCACCGACCTCGGCGCAATTGGCGGCGCTGCCGGCCGGCGACCTCGACTGCGGCTTCTTTCATCCGGACGCGCCGACCCCGGGTTTGCAAACCCGGCTCCTGCTCCGCGAAAAGAACGGCGTGTTGCTCCCGGCCGACCATGCGCTCGCCGGGCGGCCCCAGCTCCGGCTCCGCGATCTCGCGGCCACGCCGTTTGTGCTCTTTCCGCGCCCCCACAACCCGGGGTTTTACGACCGGATGCTGGCAGCCTTTGCGCGCGCCGGCGTCACCCCGCGCATCGCCGAGGAGGTCTGGCCGCGGGCCAATGGCATCGGCCTCGTGCGTTCGGGCCTTGGCGCCACCTTCATGTGCCCTTCCGAGGCGCATCTCCTTCCGCCTGAAGTTGCGTTTCGTCCACTTGATGGTCCGGCGCCCGAGAGCCGGCTGGTGGTGGGATGGAAGCAGCCGCCGTCCCCGCCGCCGTCCCTCGCCGCCTTCCTGTCGGTGGCCGTGCCCTCGAACGCTCACCGGCGCAAGGAGCCGTAAGCCCGGGTGGTCGCGCCCTCCCTGCTCAAGCGGTGGTGCAGGTTGACCCCGGCTACAGGTTTGTTGCCGTCCGAAGCAAAACGCGTTTTGCCGTGGGGGCTGCATGATTCCGGCGCCGAGCGTCTGGTGGCCGCCAGACACTTTGAGCGCGTTGGGGACAATGCGCGCCACCTGGGTGGCTCGTCCCCGTGAAGCCCCCGGCTAATGACCCGGGGCCGGCACGCGCCGCAGCACTTCGAAACATGCCCGGGCGTTGTGATACGGGCATTTCCACGGGCCGATCTTGCAGCTTCCGGCATTCAGCGGGTAGTCGGGCAGCGGTTGTCCTGACCGGTCCAGTTCCGCGAACCATTCGCCGTGCATCCGGTCGACCACATGATCGTCGATGAATCGCCAGGCGCGCTCGGCGGCGGTCAGGAATCTGTCTTCGCCGCCGAGCGTGTGCGCGTTGAGGAAGCCGACCACTGCCTCCGCCTGGGGCCACCAATGCTTGTCCGTCTTGACCACCCGGTCAGGATTGCCCTCGTAGAAAACTGAACCGTCGTCGTCGCAGCCGTGTTCCAGGACTCCCGCCGCCATGGCCAGCGCGACGCCGCGGGTTCGCTCCTGCAACGCGGGGTTTCCCAGCGCCTCGGCAGCGTCCCAGAGGAGCCAGCTGGCCTCGATATCGTGGCCGTACGAGATGTGATCGGTGAGCGAATTCCATTGGTTATCGAAGAACATGCGGAAATGGGCCGTATGCTGGTCGACGATGTGGTCCATGGTCACTTCGAGCAGCTCTGTCTGGCGGGCCAGCAGGCCGGGGTCGCGCCACACACGCAGGAGGTTGGTGTAAGCCTCCAGGATGTGCAGGTGGGTGTTCATCGACCTGGGGCAATTCAGATCCTTCTCGCTCAGTCGGAGATCGTCGAGCGCGCCCCAATCGCGCGCGCAAGCTTCG
>Ga0074045_10005196_pt1 | contig 11406 bp, 11 predicted proteins | sample BogForMeECP23OM2_FD_94442 | JGI IMG/M metagenome (GOLD analysis project Ga0074045, IMG submission 94442) | Bog forest soil microbial communities from Calvert Island, British Columbia, Canada - Bog Forest MetaG ECP23OM2 | ecosystem: Environmental > Terrestrial > Soil > Wetlands ...
CCACACCCCTTGCCATACCTATGATTGCCGGAGGCAGCCCGATGTATGCCAGATCAAGTTCGCCCTTTTCAAACGCGTCGACAATGGCCGGTCCGGTGCCGAAAAGCTTCCACTCGACGCGTGCTCCAATTTTTTCCCCGAGCGTACCCTCTGCCATTAAAAGCATCGCAGTATGGTAAAAAGTGGAAAGGTGTCCGATTACAAGCAGTGGGGTTGAGTCAGACATGGCGATCCGTCCTCACTTTTTATTAAATAACGAATTAATAATTGTAGCTTATTTTGATGTACAATGTTATTAATACAAAAGAGGGGTGAAACAATGGCAGCCACTTTTTACGAGAGAATACATGTCGATGACAGGAATGTCTGTAAATTATTTCTGAAGGAGATCGGCGAAATTTATACGGACATGGAACTGGCGGCAGAAGAGCTGGAGTTGCTGGCAATGCCGCGGCGCTCATATACAGTACATTTCCCGGTAAGAATGGACTCGGGGAAAACCAGAATGTTTATAGGGCACCGTGTGCAATACAACGATGCAAGAGGGCCGGCCAAGGGAGGGATCAGGTTTCATCCCGACCTGACTATTGAGCATGTAAAGGACCTCGCTTTTCTGATGGTGCTCAAATGCGCGGTGGTAAATATTCCTTTCGGGGGGTCAAAGGGCGGTGTTGTCGTCAGTCCAAAAGATCTCAGCAGGAATGAGCTGGAGCAGTTGACAAGAGGATACATACGCGCAATCCAGAACTTCATCGGTCCCTTCAAGGATATCCCGGCGCCTGACGTCTTTACTGATGAAAAAATTATGGTCTGGATCCTGGATGAGTTCGAAAGAATACACGGAGAACATGTGCCGGCAGTCGTCACGGGCAAGCCGGTTGAACTGGCAGGCACGAAGGCCAGGCATTACTCGACAGCCCTGGGAGGAATCTATGTTCTTGAAGAGGCCCTAAGAAAGTCCGGGATCGAAAAAAACAAGGCGAGGGTCGCCATTCAGGGTTTCGGCAACGTTGGGAAAAATGCGGCCAGGCTGTTTTTTGAAGGGGACTATAAAGTAGTTGCGGTCAGCGCCTTTGAAGGGGGCATCATGGACCCGGCCGGCCTGGATATCCGCGAAGTAATACAGCATCATAAGGCAACTGGAAATCTGCTCGGATATAAAAGCAGTAAAAACATCACCAACGAGGAGTTGCTGGCATGCGACTGCGATATCCTTGTCCCTGCAGCCCTCTCCGACCAGCTTCATAAAGGCAACGCGGATAAGGTGAAGGCCCGGATCGTTCTGGAACTTGCCAATGCGCCTACGACCACAGAAGCCGACAAGATACTCTTTGACAAAAAAATCACGGTACTGCCGGATGTGCTCGCAAATGCCGGCAGCGTGGTAGTGAGCTATTTTGAATGGAGCCAGAACCTCAATGGCAGTTACTGGACAGAAGAGAAAGTCGTGCAGAAACTGAAAAATATCATGGTAAGCTCTTATAACGATGTATCTTCTGCTTGCAGCGAGACCCGCTGCAGGATGCGAAAAGCCGCCTATCATCTGGCTATAAAACGGGTGCTCGATGCAGAGAGGCTGCGGGGGAATCTGTAGTGCGCCGACATTAAGTATCTGTTTAGTAAAGCTATTTATTTATCCTGTAACCTTCTTACCTTTTTTATCGACTTAAACATTATAGAAAGATCAAACTGTCGGTTGACAGTATGTTAAATAAGGAGGAAAGGTATGAAAAAAGCATTCCTGGTTTTACTCACAGTTCTTTTTGTAATGGGGCTTGCAATTGCTTCCGGTGCAGCAGAAATGGAAAAAGGCGGCGCTCATCACGGTGGCATGTACAAACATGAAGAGGGCTGCGGTTGCGGCGGCCCTCATGAGTTTGGAGGTATGTTCAAAAAACTCGGACTTGATAAAAAGCAGATGGAAGCTGTTCAGGAGATTCATCTCAGGACAATGAAGGAGACGATAAAAAAGAAGGCCGATATAAAGGTGGCAAAGCTTGACTTGTTCGAGATTCTCTCGAAGGACCCTGTGGACATGACAGCTGCCGAGACAGCAGTAAAAAAGTTAGAGGGCTTGAAGACAGAGATGAAGATGATGCATATCAAGGCAATGGAAGAGGTAAAGTCCAACCTGAATGCAGAACAAAAAAAAGAATTTAGTGCGATGATGAGACATATGATGATGAAACGTGAAATGATGAGACACGGAATGAAACACGGTATGAAGGGCATGAGAGACGGCGAATGCGGGTGCCCTATGCATGCTAAAGGCCATATGCATGAGAAGGGACAGATGAAGGGAGAAAAGAAGGCAGAACAGAAACCGGCGCAGCATTAATCCTGTTTTATTCGACGAAATAGACGGGGACGGGAAAGGCAAAACCTTTCCCGTCCCCGTCTAGAAACCAAGCATAACTCGCCCACCGCCATAACCCAGACGCTCCCCTCTACCCCATGCAGAAAAACAACCCCATACTGTCTGAATTGCAGTTGCCGGGATAGCCTGAGTTGAAAAATACTGAGGGAAGATACCAATATTTAAGGGAAATACAGGGAGTGGAATGGGAAGAACGCCGGAAGACAAAGCACGAGAACAGATAGACAATATGTTAATGCAGGCCGGTTGGCATGTCTGCGATTTCAAAGATGCCAATATACACGCGGCCCGCGGGGTTGTCATCCGGAATTATCCTCTGCTTAGAGGCCACGGTTTCGCCGATTATCTCTTTTATATCGACGGAAAAGCAGCAGGAGTAATCGAAGCAAAAAAAGTCGGTACCACATTAACCGGCGTCGAGATCCAGTCGGACAAATACAAGCATGGCTTCCCTGACATATTTCCGGCATGGTATCGGCCCCTTCCTTTTTCTTATCAATCAACCGGCGTTGAGACACGGTTCACCAACGGGTTCGATCCCGATCCTTGTTCCCGAAATGTCTTTTATTTTCACAAACCTGAGACATTGGAAGCCTGGCTGAACGACAAAGAGCACGTTGCGATGGACGAAGCCGCTGACCCTCGGGCAGTTTATGAACCTTTGAACCTGCGTTCAAGACTGAGGCAGATGCCTGCATTAAAAGAAGAAGGACTCTGGCCCGCGCAGATAACGGCTATAAGGAACCTGGAAAAGTCTTTGGCAGAGAACCGTCCCCGCGCACTTATCCAGATGGCTACCGGATGCGGCAAGACTTTCACCGCTGTAAGCGCAATCTACCGCATGATCAAGTTCGGCGGTGCAGCGAGAGTGCTTTTCCTTGTAGACCGGGCTAACTTAGGTCGTCAAACGGTCAAGGAGTTTCAGCAATATTTTTCGCCTTACAGTCCATATAAATTCACCGAAGAATACATAGTCCAGCAACTGAAATCAAATAAGATAGACCAGACCGCCCGCGTCTGCATCTCGACCATCCAGCGGCTCTATTCGATCCTCAGAGGGGAGGAGATCAGCGAGGAACTTGAGGAAGAATCCCTCTTCGATCATTCGGACCTGTTTAAAGTACCGATGCCTGTTGAATATAATCCGGCCATTCCGATAGAGACCTTTGACACCATCATCACCGACGAATGCCATCGCTCTATCTATGGCCTCTGGCGGCAGGTGCTGGACTATTTCGACGCTTTTCTGATCGGTCTTACCGCGACGCCGAACAAGCAGACCTTCGGCTTCTTCAACCAGAACCTTGTAATGGAATATCCCCATGAACAGGCTGTTGCCGACGGCGTGAATGTCAACTATGACGTCTACGAAATACGGACAAAGATCACCAGGGAGGGCTCGAAAGTCGATGCAGGCTATTATGTGGATAAACGGGACAGGGAGACTCGCTCTCTGCGCTGGGAGCAATTGGATGAAGAGCTTGCATATGGAGCGAGGCAGCTCGATGCCGATGTGGTCGCCCTCGACCAGATCCGAACGGTAGTCAAGACGTTCCGCGACAGGCTTTTTACCGACATATTTCCAGGCCGAAAAGATGTGCCCAAGACGCTCATCTTCGCAAAGGACGATTCCCATGCGGAAGACATCGTCAAGATTGTAAGGGAAGAATTCGGCAAGGGCAATGACTTCTGCCAGAAAATAACTTACAAAACTACCGGCGTTTCTCCGGAGTCCCTGATCGCCTCCTTCCGGAACAGCTACAATCCGAGGATTGCCGTAACTGTTGACATGATCGCCACAGGCACAGACATCAAGCCCCTCGAAATCGTTTTCTTCATGCGTACTATAAAGTCGCGGTCATTCTTTGAGCAGATGAAGGGCCGGGGAGTACGGGTGATCAATCCTGACGACCTTCAGTCGGTCACGCCTGATGCAAGAGAAAAGGACCATTTTGTGATCATCGACGCCGTAGGCGTCTGCGAACAGGACAAGACGGATTCGCGTCCTTTGGAAAAGAAGCGTTCTTTTTCTCTGGAGCAGCTCCTCCAGGCAGTGGCGCTTGGGAATGCAGATACAGAGGTTATCTCTTCGATAGCCGCACGTTTTGCCCGTTTGGAGAAAAAGATCAAGCCGGAAGAAAAGGCAGAAGTACAGAAGCTTGCAGGCGGCAAGAGCCTTAAGAAACTGACTGGCGATCTTGTTCAGGCTATTGATCCCGACAGCCATGCGGAACAAGCAAAGAACGATAATCCGGGAGCAGCAGAACCTTCAGCCAGGCAGATCAAACAGGCTGCCATAAAAATCATACAAGCTGCCGTGAAGCCTCTTCACATGCCTGAGCTTCGGAGGCGCTTGGTCGAACTATACAAGACCACAGAGCAGACGATCGATGTTGTCAGCAAAGATGAAGTTCTTGTCTCCGGTTTCAGCACAGAGGCTTTAGAGAACGCGAAAAAGACGGTAACTTCCTTTGAACAGTTCATCAAAGATCATAAGGACGAAATTACTGCCTTGCAGATTCTTTACAGCAGGCCCTACAAGCAAAGGCTTAGTTATGAAGAGATCAAGGCCCTTGCCCAGCTTATAGAAAAGCCGCCCTATTTATGGACGTTTTGGAGGCCGAGCGTTATGCCCTTGTGCAACCAAAGCTCATGGCCATGTTCACGAAAGATCATCGTTTTACCACGGCCGACATTTGCGCCATTCATCAGGCATGGCTGGGAGATGTCTATGCGTGGGCAGGACGATACCGGCAGGTGAACATATCAAAAGACGATTTTTCGTTTGCAATGGCACGACATATTCCTCGGTTAATGCAGAACCTGGAACAGGATCCGCTGAGGAAGTATACTCCATGCTTGTTTGGCAGCGATGAAGAGCTTGTCACTGCGCTTGCGGTCATCCATACAGAACTGATGTTGGTCCATCCTTTTCGTGAAGGAAACGGCAGGGTGGGAAGATTACTTGCCGTCCTGATGGCATTTCAGGCAGGGCTTCCCGGGCTTGATTTTGCGGGCATTAGAGGTAAGAAGAGAAAAGAATACTTTGCAGCTGTTCAGGCAGGTATAGAGAACGACTATAATCCGATGAAAAAAATTTTTAGCGCCGTGGTTTCGAGGACAAAACGCAAGTATGCACAGCACTAATAGTCTTAGTCACATTCTTTATGGCTTGTTCAGCAGCTGCATGAACACCCTCGATAGAAGAGGACGAGACAGTCACGGTCTCGACGATCTTCATACGCATCTCGGGGTCTTTAAGGAAAGGGTTGGTTTCTAACAATGACTTCTTGGACATGTATTATTATACCATTTGACAGACTCGCATCGAAAGGGATAAACAAATGACAAACGGCTCTGCCGCAATCGTCCAAAAACTCTGGAATTACTGTAACGTCCTTCGCGATGACGGGATGAGCTACGGCGATTATGTCGAACAGCTCACCTACCTGCTTTTCCTCAAAATGGCTGACGAACGTTCGAAGCCTCCATACAGTCAGAAAAGTTCCATACCGTCAGGCTATGACTGGCCGAGTCTTCTTAAGCGGGAAGGCGACGAACTTTTCGATCATTACCGCCACATCCTCGAAGAACTCGGCAAGAAGGGAAATCTTTTAGGGCTCATCTTCGGCAAGGCCCAGAACAAGTTCCAGGACCCTGCAAAGCTCCGCCGTCTGATCGTCGATCTAATAGACAAGGAAAACTGGTCGGTCATGAGCGCGGATGTGAAAGGCGACGCCTATGAAGGGCTTCTCGAAAAGAACGCCCAGGATACGAAATCCGGCGCAGGACAATACTTTACTCCCCGTCCGCTGATCAAGGCTATCGTCGACTGCACGGCCCCAAAGCCAAATGAGACGACCTGTGACCCTGCATGCGGCACCGGCGGCTTCCTCCTCGCCTCACATGATTACATTACCCACCACTTCCCGACCATGACCAAAGACGAAAAGAAGTTCCTGAAGGAAGACGCCTTTCTGGGCTGGGAGCTGGTCCACAACACCGCTCGTCTCTGCGCCATGAACATGATGCTTCATGGCATCGGCACAAACAGCGGCAAACTGCCGTTGACAGTCGCCGACTCCCTCGCATCAGATCCGGGCGACCACTTCGAACAAGCAGCTTAATTTTGTCCAGCACGTAAAAACACTCCTGAAACAGCACGGCCGGGCAGCCATCGTCGTACCTGACAATGTCCTCTTCGAGGGCGGTGCAGGCGAGACCGTCCGCCGAAAGCTTCTGCATGAATGCGAAGTGCATACACTGCTGCGTCTGCCGACCGGTCTTTTCTATGCACAGGGAGTAAAGGCGAACGTCCTTTTCTTCGACAGAAAGCCCGCCTCTGAAACACCCTGGACAAAGAAGCTTTGGATTTATGATTTCAGGACAAACATAGACTTCACCCTCAAGACCAACCCGCTTAAACGCGAAGACCTGGACGAGTTTGTAAACTGCTATAAACCCGAGAACCGCCATCAGCGTAAGGCGACCTGGTCGGAGAAGAAGACCGGCGGCCGCTGGCGATCATTTGACTACGAAGAACTGGTCAACCGCGACAAGGCCAGCCTCGACATCTTCTGGCTCAGGGACGAAAGCCTTACAGACTCCGACAACCTCCCCGATCCCGGCATCATCGCCCGCGAGATTGTGGATGACCTCGAAGCTGCATTGGCGCAGTTTAAACTGATAGCGGAAGATTTGGGTGAAGAGAGTTAACAGGTATCGTGATAGCAGCTGATGTGGCTTTCCGTCTGCTATAATAATGATAATAAGGGTGTGAGAAAGCTCAGCACAGGGGTACTCAGGATATGTGGAACGTTATAGGCGGGTTCATAGTAAGCAGCATTGCGGAGGTCTTCGTCAAAGAGATCGTGGGGGAAATCAAGAAACCGAGAAAGCCTTCTGCGCCTCAGGAAGCAGCTCCGGCCAAACACCTCAAGCATACCAAAGGACAGGTAATGATACTTGATTGGGTTCCAGCCCAGGAGGATACATCGCTGCCTTCCGGGAAGGCGGACAAGCCTGTACAGCGGGCTGCTGGAAGAAGAAAATCGCCGCGGCGCCCTACTTCGTCACAGCGGCGCGAATGAAATCGAGGTAGGCGATTACTCCGACAATTGCCTCCCCATCCGTCACAAAGACCCTGGCAATATTATAATTCTGCATTAGACCAAGAATCTGGCCCGTGTCCATATCCTTCTTAACACAAATAACCGGCTTTGTCGCCACCTGGCCGGCTTTAATCTTTTTCGGATCCAGTTGCTGTGCGAGGACCTTGTTCACGATATCCCGCACTGCGATGACGCCGAATCCGTCCTTAGGTCCCTTCGGCTCAACAAGAACGGACCGGATCATCTTGCGGGCAAGGAGCTTCATGACCTCCTCAACAGTAGCATCCGGCCGGACCGACTCGATCGATTTTGTCATTAGTTCATATGCCTTCATCGGAAATCCTCTGATGTTAGACTATACCAGAGTTCCACACATCGTCAAGAGCACCTTGTCGATGTGTTTAAGGCGGCTTTTCATAGGCAGATTGCTCTCAGGGCATTTGTTTCTTCCCGTTTTCAACTTTCCGGCATAAGCTGGGCCGTTCTCGGGATGCTGTTGACACCAGGTGGGTATTTATAAGACAATCACCCATGTAAAGTTTTGATAAGGGGGTCTCGGTTGTCCGGTAGATTGCTTTACAACTCCACGATTTTCCTTAGTGCCTTTTTGCTGTTTCAGATCCAGCCGCTGATTGCCAAAATGATACTGCCATGGTTCGGAGGAGCGGCTGCGGTATGGATCACCTGCATGCTCTTCTTCCAGCTGATTCTTCTGTGTGGATATATCTACGCTCATTGGCTTATCAACAATCTTAAGGCGAAAAATCAAATGGCTACTCATCTTTTATTGCTGGTATCGAGTATATTGCTGCTTCCCGTTGCGCCTGACCGGCATCTTATGTCTCCGGCCCATCTTGATCCGGCGTTGCAGCTTCTCTATCTTCTGCTGACATCCGTGGGCATACCGTATTTTTTGCTTTCGACGACAACCCCTCTGCTGCAAAGCTGGTACGCAAGGACATATCAGAGGGCAATGCCTTACAGGTTATTTGCACTTTCCAATTTCGCGTCTCTTCTGGGCTTGCTGGCATATCCTTTTATTGTGGAACCCAACCTTACCCTGCCCCAGCAGTCAATGGGCTGGTCGGCATTTTATATAGTGTTCGCAGTTGCGTGTGCGGGCTCGGCATTGCACAGCCTGAAGAGCGGAAACGTTGCAATTGGCCCGGTCGAAACATCCGCTGAAATAGTGGCTGAGGAATCGGGTCCGCCCGGGACTATGCAAAAAATCCTGTGGCTGTTGCTGTCGACCTGCTCTTCGGTCATGCTGCTTTCGACAACCAATTACATTACCCAGAATCTGGCATCGATACCCTTCCTCTGGATCCTGCCCCTGAGCCTCTATTTGATGAGCTTCACGCTCTGTTTCGATCGCGCCGGCTGGTATCGCAGTAAGTGGTATGTATGGATAATCACTGCCGTCCTTGGCGTTATGTCATATGCGCTCACGCAATGGGAGCACGAATACAGCATAGGTATTTCGCTCCCTTTGTTCTGCACAGGGCTTTTTGCGGTATGCATGTTCTGCCACGGAGAACTCGCGACCCGAAAGCCTGCGCCGAGGTACCTGACCGCTTTTTATCTGACGATATCTGCAGGCGGCGCCTTAGGCGGTGTTTTAATCGGCATACTTGCCCCGAAGCTGCTTACAGGGCCTTTTGAACTTGCGCTGGTACTGATCGCCTGTGCTTTATTGTTATTCATCGTAAACTTCGGCAGAAGCCGGCTTACCGACGTCGTCTGTGCCTCATTGGTTGCCGGCGTTCTTTTCGCATCCGTCACCTATATATATTCCTTTACAAAACAATCACGTTTGCTGGTACGGAATTTCTACGGCTGGCTGAAGGTCAATGACTACAATGAGGATCCTGAAGACAGATATCGTTGTCTGGTCAACGGTACAATCATCCACGGAATTCAATTTCTCGATCAGGCGCGGCGCGATAAACCGGTATCCTATTACTCACCTGAGTCCGGTATAGGCATGGCGATCGAACATCTCCGCACAGGCGCAAGACGCGTGGGCATTATCGGACTCGGCGCAGGCACTATTTCAGCATATGCGCGTCCCGGTGACGTCTATCGGTTTTATGAAATCAACCCCCTGGTAAAAAAAATGGCGCTGCAGCAATTTTCTTACCTCTCGGATTGCCGCGGAAAAGTCGAGATACTGATCGGCGATGGCAGGCTGCTGCTGGAACAGGAGAACAACCAGCAGTATGACTTGCTCGTTGTCGATGCATTTTCGAGTGACGCCATACCCATTCATCTGCTTACACTTGAAGCGATTCAACTCTATTTCCGCCACCTTAACCCCGATGGCATTCTGGCACTTCACATCTCCAACCTTCATCTGGACCTTGCCCCCGTTATTGAACAGATCCGGTCGACATTGGGCAAGCAGGCCATTCTGATAAGCAGCGATGGAGATGACGACGAGGAAATTTATAAGGCCGACTGGGTATTGATGACATCAGGCCGTAATCTGCTGAGCATACCTGAATTGAAAAAAGCCGCCACTGAACTCAGGTCGCGGCCTAATCTGAGGGTTTGGACCGACGACTACAGCAATCTCATACAGATAGTGAAGTTTCATTAAAAGAACGAAGTTTGAGAAGCGGAAATGTTCTACAGCAAAAATTCTTCTGCAAACATGTTCTCTTTTTTCTCGCGGCCTATGGTTGTGGCGGGTCCGTGTCCAGGCCAAACACTTGTATCTTCCGGCAGAGCCATCAGCCTGCGGAACGATTGCCTCAGCTTTTCCATATCACCGCCGTAAAAGTCTGTCCTCCCGACAGATCCTTTAAAGAGCGTATCCCCGGTAATCACCGCATTGTCTGTGTAAAGACAAATCCCGCCGGGACTGTGTCCGGGGGTATGGAGTATTGAAAATTTCAGGGCCCCTATTGTGAGCGTATCGCCCTCAGACAATAAAATATCCGGGTCAGGAGGGACCTCCAGAGAATGCCCCCAGAATGCAGCCATGTCCTTTGCACCCTTGTATAATTCAAGCTCATCACGGTGCAGAGCCACCCTCGCCCCTGTCTGGTTTTTAACATCGCCAACTTCACCCATATGATCAAAATGACCATGCGTGCAGACAATAACTTCAACAGTGAGTCCCATCTCATTGATGATCCCGACTATTCTGTCAGGCTCGTCTCCCGGATCGACGACAAGTGCCTTTTGGGAGGTATCGTCCGCAACAATAATACAATTGGCCTGAAGCGGCCCGACAGCAATACTTTTTATGATCATAACGCTCCTTTATCTTTTTACATTTAACTTTTTACTTTTAACTTTATTTATTATATACTTCATTTCCTCACTTTTTATCAAATGTGCTGTTGCGGCATATACTCCTGTGCAAAAAACCATAATCGCGCTCAGGTATGCTGCCTTGCTCAGACCATGTCCGCCCAAAGTCCACAGTGCGTAACGGCCCGCTAAAAACCATCCGGCAAAGCCCATAACAGCTGATGCTGAAAACGTTTTTGTAAAAGAGAGAGCGATCCTCCTTGTTCCTATGCCGCCGAGCTTTTTTCTGAGAAAATAGAAAAGCAGCATGAAGTTCACACTTGAGGCCATGGCATTAGCAAAGGCAAGACCATAATGCCGCATCGGTCCCATAAGCGCGAAACTTAATATGATATTTGTCAACATTGCCACCGCAGCTATTTTTACCGGAGTCCGGGTATCCTGCATGGAATAAAAGGTGGCAGCAATGACCCTGACACCCACGACAGCCCAAATACCGAGAGCATAAAACATCAAGGCCCCCGAGGTGCCGACCATCGCAGCGTATCCAAACTTTCCTCTTAGAAAAAGGGTTGCCACAATAGGGACCCTCAATGCAATGAGTCCTGCCATTGCAGGCACGGTTATAAAAAAAAGCAGACGGAGCGCAAAAGAGAAGTC
>Ga0074045_10005197_pt1 | contig 11404 bp, 9 predicted proteins | sample BogForMeECP23OM2_FD_94442 | JGI IMG/M metagenome (GOLD analysis project Ga0074045, IMG submission 94442) | Bog forest soil microbial communities from Calvert Island, British Columbia, Canada - Bog Forest MetaG ECP23OM2 | ecosystem: Environmental > Terrestrial > Soil > Wetlands ...
GGTCCGATCAGAAGCGGGATGTCGTACTCCTTCCAGGAGGTCCCCGGACTGAAGTAGCAGGGTGCTGGGAGGGAACCGGAAAGGCCGGCTGGCTGACGGTCGCGGCCCTGAAACGGTTGGGGCGGCGATCAATCGGCGCCGGGCGCGGGGAGGGAGGCGAGGCCGCAGATCCAAGCCAGGGTCATGGCATTGGCGGGGATGTAGAGGTTGAAGTCGGTCAGGCTGTGGAGCAGAAGGGCGGCGATGCCGCCGGCGAGGCCGAGGGCCAATTCCCAACCGGGAGATTCCTTGTGGAAGAGCGCGACGCGGACGACGCGGCTACCGATGCGCCAGACCAAGGCCAGCCCGAGCGCGAAGCCGACAATGCCGAGCTCGGCCAGAACCTGCAGATAGTCGTTGTGGGCATAGTCGACGATGAACATCGGGGCGACGTGCTTGTAGCGGAGAAAGGCGCTCTCGAAAGTTCCCAGACCGCAGCCGGTGAGCGGAAAGGCGCGCAGCAGGGGGATGGTCTCGCGCCAGATTTGTGAGCGCACCTCGCCGTTGGCGTCGCCGGCGCCGGCCAAGGCGGCGAAGCGCTCCACGAGCTCGTGCGTGGGGAGCAGGACGAACAGCAGCGCCACGGCCAGGACGAGGGTGGTCGCGGGCAGGATCCAACGCCACGGGCGAGCGGGGCCGCACATGCGCTGCTCGGTGGCGCCGACGGCCAGCAGGCCGATCACCAGCAAGCCGCCGAGGGCGGCGACAAAGCCCATCCGGGATTGCGAAGTCACGATGGCGGCGAGGAGCAACGCCGCCAGAGCCAGCAGCGAACTGGCCTTCATGGCGGGCGAGGCGGGGCGCGAATGGCGGGTTACGCCAGCGCTCCAAACGGCGGCGGCGGCGGTCACGGCGAGGGGCAGAATCATTTCCAGGAAGCCGGCATAGTGATTGCGGTTGACGTAGGTCCCGGTGGACCAGGGCTTGACGGCCTCGTGCATGCGCTGCAGATAGAACTGAGCCACGCCCAGCAGTCCCTCCAGCGCGGCCAACCCGAGAAGCGGCACAACCGGGGTCCAGAGGCGGGAACGCCAGAGCCAGCCCAGCTGGCGTGCGATGAGCAGCGTAACGATGGCCGCCCCGACGTTGAGCAGACATTCAAAAGTGCGGGCCGGCGCGATGGAGAGCGGGAGCCAGTTGACCGGACCGACGGCGCGAGCCAGCTCGACGCGGGTGGGGCTCAGAATCCCGACCAGCCCGACGGGCAGAGGCAGCAGCTGAAAGGCGCACCAGCCGGCGAAGGCCACGATCAGACGCGAAGTCCAGCGATCCTCGGGGAGCGGGCGCCGCTTGTCGGGTACGATCCAGAGGGCAACCCCGGCCAGCGCGATGACCAGCACCGACCAGTCCCACTGTCGCGGCCACACACCGCCTCGCAGGACGATGCCCGCCGCCAACGCCATGGTGAGAGCAATGAGGGCGGCCCAGCGCACAGAGCCACCTTATCAGAATCGTCCCCGCGGGCGACGCGGCGCGGATCGGCGGCGAAGGAATGCGGAATTCGTGTGGAGCGGTTACTGATGCGGGCTGACGGGTGTCGAAGACTTCAGACCTAAGTAGGTGCCGACGATCACGCCGGCGGTGCCGCCGATGATAAACACGATGCCAGCGCCGCCGAGTTTTTGGGACGATTCGACGATGACATAGCCCACCGTGGCATTTACCGTGACGGTCTGGCGGGGAGCGGAGAGTCCCATGGCACTCACGCTGTTCAGATCCCAATCCAGCCGGCCATCCAGCACGCGGACGGATGGCCGGCCGCTCTTGGCGTCCCACGTGATGGAGATCCTGGCCCCCGGCGAAAGGGTAATCGCCGAACTCTTGCCGCTGGCATCGGTGTAGGTGAGGGTCAGGGGGCCGGCGCCGGGGGAATTGTTGACCGCAGCGGGGACGCTGAGGGGCTTTCCACCCTCCGACCATCTGCCTTGCTGTTGAGCCGCAGTGGCGGCCGGCGCAAGCGCCATCAACAGCGCCACTATCAGAGCAATCGACCTCACATTCAGCCTCCGGACAATCGGACTCAGATGTTCTGATTTTAGACCCACTCGATCCAGGGAGCAAGAGATTGGAGGCTGTACAGGACGATTCCAAGACAACTGCAAGGCGATCCAGCGCCGAATCGGCGCCGATTGGCGGGTCGAAGCCACAGGGAGCAGCACATCAGGAAACTGCTCGGCGCACGTTCCGTGGGGGGAAAAAAGGAAGAGCCGGAGCAAGGAGGCGGGCGCGGCTCGACGGGTGGCGAGTTGAGGGGGACTGTGGCGGCCCAGCGGTGATGGGAGCTATCGCGGCAGCGCGGCGAACGGGTTCACCCAGCGCGTTCAGTCGCGGACGAATAACCCGCGGAGCCGGTAGAAGCACATCCCCAGATATTCGCGGAAAACGGTGTCGGACCAGCGAAGGCCGTCCCCCTGCGGCAAGAAGCGGACAAGGGAAGGCTCGAGCAAGCTCTGCACGCCGACGACGTGGAAATCAGCCGGCACGGGGAGTACTTCGATGCCGCTGCGGCTGAACAGCAGCATGGCGCGGGGCATGTGGTAGGCGGAGGTGACAAGAAGAATACGCCGCCAGGCGTGTTGGCGCGCGAGTTGCCGCACGGCCTGAGCTTCCGCAGCAGTGTTGATGACGCGCGCGGTGAGCAGGATGGAGGCGTCGGGAACACCGCGGCGGAGAGCGACCTGGCGCAGGAGTTCGCCCTCCGAAGGCACAGCCGGCGAAGCGGTGAACTTGGCGGCGGTGAAGACGAGATAGCGCGCCTTGCCGGTCATGAAAAGATCTACGCCCTTCTCAAAGCGGTTAGCGCAATCGGTCCACTCGAAGGGTGCGGTGGTGGAGGCTGGGTTGCGCAGGATGCCGCCGAGCACGACGACGGCATCGGCCTGGACCGAGCGTTCGTTGTCCACCGGCGGGTAACGGCATTCCAGGGACCAGAGGAAGGCATCGGCAACGAAGGGCATGCTGAAGGCCCACAGGACGGCGAGGGCGGCCACAATGGGCCACTTTCGGGGACGCCACAAGCCGACCAGGAGAAGGAGAGTGACGACGGCCAGCGGCGAGACGAGAATCGTCAGGAGCTTATGCCAGAACAGCGTATCCATATTGATTGGTCAGGGAGTAACGGCAGCCGTCGATTCGTTCGCGCGATGCAGCCACGCGCCCGTCGAGGCGCAGGCCGATGGGGGCGCGACAAGGCAGGGTTTCCCGATCGGAGCCGCACGCAGGCGGAGCGTCACATGGGCCACAGCCGCTCATCCATCCAGTATGATCGACGGCGGCCGGCGATACGGAACGTCGGGCGTCGAAAGTCAAATCCGCGTGGTGCGCTGTCGCGAATCAGCCGCCCCCGCCGTTGGCTGCGGGTGATGGGGAGTGCAGGCCAGTGCGCGGAGGGCCGAGCAACCCCCGGAGTTCATCGTCCCAACGGTCGAGGGTGATCCGCCGGGCGAATCGCTCCTGATAGGTGCGGAAGCAAGATTCCTGCATCCGACGCAATTCCGCGGGCGTTTCCAGAAGCCGGAGCAAGACTTCCGCGATCCGGGGCGCGTCTCCGGGCGCCAGTACCCAGCCCAGTCCGAACTCCTTGATACAAGCGGCGATGGAGGATTGCGGGCTGCCACAGAAGAGCACCGGCCGGCCGGCGGCGAGCGCGGCGAAGAACTTCGAGGGAACGACAGTGCCGGTCCATTGCTGGCGCAGGGTGACCACGTGAATGTCGGCTGAGGCCAGGCGGGCATCCAGCTCGGCGGGAGCCGCGAACTCGACCACGCTGACGTTCACGTCCGCCGCGGTGAGCGCAGCGCGAACGGAGTGCGCGCGGTTGCCTCGAATGGAGAATGCGAGGTGGACCCCGCGGCCGCGCAACCGGCGGGCCAGATCGAGAAGATCATCGAGGCTGTGAGCGCGTCCGAAATTGCCGGAATAGAGCAGGGCGAGGCGGGCATTGCCGAAGATCGCCGTGCGCTCGGCCGGCGCGGAAGCCGGCAAGGCAGCCGGCTCGCGGAGCGCCCAGGGAACGAGGGTCACAGCGCGCGCCGGCGACCGGTAGGTTTCGAGCAGCGAGCGCGCACACTCGCCGATGTCCACGATCAAGTCGCAGGATGAATAGGCCCGAATGAGCAGGAAACGCAGCACGGAGGCCGCCAAGCCATCCCTCCGCAACGCGCCCTCGGCGTAGGCGGCCTCGGGATAGAGGTCGAAACACCAAAGCGCAATTTTGGTTTTTGGCCGGAAGAGGCGCCAGAAGGGCGCCACGAAAATGCTCAGAACGGGATCGGTGCCGATGAGAACGACATCCGGATGGCGGCGGGGATTCCACGCGGACAGGCTCCAGCGGGCGACCATCCAGGCGGCATTGAGAAGCCGCCCGGGCGTGGAAGCCTGGCGAAACCGCGGCCTCCACAGACGCTGGATGGTGACTCCGTTCCAAACACTTTTGGTGGGATATGATGTGGACTCATCGCGGCACCCGCGGCCGCAGGGCATAGCCGTTACATCCCAACCGCGTTGCACCAGGCCAGCGCACAGTTCGCTCATGTGAACCGCGCTGGCGACGTCGTCCGGATGCAGGTAGTGATACAGGATCAGTGCTTCAGGCAATCTGTTCTACTCTGTTTCCGGGCAATGCGCAACGCCGATTCGATCCAAAGCGCACATTTCCGCGGCCCGGATCGCAGGTACCGTGCGCATCACGAGCATGGTTGAGCGCCGTGCGCCCGCCGCCGGAGAATCGCCAGCCCAGGGGGAATCTGAAACGCATTCCCCGATCACGGCTGTGGCGCCGGTCGCAGGATGCGGCGCCGGGTAAACGCCGCCGGATTGCCGGCGTGAATCTCAAACGCCGGGATGTCCTTGGTGACCACACTTCCGGCCGCGGCCACCGCCAGTTTACCGAGAGTCACGCCCGGGCAGACGACGGCATGTGCGCCGACCCAAGATCCGTCGCACAGGACAATCGGTTTCAGGATGAGCCTGAAGGAAGGGTCAGTCCAATCGTGGTTCCCAGTGCAAAGGTACGCGCCTTGCGATACACAGCAGTTCAATCCGATCGAAATCTCACACAGATCGTCGAGCCAGGCGCTCTCTCCGATCCAAGAGTGATCTCCGATTCTCAACCGCCATGGGAACTTCACGCGGACGCCGGGCTTAATGACAACGCCGTGGCCAATGTGCGCGCCGAACAATCGCAACAATCCGACACGCCAGCGTGAGCCTGGGAGCCAAGTGTTAAACAGCAGACCCTGAGAACAGAGCCACGCAGCCTCTATCCATCGCGGCCGGCCGCGATTAAACTCGCCAACACGGAAAGCGGATAAATTCACTTCATCACGGCTGCCCATTGTGCTTTATTGACCACCACTCAATCCCGCCGGATGCCTGCGACAGCAACAGCCCCCACGCAGCGCCCAAATCACTCGTCGCGGCCCCGCTCATCACCCAGAGTCTCGCCTCTCGTTGTCCCGCGTCGCGCACTATCACTGAGTAGCGTCGAACAGCTAAGCTGAGCCTGCACGAAGCTTGCAAAGCTTGACGTCGTTGGTTCCTGGCGTTGTGGCTCGAACCTCCACCCCAAAATGATCGAAAAGGGATCGCGCCTTCAGCATCTAAACTGTCCTGCGGCGTCCGCATCGTGTCCAACAAGGCACCGATGCCAGGCTTGCTCCTTCGTCCTCAAATCCAAGAACTCCCACCGAAAAGTGGCTGCCCCACAGGTGCACAGCTGCGAAGCACGTCGATCAATAGGGCACACCATCCCCTAAGATGTTACTGCTTTCCCGGCATGTCGCCTTAGGGAAAACAACGACATCAAAAAGGCGTTCCACAGCTTGGCGATTCGTCGTATTTCATAATTCTCTAACAAAAACGATCGGCCACTTTCAATATAATTGCGGCGAAGCTCTTCGTTCATCATTTCGCCGCTAAGAAAGCAAACCCAGTCTTCTAGGTTGAGTTTCAATATCACGGCATGATTCTTCAATTCATCCGCCAAAAAGACCTTATCAGAGATCACCACAGGACAACCGTTCTGTAATGCCTCCAATACTGTGATGCCAAAGCTCTCCTGCTTTGAGGGCAGTAGCAACCACTGTGCATTCTGAAGCAAATACAATTTGTCATTTCCTGAAACAAAATCCAAAAAAAATACCTGATCACTTATCTTAAGGTGTTTGGATAATTCTTTGAGTTCGCTCAAATAGTTATCCTGTGCCGGGCCTGCCACCACAAGTCGGAAGTTTCGCTGCACTCCTGCCTGGGCCCAGGCTCGGAGCAGGAAATCAAGATTTTTCTTATAATGAAGACGACCGAGAAAAAGTGCGTATTTCGACCCAGTCGCTTTCTGAATGGGAATACTGAGCGGTCTTGGCACCGGTGTCGCCAATCCGTGAACTCCGAAAGGCGGCAGCACAGTGCTCAATAGTGGAAATGGAAAAATAGTTTTTCCCAATTCATATTCTCTCTTTGTCGTGAAGACGACACACTCAGAATTACCAAAAATACGTTTCTCGTTTAGATGCCAATACAAATATTTTTTCACGTATTTCAACCACCCTTGGCCTCTCACCGCCCATGGCTCCAACATGCCATGCGGGAGACAGACATAGGGAACGCGCGCACGAAGACACTCCTGCGCGCCTACTAAATTAGGATATAACCACATCCCATGGATTACCACTCCATCGAACCTCTGCACATTCTCACGTAACCACATACGTAAATGCGGTGAATACAAATATGACTGCGGGAACGAGATACGACAAGAATAAACCGCAGAATCTTGAAGCGGATTGTCCGGAATATCAGTTTTGCCGACCCCGACGGCCTCGCACTCCATTCCTTGGGTCGACCAGGAATCCGAAAGCTCCAGTACGGTACGCAACGGGCCTCCGGACCTCTGATCAAGCAAGTGGAGCACGTGCAGTATCCTCACACCAGAAACCTCTCGTAAACCTCGGCAATACCCTCCATGCTCCTCCGCACGCTAAACTTGCTCGCCTGGCGCAGTCCAAGGTTGCGAAGATCCCTCCGAAGCGCCCCATCTCTTATCACCTCCTCAAGGTACTGCGCCATCTGTGCGTACCCGAGTGGATCATCCACAATCAATGCCGCCTCACCAACGACTTCTTTCAAGGAGCCGCAGGCGGTGGTAACCACTGGACACCCGCACTGCATCGCCTCCAGAGGAGGGAGGCCGAATCCCTCGTAAATCGACGGAAATATAAGAGCATCGGCCGCATTGTAAAAAAGCACTAGCTCCTCCACAGGTAATGATCCCCAATAATGTACACTGCCTTCGATCCCGAGTTCTTTAATCAACGCCATTTCAACACCAGTGCCGCATCCGCCGACTATATGAAGATGAGCATCGTGAAATCGTTTTCTCAACACTCCAAATGCACGCAACGCAGTTAGACGATTCTTATACTCCGCATTACTCCCAACGCACAGGATCACAACCTCTCTCCCTCCGAATAGTCTCGCACGAGCCACGAATGTCTCGCCAGAAGAGTACACATGAAATACCTGATGTGCACAATTAGGAGTCACCGTGATTTTATCAGACCGGACCCCCGAGTATTTCATCAATGCCGAGGCGGTACACTCCGAGATCGCAAACACATGGTCAGCCGTTACGATCTGCCTCATACATCCGAGCACCAAAATCTTCCTACGCCATGACAAGGGAGCGAACGGCAACTCTCGTAAATACGTCATGTAACTTATCAAGTCATGCACAGTAACAAGCCGGGAACCCTTTTTAAGCATCCGCCCGTACCAAGCCAGGCCCTGGTCCACGATGTGATATACGTCACCCTCTATCCCCCTAAGCCTGATTGGCCAAGCGATATAATTCCGAGCCCAAACTTTAGCTCGAGATTCTGAAGGCGACATTCCCCACACGTCTCCAGCCGGACTCCTGGCCTCAATAACAACATCTTTCACAAACCTACTTAACTCCTCAGAGCAGGCACAGAAATAGTGACACGTGCTATTACTCCCATTGGCCGGATCCGGCCCTAACAGAACGATGCGCCCCCTCTGTTTCAATCTAGCAGCCTCACAAGCTCTGTTTCCAATTGCACTTAACCATTTCTAATCAACAATCGCCCACTAACTCCAACTCAACCAACACTTTCTACATAACACAATGTGCCCACCTGTCTAAACACAACTCGACACAACATCCTAACTCCACTCCGTCTTCATTCACAAAAACTTCCACACATTTCATCACTCGCCTCTCCCATCACTACTGCCGCCAGGCTCTGCCGATACTTGCTCCAACTCAAAACCAGCGCTCTCTTTCTTGCCTCTTCCCCCATATCTAATAACATTCCCCTGTTATCCATGATCATATTTAATACCTGCACAATGTCTTCGCTGCAAGCAGCCTTCACACAAAAACCCTGTTTCCCATTCTCAATAACATCAGGTGCACCAGTGCGTTCAGTTCCCAAAACAGGAATGCCACACGCCAGAGCTTCTAATATTACCAAACCAAATCCTTCAAAAAGTGACGGCAGAACTAATAGGTGGTTTTCGCGCAAAACACGAAGCAATTGCCCACCGCCAATTTGACCTACGTCCGCAAAGGTCACGCGGCGGCGCCTTAAGAGCCAATCTCGATAGCCAGGCACCCATCGACCGGCGATTGTTAACTCAAAACTACCGGGCGTCAGTCCTTCCAATGCCTCAAATAAATAATGCAGACCTTTTCTAGGATCGAGCCGTCCCACAAAAACCAGTTTAAGCGGACCGGATGTATCCTTAACACCCCATTTCTTAGGCTGCCACGAAACATTGCAGCCATAAGGTATAACGGAAATTTTACACTCAACATTCACATGCTTAATAATGGAATCGCGGCAGTACGTGCTAGCGCAGATGATATGATCTGCGGATCTGACTTCAGCCGTCTTTCGATTTAACTTCTCTGTATTCTCGTGGAGCGACAACCAAAAGGGCAGCAGGCTCTTATCCCGTTCAACTTCTTCTTGTGCGACTGCCCGTGCCTCATCATGGTAGCCTATCGGAAGTTCGTACACTTTGCGGACACCAAATCGCTGCGCCGCACTAAATGTCCCCAAGGCAGAATCCTCATAACAATACACAAGATCTGATTTTCTGTCGAAACACTGCGCCACTGTCTTGTCAAAGTGCTTCGTTACCCAATCTATACTACTCTGCCGGCGGCCATCAAAGCCCCAACTGGGCAGGTAAGACGACGCTATTCTAACAATCTCTCTAGCCGGATGCGTTAAAATGTTAGCGCCGTTGATTTCAGAAAAACTCCTATAGCGAATTGAGCGCTTGCTGAAAATGCACGTATGAAATTCAAGCAGAGACTGGCGTTCATAAAAGGCCAATGCAGCTTGATAAACATTAGGATTGCCGAAGGGATGGCTAACTACTATTTTCATAATTGCGCTGAGCACAATACAGGATGCTCGGTGGAAATTTGAGTTTTGGTCACGACCTCAATTGTCTAGCTGTCGAAGCAAAACAAAACAACCTCCTCATCGCACGATCAACGGGCCGGTTTCACGCGGGCCTCCTTCGGCAATGTTGCCACCCTCCCTCGCCACAATACTGCTATTGCGACAACCTCGACGCAGTACCTCTTCGCTCAGGCAAGACCAAATAGCAATTTGCAGCCAAGTAAAGGCCGTGTTATTGTGGTCATGCCATACGCCGGCCATAAGGCCGACCAGAGGAACCACCCCAAACATACCAGTTATAACTCTAACGGAGGCATTCCTACAGGTCAGCGCGGCCAACACCTTGATCCCGAGAACGCTGGGCACCAGGCAAAATGCAAGGACACCAAGCACCCCCGCCTCATGAATGGCCATGCTTGCCCCGTCCTCATATAAGTTCGTCTCTACCGATCGATTCTGTTGCGAGATTGTAAATACAGCATACCCATTTACCTGTCCTAGGCCGACTCCGGTCGGGTTCGCGCAGAGCATCTCCCAATAATTGCCGCGCAAGCCTTCGTTTGTGAATCGCCTCAATGTTTCATCAGGATTGAGGGTCCATCGCCTCAAGTATTGCTCCTTTGCCTGCTTGTCGAGTGTCACCGATGCGAAAATCACACTTAGGATAAAAAACAACACGATGCATATAATAGTTTTTATTTGAGAAAGATTAACAAGAAGTGTTATAACTCCGACGAAAACAATTAGGACGAGAGATGCCCTAGAACCTGATTCCACTCCGCAACCAATCGCTGCCGAGCATCCACCAATTAGTAACACCTTTTGTCTGAATTTGCTCTCATTTAACAACCCATACAAGCAGATAATAAAGCTAAACACTGCAAATTCCGACATGCCCGAAATGTAAGAAAAAGTTCCCGTGGCCCGCACACCAGTAATGCCACCGAAGGTCGCTACTGGCGAATCAAGGCCGGCTACTGTCCATGCGTATTGATTAAGCCAAGATGACGCCGGACTTACAAATTGTTTGCCTCCTAGTACGAACATTCCCAGCGTGATGAAAGCTATCGCTGTCGCAATAAATTGCCATGTTTGTTTTCGTGTGTTAAAGCTTATGTTGGCCGCAATTAACGGCCACAAAACGATGTTTTTATATGTAATTACAGCTGACTGCCAAATGCCGCCTAATCCCTGCAGAAAACTTAAAATTAGCAAAATCGCGGAGATATAGCTTAAAAGCTTCAACAGGACTGATTTGTCACTTTTAGTCCTGTTGGTATGATAAAAAATATAGCCTAAGCCGACTATGTCTTTCGAGAAAAATGCGACAGGATGCAACTCCCCAGGCAACACCCATTTCCTTAGCGCACCCTCGCACACCACCGCGCTTAATATGCCTAAGAGCCAATAACTTTCTATTCTATTAACTTTGTGATCACGCGCATCAGTCGACATAAATTTATGATAGGCTTTTAGCAATTTAATAAGTTCTATCTAGTTTACATCCCAGTGCTTGAAAGTATGTGAAATGTTGTTGAGTTGACATGAGGGCGCTTGACAATTCTTGTGTGCTAGTACTAGCTATGGATTTCCGTGATATTAGGGTACTTGAGGTGCATTCCGACCATCCTGCCATCCTTCCAAGTTCGCTGCTAACGTTCCGAGCATGATCCTGAACTCTCGGGCGGGGCGGCCGTAGCGCAAAGCCGAGAGCGGGTACTTGACTGGTCCTGGGAACGGAACGGAACCAAGCACGAACAAGTAGATAATCCGAATGTAGCGTAGAGCGCCGCGCGTATACTTGGAGAGAATATAGGCGTGATTGTAGGCTGCGTTGAAGAATTTTTGAGTCAGGTCTCCATCTCGAGTGCCATCGTACACTTTGTTCTGTGATGCTGGATAGTGCAAAACTGGATTTTGAAAATCAAATA